>Ga0206948_1052_pt1 | contig 32327 bp, 27 predicted proteins | sample Alteio_BWOrgHeat_FD_153236 | JGI IMG/M metagenome (GOLD analysis project Ga0206948, IMG submission 153236) | Enriched cells from forest soil in Barre Woods Harvard Forest LTER site, Petersham, Massachusetts, United States -... | ecosystem: Environmental > Terrestrial > Soil > Temperate forest > O... | reverse complement strand
AGTATTGCGCCAGTATTGCCAGTAGTCATAAGGCGACAACATATCCTCGTTCAACCACACCGCACCACTTGCGGTTTTACCCATTTTGGTGCCAGACTTAGTGGTAACTAACGGCGAGGTCAGGCCAAACATCTCAGAATATCCAAGGCGCCTGCCCAAATCAGTACCATTTACAATATTACCCCACTGATCTGACCCACCCATTTGCAGCTGGCAATTATAGCGTCGACTAAGCTCAGCAAAGTCATAAGCCTGTAAGAGCATATAGTTAAATTCGATAAAAGTCAGAGGTTGTTCGCGATCAAGGCGCATCTTGACGCTATCAAACGCAAGCATCTTGTTTATGGTAAAGTGCCGGCCAATATCGCGAAGAAAATCTATGTACTTTAATTCGTCAAGCCACTCTGCATTATCAAGCATGAGGGCATCAGTTTCTCCTTTTCCAAACTTGATAAATTTGGAAAACACGCGGGAAAGCGATTGCTTATTCAAATTAATATCTTCCAAAGAAAGCAGCTGCCTGGTCTCATCACGCCCTGAAGGATCACCGATACGAGTGGTGCCGCCACCCATAAGCACCAAAGGCTTATGACCACACTGCTGTAACAAGCGCAACATCATGATTTGCACCAGACTTCCGATATGCAAAGACTTAGCGGTGCAATCAAAACCTATATACGCAATAACAGTTTCTTTCGTGAGCAGATGATCTAAAGCCTCGAGATTGGTGCACTGATGAATGTACCCACGCTCCTGAGCCTGTCTTAGAAATGATGATTTTGGCATAAAAATTCCCCGTTATATAGCGTGATTACCCGATTAAAGTTCCTTACGAGCACCTCTTTTAACTCTACTTTTGCGGATTTCTTGCATGTCGCTGCGATACTCAAATCCGCACGTACTTCAATGTACGCTTACGGTTTTCCGTTTCTCGCTCCATGCCATAAATCTCACAAAAGCGAGTTATTAGAAGTGCTCTTACAAATACTACTTTTCTCGTTTACTAGCAAAAAATTTCTTTAGTAGCGCACCACATTCTTCTTCTTTAAGTCCACCATAAACTTCGGGTTTGTGGTGACAGGAAGAGGAATTAAAGATTCTTGGACCGCTTTCAACCCCGCCCATTTTGGGGTCATAAGCACCAAAAAAAACTCTATCTATGCGCGCCAAAGCAATAGCAAATGCGCACATTGGGCATGGCTCAAGAGTCACATAAAGATCGCATCCCACCAGAAACTCGCTGGCCAAATGCCGGCTTGCATCCCTGATTGCATTCATCTCTGCATGCGCACTAGGGTCATTAGCCTTTATCACCTGGTTGCAAGTCGAGGCGATCACCTGACCATCTTTTATTATCACCGCACCCACTGGCACTTCATCCCTGTCATAGGCCTTCTGTGCCTGCTCCAAAGCTAGTTTCATGTGCTTAATTTTGGTTTGTGTGAACAAAAAATAACTTTGGTTTTGCCATACTCGCGCTCATCAAAAATCTCAAAATTCTCATTCAGTTTTAATTTCTCTCTGAAACTCACTTCTATGATAATAACATGGTGCTCGGCAAGCCACTTTTGCTCAACCAGCTTATCCAGAATCTTCTCAACCATTTTGGAGTTATACGGGGGATCAAGATAAACGATATTGCATTGCTTACGCGCCAATGGCAAAAAATTCACATCACATCTGATATAATGAGCCTTACTTTCTTCTTTTATATGCGCCACATTGGCTTTCACCAGCTGAATTTGCTCAAGCGAGCTATCGATAAAATACACTTCCTTCCCGCCACGCGAAATCGCTTCCAGGCCAAATGACCCCGAACCGCAGAACAGATCAGCAACTACAGCATCATTGAGAAACCTCTCAGGGATAAACTTTGAATTTTCAAGAATATTGAAAATGGCCAGACGTGTCCGTTCAGCCGTCGGGCGAAACTCCACCACTGGCTTACCCTTAAGCTGAGTAGCCACTTTGCGGTTCTTATGTTTGCCTGCGGTGATACGGATCATAACCAAAATGATGAAATGTGGACAGAATTCTTCATTCTGAAGCTTCAGTTTACGCACAAAACAGGCCAGTTAGCAACAACAATTTTATTAAATTTTATACTTTTTTTTAAGGTTATAAATTTAAGCGAGCAGCTTGCCAATATATGCGTCGAACATAGTTGCAAAAGTCTCCAGTTCTTTTTTGCTTACGTCATTCATATTATGCGCTTCCGGAACAATCACTTGTTTACCCATAACGTTACACCCCAGCACAGTCAGAATATGGCGCAGGTGCATCAGAGCCCTCACCCCACCTAACCTTCCTGGACTAGCAGCAATTATTCCAGCAGGCTTTCCGGAGAATGATGCATACTGCCCCTCATCAGGTGTCAGAGGGCGCGATATCCAGTCTATGGCATTCTTCCCCACACCGCTTACAGAACCATTGTATTCAGGCGTTGCTATAACAATTGCCTGAGCGCTGTGAACAATACCTTTCATCACTTTGACCTTCTCAGGCATGCCAGTTGTAGTCTCAATATCCTGGCTAAAAAGCGGAACATCATAGTCATTGATATTGATAAGCGTCACTTCATGCCCCATTTCGCTAAGCTTCGCACATACTATTTTCAGTATCGCCAGGTTGTAAGAATCTTTTCTCAAGCTCCCACAAATTGCTGCAATTTTTTTACCCATATATGCTCTCTAATTTTCACATATTATTAAATATATACCTCCTAGCTTTGCAAAGCAATATTCCTGTCTGCAACCCTCTGTTTACCTTTTGTTAACCTTTAGAGCGCAGAATAAAATTATTGTATAATCGCTAGGTTTATTATGAAAGCTGCATCACCAGAGATTAGAGATATTTTTAGCAAGGCTGGGGAGTCTGTCCGGAAACTTATAAAACCTGAAAACATGGTTGCTTCTATTAGTGAATCTGACCTGGATAAGATTAGCTCAAAGACTACGAGAGAGTTGATACAATCTATGGGAATAAGTGAAAAGAATCTTACCCCAGCTGAGTTTGCCAAACTCAATAGTATGGTAAAAAGCGCACTTTATTCGTTAGATAGCAAGATTAGAGATAAGTTAGCAAAAGAATGTGAACAAAGAATGGGAAAAAATCGTACTGCTGACCCCATACCAATCTATAAAAGAATGCGTTTGATAAAGATAGATAGCCAAATTTTAGAGGGATTACTAACTAAAGACGCTGAAATAGCAAGCCAGTTTTCTGAGGTTGCTAAGGAAGCAGACCGACTGTTGGCAAAGGTCAAAGCTAAGGAAGCTATTACCAAATTACATTACGATAGGCAACCTGATAAAGAGGCCTCATTCGTCGATCCTCAGAAGAAGGATGGTATTACCGCGGGATATCGCTCTACACGACAGAATGCAAAGGGTATGAATGAAACATTTATGCTTAAAACCGCCGAGCTAAAACCCGACATACTTGGTACCACAAAGTATGAACAAGAAATAAATTCGCTTAAAAAGAGTGAGGGCATTAGCGCAAATCCCAGTATCGAGGCCAGAGTAAAAATAGCAGTGGAATTACTAACTGATCGCGTAGAAGAATTATTAGCTAATCTTAAAGAAGAAAATAGAGTTTTAAAGATCAATCAACTACACTCAGCCATGAAAAAGCTTGGAGTTGATATTAAAGTTGATGTGAGTGGTTGGAGCAAGGATGATCTTGAAAAAGTTATTGTGAATGCACTAAAAGCTAAACATCCTAATGGTGAAAAAGGGCAGGATACAGTTCTATTATTTCTACGCGATCTAAACAACGAATTTTTACTTACCCAGCAAGATTTAACTCAATTTTATGATTACAGAGGCGCTGACACTCTTGCTTTCTTTAATGAGTTTTTGACGGCTCCTCTCTACAAAAGAATGCTATTTGACCGCACTCCTACTATTGCTGGAGTTGATTCTAATCTTCAAGGAAAAATCCTACTGCGCTCAAAATATCTCGACAGTTTTCAAATAGCTTACGAATATAAGGAACAAAAACGCCTACGAGATGTTTCTGGTGCCGGGAAGCTAATGGCAGCTATGATAGCTGGCGGAGAGTTTGATATGAATTTTAGTAATTTCGGAGTAATTCAGGAGGATGGCAAAAATGTATTCGCGAAGATAGATCATGGTCAGTCAGCACAGATGTTATCCACCAACGGCGAAACCGTTTGGATAAACTTCGTTAATAGATGTATAAATTTCCAGTATATCAAAGCTATGGATATCAACATTACTGAGTTGAGAGAATCACTTGAACAGATTCTTATGATCACTGAAGAAGAACTAGAAACTCTTCTAAAAGCCCGATTCTACGAGTTGAAGCAAATGGGATTCGATCCAAGAGCGTTAAATTTTCCACGATGCATAAATATCAATCTTTCAACTTTCGATGATTCTATTGATGCGGTGCAAGACGCCTATGTTGAGGGGTTTAAGAATCATTGGAAGGCCTTAAAGCAATTTAGGGTTTTAGCTGAGGCTGTGGAAAAAATGACACCACCTGAGGGGCAAACAAAAGAGACTTGGCAAAAGGGCGCATATATTGATTACATAAGAGACACCAACCCAATAGTATATGCAATTAGAAATAATTTAAAAATCGGCACCCAGGATCCGATAATCTACGGGCATGAAAAAGGCCTGAAAGTTGATGGGCTAGATCTGATACTATACGCTGTACTCCACAAAATAAAAATAGATTCTAAAGACCCAATAGAATATGTGCGTGAAAACAAATTACCAGTGAGCGACACTCTACGCATAGTTCTATCTATAATCGCAGAAGGCGGTAAAGACAAAGATGGTAAAGATAAAGACGCTTTATCCATTCTTACCGAAAAGTACTATGACAACGCATGTGCGCCAGAGATTAGAAAAGCTATTGAATTAGAATTGGACGGCAAGAGCCCTATTAAATTCGCGTTATTACCCCTCATTGAACTAGCGCTATTCAAATTTCACAAAACTAATGAGAAAAATGCACTTGAGTTCGCTGTTGATAAGTACTATGACAAAGCAACCCCTCAGGAAACTAAAGATTCTATTAAATTAGCTTTGGGCGGCATGGAGCCTGTTGAATATGCGATATTGACTAGACATGACATTAATGACGATGATCCAATTGATTATGCTCTTAAAAACAACATTCGCGTACAGGGAATAAACCCTGTGGCATTTGTTATTAAAGCAGAGAGGGAATCTATAAATAGTTTCCTAGACCACTATGACCAAATGGCAAAAAGCTACAAAGGTGGCAAAACTTCTTTTTTCACCGATCTTGTCAAAGACAGTACCAAAGGCGAAAAGGGAGATTTATATACGAGTACAGGAGAAAAATTCTATCAGAAGATAATTAAAGAGATTGCAGATGAAAGGAAAAAAGTCGGAATACCTACTGAATATAATAACAAATTACAGAAGATAAAAAATGACTTTGAAATTTACGGACATTATGGGGAGAGGAATGCTGGTCTTAAAATATAATCATAAAAGTCACTTACTTCACAATACAATGATATCGGTTTATTCCTTTTAACCATTTATTAATTATTAGAGCCTACACTAATTAGAGTAGTGAACTAATGCCACTGCTGCTTTGGAGTTAGCGATGAATAACAAAGGTAATAAGGAATTAGAAGAACTAAAAAAGCTCATGGCAGAGTTTGAGTTTAGTCAAAACACGCTTGAAGCAGTTATTAGAAGAGAGGCGGCTGATAAGGAAGCGCAGTCAAAGCCTATACCGGACTCGGGATTTGGTATGTATTCTCAAACGGCTTTCGAAGGTTATAGCTTGCTGATCAGAGCTTATTTGGCTCTCTATGCGCCAACTCTTTCTAATGAACAGAAATTAAAACTAACATCTGCTTTGGATATTCTTGAAACTCTGCGCCAGCAAGATTTGAAATTCGCTCTATCAGATACAAATTCCGAGCCAGCAGATAAAATCGCTAAAAAAGCATACATCATTTCTCAGCTCGATAGTGTTGGCGAAGTCTATATAGAAGGAGGCTTTCACGGACATCATGCCATAATTAAGTATACTAAACATGGAGATGTTTACACGCGTACAGAGTTTAATGAAGGTGCTGGAGCTGAAGCGCTTTCACCTAAGGATAGTACATCACATGTATGGGGCGTAAATCAAAGGTATGCAAGTCTAGAGGAGTTAACTAAAGCGATTGATGTTGATGTTAACACCATTTTTAGCGATAAACCTGCCTCGGATCAAGTCACCGTATTGCTTCGGCAGGGACGTGGAGACGAGTCAATCAGAACGACAAAGCAGACTGTAGGTAATTGCAGCACGAGAAGTACGCGGGCACTATTAAGACATGTCTTGGGTCAGCCACTGCTTAGGGATCTCTTTGAGCTGGCTACCACACCTCTTGATCATACCAAAGACCTGATAGCACTGCAGTTCTATGAAGCCGGCGTTCATCTGGGTAATAGTTCACCACCAGCCCTCCTTGCTGAATTAAATAAAGCGCGAACGATACCAACTCCCGTGCCAATGCCACCTGTTGTCTTCACTGAGGGTATGGATGTAAGGAACCAAGTATTTAGTAAATTATGCGATTCGATCATCAGCCAAGCCGAGCATATTCTGCAAGGTTCGCTCGTGAAGAATGATGAGTTAGATTCCTTTAAAAAGAACCTGCTTAATAGTTTGTTGGCAAAGCGAACTACTGATACAAATTCCTGGGCATATTTAGATCAAGAGTCGTGGCCGGAAATTGCTTTTATACTGGCTAAAAACCTGATCGATAACGGCATAATATCTCAAACAGGTGCTGGAAATTCCCTCAAAATTTCCAAACCTTTAACTGATGAAATTACAGTTGAAGGCATTGGAAAGTGCGTAGCCACAGCTTCCGGCGCTGAAGATCAATTGGGGATAGATCAAGCATTATCAGAATGCTCACGCTCTTTGATCAGCACATTTACAGACCAATCTTCTACAATCAGCAGTGTTGAGAAAGCCAAGCTAATTTCAGAAATAAAAAAGATAATTTTGGAAGTCTCGCAACCATATAGGATCGATGACCAAATGCTCAAGATAATCGAACTTCAAATATACATTTCTATGGTAAAATTGGGTTTCCCTCTTACAGTTCCGCTCACCCTGAAGAACCTTCAATCGCCTCTTAGAGAAGAGATTATTGCAACAACTAAACCGCTTCTTGATCAAAATGATAAATTAAAGCCTTTGAAGAAAACTACCTTATATCGAGAGGCTAAGCCTAATGTAGGGAAATTAAAAATTGACAAAGATAAAGGCATCAGTGCGCTTTTGGCTAAAAAAAGAGCTGACGACATATACGAAATGCTAGCTAAGCCAGGTGAGGTTCCGAAGGATTTTTTAGCTGACGCGTTAAAATTTGCTATTGAATACAGGAATTTAGACTTAGTTAGCAGATTGCGCGAGAAAGGAGCTAATATCGATGCTTTTGACAAATTCGGGCGTACTTACCTGATGAATGCAGCAATGGTAGCCAATCATGAGAATACCCAATTAGTAGACTTCTTAATAGACGCGGGTGCCAAGGCTGATACTATAAATAGCGCAGGGAAAACCGCACTAGACCTAGCTTTAGAGAACGATACCACTGCCAAAATTAGGCTAACCTTTGCCACAACGGGTGGGTTGGCAGTCACTAAAAAATTCAATGATGCTAAAAAATTAGCAGCGACAACACCGACTGTACCAACGCTGCCTACACGCTCAACTCCGGTCATGAATGTGCTACCAGTCCCACCTAAGCCTAGCAAAGAAAAGCTTGATGCTCAAAGAAAGGAAATTGAGAAAAGTTTACCTAAGAAGGAGTTACCAAAAATACCACCTATCCCACTTTCGCTAAAAAAACCTGCTCCTGAAACCGTCCCACCTCAGGGTAGCCACCAAGGAAAAAAGACACCTCCACCACCGCCTCCGCTTCGCGAAGAACATGGAAAGCATGCTGAAAAGCTGGTTGAGCATGCCCCTGCAACTGCGCACACTGCGCCTAAACCTTCGGTCTCTCACACAGCGAGTGTACCAGGGCAGAGGACTAACCATCGTCCACCACCTCCTCCGCCTGAACGCACAAGGTAATTTGAAGCAGTCCCCATCCTACCCCCCGAAAAAGCTTGACGGCGCGACAAAAATCTTTATGTTGCGTTATAACATAACAAAAAGAGCTTCAAATGTCATTAAATCTATCAAATCTTGCATCAACTGCACACCAGGGTTTTAATTATGTTTTTGCTGGAGTATCTTCACATTTTGCCGGAGAAGTTGTTGAATTAATGTCCATTCCTATATTGCAAGGTATACCATGCGTAAACGTCATCAAAATTCCTGTATCTAAAGTGCTCCATGAAACAGCTGAAAGTTTTTTTAGTTCGAGCAGTATGATTAATATGTATAGGAATGAGGATGGACTTTGGGAATCGCTAAAACACATCACCAAACCTATATGGAGTTCTCCAATTGAAACAATATTTGCAGGATTCGCTTCTTATCATTTTGAACTACTAGCAGTTCAATTGTTTTCCCTGCAGCAATGCAATCATGCTCATGATCATGAGCACCACCATGGAACAGGACTGTTCAGTACAGACAACCTTATAAAAGGTTTGGCTTCAGCTGCCGGCTCACTTGTTGCTTCATTTGTTTATGAAAAGGCTGAAGAGTTATATGATTACTACTTTGCTAACGATGCAGAATGCGATGAAGATGCTGCTTCAATGTGTTGCTCCCAGCTGATTGAATTTAATGATGTTATGGACCAATGCTCTAACGATACTTATGTTTGTTAAAAATTAATTGCGGCTTACGCTTGAAAAGTATTCAGACTAACTATATAATCCCAGTTCAAGGGCGGCTGTGGTGGAATTGGTAGACACGCAACGTTGAGGTCGTTGTCCTCGAAAGGGGTTGAAAGTTCAAGTCTTTTCAGCCGCACCATTATTTGCTAATATTATTATTGATGGAACAAACTGCATTCACAGTTACTGAACGAGCCTTTTCCCGAATTGCTGAAATAGCGGACGGGGCGCGCTTGCGCATTTCCGTTGATGGCGGCGGTTGTTCCGGATTCCAGTACAAATATCTCTTTGATGTAAATACACAGGATACAGATATCATTATCAACTCACCCTGCGCTGAAGTAGTGATAGATGATATCTCTATGGGCTTTTTGCAGGGAGCGCAACTCGATTATACCGAGGATTTGGGAAGCGCCGGCTTTGAGATAAAAAACCCCAATAGCACAGCAAAATGTGGCTGCGGCAATTCCTTTGCAATTTAGCCGTTTATAGATTCCGAAAGTTTTACCAATGCAACATTATTGCATACCTTATTAAAATATAATGATTTCTATTTCATCTTCTTGTGATATAATCCCTCCCCAAACACCAAGTATAAACCTACACAGACCTTTTAAAGTGCTGATGGTATGCGCTTATGCAATATAATTAAGGTTTGCCCTTATTATAAACTAACTAAATATCAAGCCACTATTGCTAGATTTAATTAAAAACGATTAAATTTTAATAGTCGCAGACTTGAAATTTAGGCAATTTAGCGCTATTATAATATAATGTATCAGGGGTTAAGTGGGGAAATTTGATAGATATTTCCCTTGATTAAATGACTTAATTCCGTAGAATACAAATGCTTCATTTTTGTTAAGTATTTATTTATGAGTCAGAAAAATATAAAATTACCTAAGGGGTACAAACCAACTGATAAGGAAGAGTATATGAATCCTAAGCAGCTTGAGTACTTCAAATTAAAGTTAGCGCACTGGAAGGATGACTTGCAGCTTGAATCCCAGTCAACTGTTGACCATTTAAAACAAGAGAACTGGAATGAATCCGATCTGAATGATCGGGCGAGCGTTGAGGTAGAGACTTCTATGGAGCTTAGAACCAGGGACCGCTACCGTAAGCTTATAAGCAAAATCAATGAGGCTTTAGGTAGAATTGACGACGGATCTTATGGATTCTGCGAAGAAACCGGCGATCCAATCGGTATAAGACGCCTCGAAGCAAGACCGATTGCCACAATGTCAATTGAGGCCCAAGAGCGCCACGAACGTTTTGAGCGCAGTCATAGCGAAGACTAACTTATTTATCGCAATTTTAATGGAAATGTAACTTAATAAGTGATAAGCTTTCTGCTTATTACTATAAAGGCTTATTTATGCTAAGCGAAGTTATTGAAAAATATCAGAATTTTATTCTCGATATCTGGGGTGTAGTACATGACGGAAAAGAGCTCATCCCAGGAGCAGAAGAATTTATCAACACATTAAAACTCCACAACAAGAATTTTTGCTTCCTCTCTAATGCCCCCAGACCGGCAGCAGTTGCCCATAAGCGGTTTATGGAAATTGGTCTAGGAGACACAGATGTAAATAGAATCACCACTTCTGGCGATATATTTATCACCAGAATCGACGATTTCCAGGGCGCCAATATTTTTATTTTGGGAGAAGAATTGAATGCTGACCTCCTGGCTGGCATCACCATATCCAGAGCAGAGCAAGTAGAAAACGCAGATTACCTGCTCATATTGACTTTTGGTAGCTCAGAAGCGGATTTGCTTCAGCATACCGATGTATTCAAAAAAGCTATAGCAAAAGGCATAGTTATGCTTTGTCCCAATCCTGACATAGTAGTTTTTCATAACGGAGAACCCCGTTATACGCCAGGCGCATTTGCGCGCCTTTATGAAAACATGGGTGGCAAAGTTAAATACTATGGCAAACCCTATAAAGAAGCCTATGAATACGTTTTCACTAAATACGACATGGATCCAGCTAAAACTATTATGATTGGAGATTCTCTGGATACAGATATCAAGGGAGCAGCCAATGCCGGAATTGACTCTCTCCTTGTGCTGACAGGAATTCATAGCACCGAAAAACAACTGGAAGAATTATATAAAAAATATAATTTGAAGCCGACATACGTAGCCCAAAATTTGAGGTTCTAAATGGACAAAACCGATCTGAATCAATTGCTGTTAAGTATAGCTGAGCATACTTTCATGGAGGAAAAACCTTGTGTCCAAACACTAATTAATTACCTTGATTTAAACCTGAGGCAGGCGGATAAAATCACTAAGAACGCGCTTAATTATATTCAGCAACTCAGGTCAACACCATTTTCTAAAATGGAAGGATTTATTCAGGAGTATTCTTTATCCAATCAGGAAGGCGTGGCCATAATGTGTTTGGCAGAAGCCTTACTCCGCATACCCGATAAGAGAACCGCAAATGAATTTATCGAAGACAGATTAAAAAATAAAAACTGGCGGCGCCATATAGGGCAAAGCGAATCCACCCTGGTTAATGCCGCAACCTGGGGTCTTTTACTTACCGGCAAAATCGTAGATATGAGCTCATCCAGCTTCTCACTGTCGCGTATGATTAACAGAATGGGAGAGCCTTTTATCCAGAGCTCCATAAAAAAAGCGATCAAGCTTATATCTAATGAGTTCATTATGGGAGAAGAACTCCCGGGAGCGCTTAAGAATGCTACCAAGTATCTGAACAAGGGCTATCGGCTTTCTTTTGATATACTAGGTGAATCGTCCCGCACTGCCCGCCAGGCAGACCATTACTACGATGCTTATATCAAGGCGATTTCCAACATCAATAAAGCCAAGCGCTACGGCAAAACCCTATATGAACAACACAACCTTTCCGTCAAGCTGACCGCGCTTCATCCCCAGGTTATGCTGCGCAAAGAGCAAAGTTTATTGTCTGAGCTTCTGCCGAAATTACACGAGATAGTAAAGCTATGTCGCGATGCCAATATCACTATTTCATTCGATGCAGAAGAATCCTACCGTCAAGACATCTACTTAAAAGTTCTCACCGCCCTTCATCAGCATAAAGACTTCAGAGATTTTGAAGGCATTGGCTTTGTCATCCAGGGCTACCAGAAGCGCGCGTTTTATATCATTGATTATATTGCTGGCTTGGCTAAGCAACTAAAAAAGCGCATACCCATGCGTTTAGTTAAGGGCGCATACTGGGATAGCGAAATCAAACACGCCCAGGAAAATGGGCTGCCCGGTTACCCGGTATTTACCCGTAAAGATTTTACCGATATTTCCTATCTTGCATGCGCCAAAAAAACCCTTTCCTATCATGATTATATCTACCCGCAATTTGCCACACATAATGCGCATACCGTTGCGGCTATAATAGAAATGGCCGGCGGAAAAGAAATGGAATTCCAGAAGCTCCAAGGCATGGGTGATACCCTCCATAAGCTAATTCGAGATGAAGGCCATCAATCCAGGATCTATGCCCCTGTGGGCAAATATGAAGATCTTTTAGCATATCTTATGCGCCGATTGCTTGAGAATGGCGCAAATACTTCTTTTGTTAATCTAGTTGGGAACAAGGAATTGATGAACGAGCAGATTGCTGCAAACCCTATTGAAAATGCCAAGCCTTTCCTCAAGGCTCCATTACGCATTGGCCTGCCTGAGGATATCTATAAGGAGCGCAAAAACTCTACGGGCTACGAACCTGGGATGAAGGTTCATTTAGACGAGATTGCAACTGAGCTGGATAAGCTTCATGGCAACTCCTATGAAGCTATTTCAATAATATGCGGCAAACAGACCGCCGTTGATCCTTCTCCCAAGCCTATTCTGATGCCTGCGGACAATAAAGTCACCGTAGGTAAGCTATATCGTGCAAACAGCGAACAGCTATTGGAAGCATTGGATGCTGCTGATACTTTCTATGCTGAGTGGAGCGCAACTTCGGCAGACAAGCGTGCGAGCGCTATTGCCCGTGTAGGAGATATAATGCATGAGCATAGGTTTGAGCTCTATTCACTCCTGATGCGTGAAGCTGGGAAGAATCTAAGTGACGCAATTTCCGAGGTAAGAGAGGCAGTCGATTTCGCCCGCTACTATGCAGCCCAAGCACTTGAGCTCTGCGGCCAGCCCATAAAGCTGCCAGGTTATACCGGGGAAAGCAATGATCTCAGCCTGCATGCCCGCGGCGTATTCGTGTGCATCAGCCCCTGGAACTTTCCACTGGCTATATTCGCAGGCCAGGTGCTGGCTGCACTGGCAACAGGCAATACTGTGCTAGCAAAACCCGCAGAGTATACATCTTTGATCGCAACCTTTGTGGTAAAACTCATGCATAAGGCTGGTGTGCCCAAAAAAGCACTCCACTTGCTTATTGCCGGAGGGCGGCAGATTTCTGAGACTCTGCTCAGCGATAACCGCATAAAAGGCGTGTGTTTTACTGGCTCTACCGGTACTGCCCAAAGCATCAACCGCCAGCTTGCAGCCCGGGACACGGCAATTGCTCCGCTTATCGCGGAAACAGGTGGACAAAATTGCATGCTGGTAGATAGCACAGCTCTGCTAGAGCAGGCAACTGACTGCATCATAAATTCTGCATTTGGCAGCATTGGCCAGCGTTGCTCTGCACTGCGCGTACTCTATGTGCAGGAAGAGATTTATGATAATTTACTTGAGCTGCTTATCGGCGCCATGGAAGAGCTCACAATTGGCGACACAACTGATATTGCCATCGATCTCGGCCCCGTGATCCACCATGATACCAAGCGTGAACTCGAAGATCATATCAAAGAGATTTCTCACAGAAAAGGCTGCAAAGTATTAGCTGTTCATAGCGCCAGCAAGAAAGCCAGGCACTATAAGAATGGTAGCTTCTTCTTTCCTCATATAGTTCGCATCAACAGCATTCATGATTTGCAAAAAGAGAACTTCGGCGCCATTCTCCACATAATTCCTTATAAGGCCAAAAATCTGGAAGCGGTGATCGATGAGATTAACAGCACGGGATTTGGGCTTACCTTTGGCTTACAAACGCGCATCGAAGAGAAGATTCACTATGTTGCATCACGCATAAAAGCTGGGAATTTCTATGCCAATCGCACCATGATCGGCGCCCAGGTGGGCACTCATCCGTTTGGTGGCGAGAACAACTCCGGCACCGGCTTCAAGGCCGGTGGGCCTCATTACTTGCTGCGCTTTATGATAGAACGTAGCAAAACCATCAACACCACTGCAATCGGTGGCAATTTGGAATTATTAGCAGGATAAACTTACTCTTAAAAAATTAACCATCTGTTAATAATTAGGATATACACTAATTATTAGCGTAAAGACTGATGGAGCTCATATGGCTAATAAAATCAAAAGCACAGCTAAGGCAAGTTCTGCTTCCGCAAAGCTGAAAGAAGATATCAAAAAAAGGTATGAAATAGGCCTGCTGACTGGCAAACGGGATGGCATCAAACTCGTAGCCTTAATGTGCGAAGGTTATGTGGCGTTCATAGTTCTCCTGACCATCGTGATCTGGGTAGCCTTTAGCTCAATCCTCGCTTTATATCTAACTGTTGCCGTTCCTAGCCTGATCATAATCCTTGCGGCTGGTGCCATGGAAATCATGGTGACCAAGAAAGAAAAGGCCATCAAGCGCTTAAGACGAGAATTAGACAGGCATCATTAAACTTTGCTTATCTGCTTAAACCTATATCAGTGTATTTAGACACGATGCATATCATTGCCGTACATACTATCGCAACAACCCCGACTAAAATAGCCCTATTACATGAGGCACTGCCCACAAGGCTGATTTGCTGCTGACTAGATGATAAGGATGTTGCTGCGGAGATTGCAGTGTTATGGCTTACAGCCCTAACTACCTGAACAAGAGGGAGTGAAGGCGCGGCTTTATTTTCACTCGCTGGTAGGATAGGTTTTATACCTAAACATCTATCGTGTTCTTGCTTTAAATACTTATGCACCTTTGTGAGTCCCAGCTCAGCTGCAAAATCAAGAGCAGTAAAACTATTACCATTATTCACACCCATAGCTGCTAGAACTGTTTGTGATGACCCAAGCCTTGCAATCTCCTGCCTGATAATTCCTACCTCATCATGCAGCACTAACTTATAAAAACTAAATCCAGGATCTGTCAGAACAGTTAGCACTTTTTGATGCAGCACCAAAGCTGGCATCATATCTTCCCGTGTGAATTGCGTTTGCATACTTGGAGAGCTTCTTAGCTGTGCTCGAGTTGGCAAAGCCATTACAGTTACACACAATTCCAGTAGTTGGGCTTCTTTAATTTTACGCCCCCCCATATAAAGCTTAACTGGAGCTTGCATACTGGTTAAAAGAGCTTCTTCACCATATTTTTGAAAAGAATAGGGATAGAGAATTCTTAATGATTCCAGTCGCAATTCGATTGGATCATCTATTGTTGCTATAAGATCATAGAAAAGCGAAGATCTACAAGGCTGCACTGTGCAAGGATCGTATATTATTTCAAGAGGATTTGCCCCTGCTTGCAGGAGATGCAGCATTATATCAGGCCTTGACCTTGCAGCATGTGTCAAGGCATTAACATGCGCTCGGTTCCCAATCATGTTATGAATATTCGCACCGCATTCCAATAAAATTACTATTACTTCTTTGGGGAAATTATTCCGAATTGCAAAACTCAGGATGTCTTCCAACCCAGAATCAGTTTGAACCATAGTATTTGGTGACGCACCAAAATCAATAGCCTTCTGCAGTGCTTTTGTAAATAGCTCGAGATTTTCTGGTATGGAAAGCAACCTGGCTTTTTCAGTGAATATAGAAAATAGCATACCGAGAAGATAGAATTTAGCTTCCTTTATACCTCTTGGATATATCACTTCATTAACAGCATATCGAAATTTACAAGATGCTTCTCGACCCAAAATAATTTCCATCGTGCAAATAGAATGGCCTACTCTTTCGGACTTCCTTTCGGTACTTATACCCCATGATATTTCACTCATATCAGTAATTTTACTAATTCTACCTTTAGCTCTTGCAATAACTGGTTCATTAATATCATGTATAGGAGAGCCATCGTTAATGTTGTATATATCATCTAACGCACCATAGAACTCGCTCAATTTTGCCATTGTATCTCGGGGTTGACCAGGTACCTCTTTTAAACCAAGCATAAAACCTATGAGATTCCTTGTACCTCGACTTTGTAGTTCTTGCAGTGCGAGAAACTTTGAACTGGTTACTGTCGAAGCATGCGGCTCAACGCTATTAGCAGGTTTCTTTTTCTTCTTATTAACCCTAGCAGGCTCTTCCTTTGGTGCTGGCAAACTGCTTACTTCTCCTCTTTCTTTAATTTCTAAATTCGGCGGGTTTAGGTAATTATCTAGAACATTTTGCGATTCGGCTTGCAGATGAGTCACTAAAGTGTCTCTGGCGTCAAGTACAAGGTGCCTACAATTAAACAACAGTTGCATGGAGTTATTCTGGATTTCCCACATAACAAAGGCATGCGCGCTGCAGTTGCGAAATTGTCTAAGCTCGGCAAAGTCTGCGTTATGAGTCAGAGTTTTGCTTTTTACCAAAATGAATATATTATTTGCAACAACTTGTCTTGCCATAATGGCTAACGCTTGACCGAAGACTGACTCACAGAAGCTCTTTTGCTGTTCTTCACTTAGTATAGGAGCCAGGATATCAATAGCTTTTATCGATTCAAGCAAGCACCCTGTGCTTGCTTGTTGTGCGCCAACCATGAATTTTGGAGAAGAGAAATCAACAGCTTGCATAGGAGAGAAATCGATCTTCATTTTTTTGGGCAGCATATTTTCCAAAGAAGGAGCAAGACTTAGGATACTAGCTTTGATTACCCGAAGAATTTCATCTATGGCAGTCATGTAGTCATTAAACAATCTAGGTGTAAAACCCTGGAGAAGACCTGCCAAGCTTGTAGAGTGGGCGCCAGCAAAACGAGGCAATCGAGCAACCCCTTTGCCATCAGCAGTTTGATCAAAAAGCACACTGCTTAACCCGGGGCAAGAATCTGTAAAAGTCTTGTTAAGCGCTTCATTGGCAGCTCCAGACATTTGCAAGTGCAGATAAAAGAAGGCGATCATATCCGCAGTGATAACTGTACCAGGCTGCTGAACGTAACGATTGAATGCTCGGAGAATTTCTCCATTAAAGTAAATCGCCACGCATCTTTTAATATTGACCTTGGTGATATCGTCAATATCAGTTAGCTCATCCAATGACGTTAAAATCTGTGTGTATTTTTTTATAACTTGTTTCATCTTCTAGCACCATGAATGCAATTAGTTTTTGTAGACGCATTATATAATAAAATTCGATTTTAGACAAATATTAATTAATATTAGTCCAAACTAACAGAAACTCCCATACAAATCAGGCGCCTCGCCTATAAACAGTGGTGGGCAACGTTTTGATGCTCCACTCCTCTACCCCAATAATCACCAATAATATTAAAAACACTGGATTCCGAATTATATTTAAAAGTGAAGTTGGCATTAAGAACATTATACAAGCAAGTTTCCATAATAAAGAAATAGCTGGCCATATCACTGCACCTCACAACCGAAGGCGCCTGGCAAAAGGCACGCACCCGACCAAGATATAAAGCCAATGGCATCAGCCCCAGATCAAGAGCGAACTCGACGGCGGTAAACTGTTTGCCATTATGAGTTTCTGTTTTGTCGCCATCAATACCCATCGCTTCGAGTATCGCGTTTGGCAAATTAAGTCTAGCAATCTCCTGCACCATAATTTCGATTTCATCATTGAGTATTAATCTATAGAAGCTGTACTTAGGATTACTCAGAACCGTTTCAACTTTTTGATGCAGTATCAAGCATGGTACCGTGGCAGCCAGTTTAGTTTTTAAAAGCTGTCTGCGCTGAACATCATTTTGCTTTACTCTAAGCCCACCAGTAAACGAGTATTGAATACTGGCAATATTATTACCAGCCCCTGGAACCTTCTCAAAAAACTCAAAACTCTCTTCCCTAATACTCAATATAGCTTTAAAGTATATGTCCATTGTGTGTATAGCATCCCACTTCACTCTTTTAAGGCTTTCAGGATCCCCATGATATATGATTGGAAAACTCATATTAGCTAATAAAGCTTCACCACCATACTTTTGATATATATAAGGGTAGAGAATTTCTAATGATTTCATACGCGATTTTAATGGGCAATCATATGATGCAAAAACATCATAAAAAATGGAAGAAGTAACTGCCACCAACTCACCTGGATCATAAAAAGCATCCAGCGGATTAGCTCCCTGTTGCAAAATCAATGGCAAAATATCTGGCCTTAGCCTTGCTGAATAATGCAACACACCAATCTGAGTCTGATTTTCTAATACCTGCGTAACTTTTGCCCCATTCTCTAATAAAAGCACAATAACTTCTTTAGGCAAATTTGCTGCAACCGCATAACTCAAAACGTCTGTTAACCCTGTAGATATTTGAATCAATGAATTTACCGAAGTGCCGAGGTCAATTGCTCTTTGTATAGTCTGATTAAAAAGACTGAGATTCTCTGGGGACTTGAACAGATCGACCTCAGAAGCAAACATCCTAAATAGCATGCCTATAAAATAAAGTTCAACTCCTTTATCGAAGCCAAAAGGATAACTTGTCGTTTTAGCAAGCATGCAACCTTGATAATCGACTTGAAAGCCAATACTAGCTTCCATGTAACACTTCCAATATTGCACTCCATTGTCATCTTGTACCAAAGCTTGGCGTTCTTTCATATGCGCAATCAACGGAATATTAATTCCTTTAATTGCCTTCCCCGGAATAACTTCATAAATCTTTTCCAATTCAGGGATAACAGTAGCAAATAACTCTATTGGATCCTCACGTAATCTACTTTTATATATATATGAATCACAAAACTTTGCTAATTTAGCTATAAGCCCTTTCATCATTTTATCTTGTTGAACTTGTTTATCAAACAATGCATCATCATCAAAATCCGGGTCTTTTAAGTCGGCTTGCTTCGTGCGTACTTTAGTTTTTTTAGTAAGCGGTGGTAGCTTATTCTTTGCTGCAGTATATGTAAGCACACAATCTTCCTCTCTCACTTTATTTTCTAAAGCCGGTTTATTTAAGTAAACTGCATGACCACCTGGCGACATAGTTGCCAAATGTTCAAGCAACTCTCCTCGCATATTGACGACAAGCCTTATACAATTAAACCTTAGCTTTATGGGGTTATGTTGAATTTCCCACAGAACAAAACCATGCGAGCTTTTATTACGGTATTGCCGAAGCTCAGCTAAAGATGCATTGTTATTTTGAGCCCAGGATTTTAACGATACATAGATATCATTATCATTTTGAAGTTCATGGATATTATTAGCAAAAATCTGTCTGGCCATAATCACCAGCGACTGACCTGTGTCTGAATTATAAAATTCGGTATGTTGCTTTAAAATTGGCTCAATGATATCTATGACTTTTAATGATTCGAGTATCCGCCGAGTATTCGCTTTTTGAGTGGTAAGCGTAAATTTTGGCGAAGAGAACTCCACTGGTTGCATAGGAGAGAAATCAATTGCAACTGCTCTATTCAATTCCGTAGTCAATGAGGGTATGCGCGTAAGAATGTCTTTTTTAATTACCGGAAGAATCTCTTCTATAATGTCGATGTAATCTCTTAGCAATCTTGGAGTAAACCCATTGAGGAGCCCAGCCAAACTTTCAGAGTGGGCACCGGCAAAACGAAGTAATCTAGGGGCCCCCTTGCCGTCAGAAGTTTCATCAAAAAGCACGCCTCTAAGTTCCGGGCAAGCATCTGTATAACTTCTGCTAAGGCACTCGTTGGCAGCGCCCGACATTTGTATATGCAGATAAAAGAAGGCGATCATATCGGGGGTTATGACTACATTTGGCCGGCGAATATAAGCATCAAATGCCTTTAGGATTTCCCCATTAACATAGATCGCCATACATCTTTTAATATTGTCCTTGGTGCTTTTATTAAGACTGGCATCTTTCTCAAGCTTCTCTACTAGATCCCGATATTTTTTTATAATTCCTTTCACCGATTCACTTCCTGACAACTAGCTAAAATTCTAAACTCCAATCCAGATTATACAGAATAACTAGCGGCAATGCAATAATTATTGAGAAATCAATGCATTAGTTGCAAAATACAATACTTTTACTCCATTACCCGCTTTATAAACAGCGCGAGGCGATGCTTTGTTTTTCACCTAGAAGCCCCTGAAAAGTGTCGCTTGGCTCCATCGCATAATCCGCAATGATTGCGGGCATAGGGCGTACAAATTGCGAAGTATTGAAGATTGCAGCCATACAAACCATATGATAACAGTAAGCCCACACCCTGTTAAGGTACATAGATAATGGGAGAAGTCCAAGCTCCAACGCAAATTCAACAGCAGTGAATCTTTTTCCACTATGCATTTCAGTTTTGTCACCCGTCATACCCATAGCTGCTAGGATATCTTTCGGTAGCGCAAGCCTATCGATAGCCTGCACCATTATTCCTATTTCATCGTTGAGTATTAATTTGTAGAAGGTCAATTTAGGGTTTGTAAGAACTTCTCTTACCTTCTTGCGAAGTAATATACAAGGCAGTATATCTTCTTGGACAAAACGATCTCGCTTTTCTGGAGGAAGGGCAGCTCGCTGTTTAGCGGTCTGCATGCCAGCTTCACGATACAAAGTCTCAACTTTATGAACAATTATTTTGCCACCTTTAGGGTACTCCGTAACTGGAGCATCGATATTAGTTAATAGAGCTTGCTCGCCATACTTTTGATACATATAAGGAATGAGAATTCTTAAGGATGATAAACGTAAATCTATTTTAACGTCTTGCATTGATACAACATCAAAGATAAGAGAAGACTTAAGGAGCGGGACTTGGTGAGGATCATATACCATAACTGTTGGGTTCGCCCCTGCTTCTAAAAGCAGAGGGACAATATCTGGCCGCGATCTTGCTGCATGATTAAGTGGGCTGATATATGATCTATTTAAAACCCTTATATTAACATTAGCTCCATGATCTAAAAACAGCTCAATAATATCTTTGGGAAAGTTACTATAAATTGCAAAACTCAAAACATCTAGTTCACCATAAAAAGTTGATATCATCACATTAGGAGAAGCACCAAAATCAAAAGCCATTTTCAAAGTTCTCTTTAATAAGTTGAGATACACTTCTTCTTGAAGCCTCATAGCTCTCGCTCCTGCAAATACTTGCAATATCTCACCTATCAAATAGAATGGGGCTTTATCTATACCAAATGGATATTTACTCTTCATTACCCCCATCCAAAACGTTGAATCTTCTGTATATTTCGGATCCCAAAAACCTTTTGCACCTATAACGGCTTGCATTTGGCATTTTATTAAATTGTCATCCACCTCAACAATTTTCGATCCCTTCACTCTTGTGGCAATAACAGCACCATTAATACCACCAATATGGAGCTCCGGAAAAGGCAAGTGAATCACTTCCAATGCCCCAATAACCAACTTTAAAGTCATTATTTCGTCCGTTGCCACTTTTCTATTATTTAATAATTTTATTATGAGCAATTTTATATCATAGCTTTGTTCTGCTCGCTTTTTGAGAAATTCAATATTAGCTTCTTTTGAAACATGCGGCTCTTTACTTTCAGCTGGCTTCTTTTTCTTCCTTACTTTAGCCTGGCTTGCACTCGTTTGAGATGAGCAGCTTTCATCTCTCACGTGGATTTCTACAATCGGCGGATTTGTGCAGCTTTCATGGGTATCAGGAGATATAGCCTCCAATTGAGCAAGCAATGTACCTCTCATTTTTAATACAAGCCGTATACAATTAAATCTCAGTTTGAGAGGATTATTCTGAATTTCCCACATAACAAGGCCATGCGCACTACGATTGCGGAATTGCCTCAGCTCAGCAAAAACAGGATCATGACCATGCAATGAAAATATATTATTAGCAAAAATCAGTCTTCCCATAATAGCTAGCGCTTGAGCAGTATGAGACTTGTTGAATTCTTCTTGCCGCTCTTCGCTTAATATAGGAGCTAGAATATCTATTGCTTTTACTGATTCAAGTAAGCAAGAAGCCTTTGCATTCTGAGTATTTACCCTAAGTTGTGGTGAAGATGCATCAACAACCGGCATAGGAGTGAAGCCGATTTCAACTGGACTGAGTAATGCGTCGCTTAATGTAGCAACATGCGATAATATACACCTGCCAAGCACTAGTTTAATTTCTTCAAGCTCTTGCATATATTTGCGTAGCAATGCTGGGGTAAAATCATTGATGAGCGTAGATAAGCTTGTGGCATGAGCGCCAGCAAAACGAGATAACCTCGCAGCTCCTTTGCCATCAGCAGTATCATCAAAAAGCGCAACCTGTAATTCGAGATTAGAATCAGTAAACCCCCTGTTAAGTGCCTCATTGGCAGCACCGGACATCTGTAGGTGCAGATAAAAGAAGGCAATCATATCGGCAGTTATTGTCTTTTGCTGCCCAGCATATTGATTGAATGCAATTAAGATCTCAGCATTGATGTAAATCGCCAGACACTTTCTAAGATCATCCTTGGTAACATCATCAACACCAGGCGCATCGTCTAGCATTTCATTGAGCAAGCGGTACTTATCTATAATATTCTTCATTTAATCTTTCTATAAGTTATATAAATAATTATTCGCATTATACCCAATAATCGAACACAAAGCAAATATTAAGCAAATTTTCCTTATAAGCAGTGATATGCGACACTTTGCCGGCCCGCCTTCATGCCCCAATAGTCAGCAACAAGAGCAAAAATACTAGGCCCTGAGCTATGCATACAAGAGAATTCCTTAGGAAAGCAGCTATAAATGCAAGTTTCCATTCTAGAAAAGTAATTAGTCATACTTGTACACATCTTAAGCGAGGGCGCTAAGCAAAAGGATCGGACACGACCAAGATATAAGGCTAATGGCATCAGCCCAAGATCAGAAGCAAACTGATCTGCAGGGAACTTTTTGCCACTATGAACTTCTTCAACACCTTCTGCAATACCCATAGCAGCAAGTATCTTCTTAGGCGAATTAAGACTCACAATCTCTTGCACCAGTATTTCAATTTCACCATTGAGTATTAATTTATAGAAATCAAACCTTGGGTTACTAAGAACAGTCACAACTTTTTGGTGCAGCACCAAAACTGGCATAGCATCTTCCCTAGTAAATTTAGCTTGATAAAGTTCTGGATTACGAAGCAACTGTTCTCGTGTTGGCAAAGATTCTATAAGTTCATAAAGTTTACTTATGTCATGTAATTCAGGTTTTTTGTTAGGCTTATAAAGCTTAAGTGGAGCATTCATACTAGCTAAGAGAGCTTTTCCGCCATATTTTTGAAAAGCATGAGTGCACAGGATTTTCAAAGATCTATTGCGCACTGCAGCAGGTACATGCAGTTCACTAAGAATATCATAAAAAATTGAAGACTTATCATTCAATGGGGCATTAGGGTCATAGGTAATATCAAGGGGATTTGCACCCGCATGCAGAAGAAGTGGCACAATATCTGGGCTTCTTATTACAGCATGGGTTAGGGGGCTCACGCATAGCGTATTTCCAATTATGTTATTAACATTCGCACCATTCTCCAATAAAAAAGCAATAACATCCGCTGGAAAATTGTTAATAATTGCAAAACTCAAAATACTATATAATCCATTGTGAGCTTGGATCACACAATTAGGCGATGCGCGATGATCAAAAGCTTTTTGCAAAACCTGCTTAAAAAGCGCAAGATTTTCTTGCTTATTAAACAACGCCATATTTCCTTCAGTCATCAGGGAAAGCGGTGCAAATATAAAATTCAGGTTAACTTCTTTGAAACCAGATGGGTATGCCACTGGATCAAAATGCAACGCTACATCAAAAGGGGCGACACCTTGATCATCACTAAACCTAATGTAGCTATAATACCTCCCATTATTCACAAGGTTGCGCGTAGCTTTTCCTACCAGCGACTCATTAATACCATGAATAAAAGATTCTGGGATAATTGCATGACAGCTATTCAATGTTTCAAGAACAGACTTCAGTTTCATTATTGCGTCTACTTTACGACTATTATTATAAAAACTAGCTATAAGATTTCTCATTATAATGCTTTGTTTAGTTTGCTTTTCGAAGAGCACTAAACACTCACTGTTTTCTTTTTCTTGACTAGTATGCAACACAACACTTTTAGGAAGTTTATTTTTCTTCTTTTTAACCTTGGTTTTCTCTACCTGCTGAGTAAGTTCACAGGGCTCTTCACTCACTTTAAGTTCTACATTAGGTGGATTTAAGTAATCGCCATATACAGTTGGGGATAGGACTTTCAATTGACTAACCAAAGTATCTCTGGCACATAATACAAGGCGCATACAGTTAAACCGCAATTGAACAGGGTTATCCTGAATTTCCCACATAACAATACCATGCGCACTGCAATTGCGGTACTGCCGGAGTTCAGTAAAATCTGCATGGTGGCTCAGAGTCCCGTTTTTCAACAATATAAAAACATTATTAGCAACAATCTGCCTTGCCATAATAGCTAGCGCCTGACCCGAAGCCGAATTTAAGAATTCGGTTTGCACCGTTTCATCAAATATAGAAGCAGCAATATCTATAGATTTTACTGACTCAAGTAAACATGATGCCTCTATTTGTTGAGCATTGATCTTAAATTGTGGCGAAGAGAAATCAACACGCAGCATAGGGGAGAAGCTGATTTCAGCCACTTGACGTAATACCTCTCCCAATTTAGGCAAGTACGATAAAATACACCTTTCTATTTCCGCACGGACATCTTTCATTAGTAAGATATAATCGTGCAATAATTTAGGATTAAAGCCATTGAGAAGTGCTGATAGGCTTGTAGAGTGAGCGCCAGCAAAGCGAGATAAGCGGGCGGCTCCTTTGCCATCTACGGTATTATCAAAAAGCACGTCGCTTAAATCTGAATGCAACCCAGTAAAATCCCTTCTAAGCGACTCATTGGCAGCTCCAGACATTTGCAGGTGCAAATAAAAGAAGGCTATCATATCTGCTGATATGATCTTTTGTTTTTTGGTATAATTATTAAATGCAATTAGGATTTCACCATTTACATAAATTGCCAGACATTTTCTAAGATCATCTCTAGTAACTCTATCTATATCAGTAGAGTCTTCCAACGCATCCATTAGCATCTTGTATTTTTCTATAATTTGCTTCATTTCATTTTTCCGGGTTTTTTAAAAAATCCAGCATATTATATATGATAATTAAGCATTATGCAATTAAATTTACACCAGAGACATATTTACCAAGCTATATTGATTTTTCACAACATGACTTTCCGACTTGGCGGAGACAAAATACTACTGAGGAAGTGTGAAGAGAACTTGAGACTATTATATAGAGGGGAAATTTGGCGCAAGAGAATGTACTATAAAGACCGGGCCAGACATTTCATGGCCCCAGTCTTTAAATGAATTTACTTCAGTGAATCGGTCAAAGTTTTACCAGCTTTGAATTTTGCTACGTTCTTAGCAGCAATTTTAATTTCTTTACCGGTTTGTGGGTTACGGCCTGAGCGCGCACTGCGTTTTACTTTAGAAATAGTTACAAATCCAGGGATAGTAACTTTTTCACCTTTTTTAAGCGCCTTACCAACTACACCAATAAGTGCATTAAGCGCTTTCTCAGCATCAGCTTTGGTAAGCTTTGAATCTTTTGCAATCGCTGCAACGAGTTCGGTCTTGTTCATAGAATTACTCCAATAGAATTAAACGACAGGACTAAAAATAACCTCGTCCCCTATTGATGGCAAGCATTTCTTTCAACAAAATGCACGAATGGACGCCAAAATTGTGTATTTTTATATACAGCCTATGGCTAACTCCACAGAATTCCTAAACTTAAGCAGCATTAAGACTGATATATTTTTCCAATGGGCGGGCATCAAAAAAGAGTTCGATATGGCTGATGAGAATTTCCTTAAAGGTCATAAGCACTGCCGTAGGCAAAATCCCAATTGGGGCAGAAGCATCTAAATCAAATACCAGCATGACCTGATTACCTGAGGCAAATTTTGCCCTGATATCCAAGCCATTAATAATTTCCATAAACCATTTAACATCCTCAAGAACAGCTTCTTTCCCTGCAAGCTCCATCAATGGGGACGATACTATAACTCCAGAATGAAGGTATTGCCCTGCGGCGGCCAGATCCTTTTGGCATATCGCCTGGTAATACGACTCTGCACGAGATAAGTTGGTTTCTGGCATGCTCCACTCCACGATTATTTTTCGAAAGGACGCGCATCAAAGAATAGCTCAATGCGGATGATAAGATTATCCTTAAAGGTAATAAGCGCGGAAGCACGAAGGGTTCCAACTGGCGCCGGTGAGTCAATATCATAAATCAAGACAACTTTATCCCCAGAGCTAAACCTCTCACGGATAGTCAAAGTGCTGATCATAGCCATAAAGCGCTGAACTCCATCGAGCACAACCTCTTTCCCTTCGATCTCCATCATTGGCGATAACACCCTAACATCAGGATGCAGATATTGCGCCGCTGCTGCCAGATCTTTATTGTTTATGGCTTGATAGTATGATTCTGCCTTACGGATGTTCTCTTCGGACATATGGTAATTCCTTTTTAAGTGCAAAGGTAAATATACAGTTTCTTGTTCAGATAAGTCAATATTACTAGTTAATATAAGCGCTCAAAAAGCGCAAAGATGAAATAATTGCTATAGCTCTTTAAAACGATATTGACAAAAGCGGTGGTTAGAAGCATAATCAAGCACTTTAGAGATATTAGGATTGTCCTTATGAGTTCATTTACAGCTGGTACATATACAGCAAAGCGTGGCGAAGTCACGAAGTCATGGTTTATCATTGACGCTGAGAAAATTGTTTTAGGACGTTTGTCAGCAGAAGTTGCGAAAATTCTTCGCGGCAAGCATAAGCCAACTTTCACTCCGCACATGGATACCGGTGATAATGTTATTATCATCAATGCCAAAAAAGTTGCTATGACTGGCGATAAAAAAGACCAAAGCATTCATTATTGGCACACAAATCACCCTGGTGGTATTAAAGAAAGAAGTGCCAGAGACATTCTAGATGGCAAATTCCCTGAAAGAGTAGTAAAAAAAGCTATTGAAAGAATGATGCCTAAAGTAAGTCCTTTAGCAAGAAAGCAACTAAAGTGCCTGCATGTCTATGGCGGGCAAGATCATCCACATGAAGCACAAAAACCTCATGTACTGGATTTGGGATTAAAAAATAAAAAAAATAAGAGGACCTCATAACCATGGTTACAACCGTTTCCGCAAAATCTGAATTAATAGAGATTTCAAAAGTGCTGCCTAAAGCTGGACGCACTTATGCAACAGGTCGCAGAAAATGCGCATCAGCTCGTGTATGGATTGCAAAAGGCAATGGCCGCATCATTATAAATGGTAAGGATGCTGAAAAATATCTAGCGCGCCCAGTGCTCCGTATGATTATCAACCAGCCGTTTGCAGTGACCAATACTGCCGGGCTTTTTGATGTTTGGTGCACAGTAGAAGGCAGCGGATTATCAGGACAAGCTGGCGCTATCAGGCACGGCATTAGCAGAGCCCTGGATAAAACCCATGAAGATATGCATCAACCTTTACGTCATGGCGGCTTCTTAACCCGCGATTCACGTACTGTAGAGCGTAAGAAATATGGCCGTAAGAAAGCGAGAAAGAGCTTCCAGTTCTCTAAACGCTAATCGAGATTACCCTTTTTGTTTGAAATGCCGGTGGGATAAACCTCACCGGCTTTTTTTATTATATAGCTTGATATCGTCATTGCTAAAAAACTATAAGAAAAATAGACTAATAGTATAATAGGTACTTTTTGGTAATAGTATGATTCCGGTAATTCTTCCATTATATGATCGCGCAGAAATTGAATTCACCCATGGAAGTGGGGCTTATCTGTTCGCAAAAGATGGCAAACAGTATCTTGACTTCGCAGCGGGTTATGCCGCACTGGCCCTGGGTCACTGCCACCCGCGCATGGTTGATGCCCTGACTAGTCAAGCAAAGAAGCTCTGGCACCTTTCAAATCGCTATACCATTCCGGGCATGGAAGAGTATTCCAAGAGATTGGTTGATATGTCGTTTGCCGACACAGTTTTTCTAGCCAACTCCGGAGCTGAAGCAGTGGAATGCATGATTAAGATGGCGCGACGCTATTTCAATGAAAAAGGCGAAACTCACCGCTACAGGCTTATCACTTTAGATGGCGCATTTCACGGGCGCACCCTGACAACCGCCTCGGCCGGAGCCAAAGAAAAAATCCAAGGATTTGAGCCAGCAGTCGATGGTTTTGACCGAGTGGCCTGGAACGACCTCGTCGCGCTCCAAGATGCAATTTCTCCCACAACTGCTGGCATCTTGCTAGAACTTGTACAGGGTGAAGGCGGCATGCGCGCCCTGCAGCAAGAGTACATGACAGAAGTAAGGAACCTTTGCGATCGCAACGGCATGCTGTTATTAGTCGATGAAGTCCAGTCCGGCATGGGCAGAACCGGCAACATGTTTGCCTACGAAATGTACGGGATAAAGCCAGACCTTATGGCGCTGGGCAAAGGCCTCGGCTCAGGCTTTCCAATATCGGCATGCCTCGCCACTGAAACTGTAGGCAAAGCCATGAAGCGTAATAGCCACGGCTCCACCTTTGGCGGCAACCCTTTGGCCATAGCGGTGGGCAGCACGGTTTTGGATATTATGGAAGAACCTACATTCCTACCTCATATCAGAGCTATTTCGCATTATCTCAAAGACAAGCTAGACCACTTGCGCATGGATCATGCTGATAAGATTGAAGAGATTACCGGGGTTGGGCTGATGTTAGGCATAAAGCTTAAACCCCATTTGGATGTTGAGCAATTCAGCGTGTTGTGCCGCGAAGAGCTGTTGCTTTCGATTCCAGCTGGTCAAAATACTATGCGCATTACGCCGCCATTCGTAATAGAAGAAAAGCAATGCGATGAGGCTATTGAAAAATTCGACCGCGCCTTGAATAAGATTACCAGCACTAGTTTTAAAATCAAAAACACTATTAAAAAAATCAAGTCTAAGCTTAAAATTTAGTAATCAGGAAGGCTATAAGTCAGTTTATACCCATCTCCATCAGCTGATATCCTGGCATTAGCACCATAGACAAATGGGGCGTTATCATAGCCATGACCTATCCCAGCACACGTAAAGATCGGAAAATCTATGTGCTTTGCAAAATCTTCTAATGCCTTCGAGATAAGATTGCTGCCATCGCTTTCATAGCCGCCTGTAAAATTGCAAACCATGGCTTGGGCTCCCGTAAAAATCCCGACTTGGAGTAAATGGTGGAGCATTCTATCCACTCTGTACCCACGCTCATTGACATCCTCAATAATAAGGATTTTGCCACCACCGGTCATTTGCCACGGAGTACCAATAGATGTCTGAATGAGAGATAGGTTGCCTCCACTAAGTTTGCCATGAATCGGCAATGCTGCCGCCTTTGCTGGAACCTGCGCCTGAACTGGGATGCTAAAAGACCTGTCCTCGCTATTTAGTAAACTCATAATTCCATCAACGTTGCTGGCACTACACTCACTATTGTTAGCCTGAGACAACCCAGCTCCATGAATAGTATGCCACCCCCAGGTCTCACTGAAAAACAGGTGCAGTGCTGTAGTATCGCTAAAACCTATAAAAACCTTTTCCCTTTGCGGCTTCACGCCTGAATCTATCAGGCCTTTAATCACCTTGGCAGCACCATAGCCACCCCGCAACGTCCAGATCACTTTTGAATCTTCAGCAAGCAGAGCGCGCTTCATGCTTTCTATTCGATATGCATCGGTATTTGCATGAAAGGCATGTTCCATATTAATTAAGTCAGCAGGATAGCGCACCTTGTACCCGGCATTTTCAAACTGCTGCAGCGAGCGCCTGATTTGCTCCTCAGAAATGTTAGCGCTGCTCGGTGAACCACATCTATAATATCACCTTGCTTGAGATTAGCCCACATAACTACACTTATTGAAATGATTAGGATATATTATACATTAAACCTTTATAAGTACAACTAACCTTAGTCAGAAATATGCACACTGCTTAAATCTAAGGTTGTTTCATCATTGCTTAATTCAATAGGGTTTAAATTATTATGGATATTGTAAAATACACCCGCATGAACAACCCCAAGCCAGCCTAGAATTCCTTTTGCAGTATCTGAAGAATCTGCATAATTAGCATGGGCATTAAATAAGACTCCACCCTCATAGCAAACCAAACCTACATAAAAATAGCTACTAGGTACAATGCAAGCAACTATTCCCAAATCTATCGTTCCCACGTAAGGAAACAACCAGGCTTTATGAGAAGGCACGTGTTCACCGACAACGGTTTCAGAATCCAAATAAGCTGCCATTATACCATTTAAGCATGCAGCAGGGTAAGCTAGTTCAGTCAACATATAAGAACCGTAATATTAAATATATAAATGATGGCTTACTTATAATACAGCTACAAGAGTAATTTTGTTAAATAATGACCTACTATTCAGTCAGAATAGTTTCATTTATTAAAGAGCTATTATGGTGAAAGTAATCATGAAGATGAGTACTTATCTGCGAATGTAACAATGCTTCTCTTACAAGAATATCCCCTGCAATATATGGAAAGCCCTTTAAAAGCATATACGATGAACAAAAGCATGCCCCCCATTCATAACATTTATCAGTCAGGTGGAAGTTATAATCATCCTCTGTATAAGCCGAGTGAAATAGATTTACGGCTCCAAAAAAAGGTAATTTAGGAATACTAGCAGCACCATGTACAGCCACAATCGTGTGCGCATCAAGAATAGATGCCATCACACCATTAAGACATGATACAGTATTATATGCGAATTCAGTGACCATAATATTATGCTAGTGCGCAGTGGAAACTTCCGCAATAACTGTGTCATTAAATAAAACAGGACTCGGGTTCATAAAATCATTAATTAGAGAGGCAGATATAGAAATAGCAAAGGTTTGCCCCAATACAAATGGGGCGGCATCTGAAGAGCTTGAACAATATATACATGCAGTACTTATGAAACCACAGGCAATATAATTTTGCATTGAAATAGTAAAATAATAATTATCGCTCAAAGCTGCTAATGCCATCAAATCCATAGCCCCTAAATAAGGGATATCAAACGGATACTTTTTAAAGAAGCTAAAAATGTCGTAAATTGAAGCTGCGATTCCGTTTAAAAGTAATAATGATTCACCAAAATCCATTTCTTGAGTCACTGGACTTCCCTCAATGTTTTTGGGGACAGTATAGTATTTTACCTGTAGTTAAAAGCCTAATTTTGTTAATGCTTATACTGGAGCTATAGAGATAGTATTGCTATTAACTAGTGTATAATCAAGTGTATGATCAGGATTAAATTTATCATGAGTCCAGCTGAATATCGTAGGCGCTATTACCCATTGCTTAACAAGGATCTCTGCTGCTGCAACTGGATAGCCTGCAAAAAATGCTCCAGCGGCACTAAATAAAGCCGTATGCTTGTAACATGTTGTAGCAAGCTCAAGGTTATCACCATACGCATAAGTAGAATAAATCAGCATGTTAAAAGATCCAAAATGAGGTATAGTTGAAGAAGTAATAGGGGGAATAAACTTGTCTACAATGGTAAAAGAATCAATAACAGAGGAAGCTACTCCATTTAGGCATGCTGCGCCTTTTGAGGCAATATTAGTAACCATGGTTTTATCCTGAATAATTATATGTGAGCATAGTGCATTATAAATACTGCTGTGAAAAGACTAATTTTATTAATGCTTATGCCGCTTCAAAATCGATAATCTTGTTATCCACAAGTGTATGCTCAGGATGAAAGATATCATGAACCCAGTTGAATAATTTAGGCGCAATATATGCTTGTTCAGCCAAGATATCAATTGCTGCAACAGGGTAGCCTGCATATAATATTCCTGCAGCACTAAATAAAGCTGTGCCCTTATAACAATATGAATTAACATCAGCCATATACCCAGGCTCAATAGGCTTAAAAAACAGCATATTTTGAGCTCCCAAATAAGGAATCGGAGTAAAAGATAGAGGGTAACCATGCCTTGCTACAATGTAATAAGAGTCAAGGCCCGCGGAGAATATTCCATCCAAGCATGCTAGGCCTTTTAAGGCTGTCTCACGTTTCATAAGTAGATACCAAATAGTTATATGCGAGCATAGTGCCTTACAAATACTGCTATGAAAAGACTAATTTTATTAAACTCTATTCTACAGCTTCTGCAGCAACAATGGTGTTATTCACCAATACATCATTCGGATTAAAGTAATCATGAACCTTATTGTATATAGTAGGCATGACTATAAATTGCGCAGCAAATATTTCTGCTGCAGCAAGAGGCGCGCCTGAATGC
>Ga0206948_1051_pt1 | contig 32652 bp, 34 predicted proteins | sample Alteio_BWOrgHeat_FD_153236 | JGI IMG/M metagenome (GOLD analysis project Ga0206948, IMG submission 153236) | Enriched cells from forest soil in Barre Woods Harvard Forest LTER site, Petersham, Massachusetts, United States -... | ecosystem: Environmental > Terrestrial > Soil > Temperate forest > O... | reverse complement strand
GCTGGATATCATTATCTTGCTTGCGGAGAGGTTTCATTTGATAACTCGTAATGTTGCAAATCGCATTGGGTTGTAACTGTTCCCAGCCCACCGGCCTAATGAAGAATTTATGACAATTCCTACCCCATCAATTCCCGATACGCCTGCGCCAGCCGTCCTATGGCCGTCACTTCCAGCTGCTCGGCGCGCAGGCTGCCGTCGATGACGGCGGCGGCTAGCAGCGTATCTGCCGGGATCATCAAGCCTTTCAGCGCCGAGCGGAGCATTTTGCGGCGCTGGCCGAAGGCTTTGGCGGCGATGAGCTCCAGCGCCTTCTTATCTACCTCCACCAGCGGGGCGGCGCGCGGCGTCAGGGTAATCACCGCCGAATCGACTTTGGGCGGCGGGGTGAAGGCGGCGGCAGGCAGCTCAAAATCGTAGCGGCAGTCGCACAGCCATTGGCAGAGCACCGACAAGCGCCCGTAATCCTTGCTCCCCTGCGCAGCGACGATGCGCAGGGCGACTTCTTTCTGAAACATCAACGTCAGCGATTCGAATGGCCTCTCGCCGGTGCGCAGCGGCAGGGCGTAGATGGCGTCCAGCCAGGCCAGCAGCATGGCCGTCCCGGCGTTATACGGCAGATTGGCAACGATTTTGCGCGGCGGCGGCACGGCGGCTACGATATCCACCTCCAGCGCGTCGCCATGGATGATGTCCAGCCGGTCGCCCGCTGCCTGCTTGAGCTCCTGCAGAATGGCAAGGCAGCGTTCGTCTTTTTCGATGACGAACAGCTTTTTCGCCCCCGCCGCCAGCAGCGAGCGCGTCAGCCCGCCGGGGCCGGGGCCGATTTCGATAATGTTGCAATGGCCGATATCCCCGGCATAGCGGACGATATGGTTGGTAATGCCCTGATCGAGCAGGAAATGCTGGCCGAGCGATTTGCGCGTCGAAAGCCCATGCGCTGCGATGGTCTGCGCCAGCGATGGCAGAGTGGATAAAGGGTCCATAAGCGCTAGCTATTCTTGCGCCGCTTCGCCGCCGGTTTTTTAATGGGCGCGGCCTGGGCCAGCGCTTCGACGATGCGCTCCGACAATTCGCCCATATCGGGCTGGCCGCCGGGTCCGCACAGGAATTTTTTGTGAATATCCACCGTCGATTGGACGCCGATATCCTTCCAGTGGCGCTTGAGCCACTGCGTCGCATCCTGCCGCCCCAGCTCTTTTAAAAATAAGAAAAAATCCCAATCGGCGTTCATTTTGCTCGACGCGTTCAAATGATGCATCTGATCGGCGGAATAGACGATATGCACGCGCATATCCTTATAGCGCTTCGGGTCGAGGCGGTTTTCATGCAGCAGTTTCGACACGAAATTAATGGCGCGCATCTCGGCGATCAAGCTGGAATTGAAGGTGATTTCATTCATGCGGTTGATGATTTCCCCTGCCGTGCGCGGCACCTGCCGGTCATGGATCGGGTTGATCTGGATCAGCAGCAGATCCTCCGACCGGCAGTGATAAATCAGCGGCCACAGCGCCGGATTGCCCATATAGCCGCCATCCCAATAGGCCTGCCCGTCGATTTCGACTGCCTGGAACAAAAACGGAATGCAGGCCGAGGCGAGCAGCACGTCGGACGTGATTTCGTGGCATTGAAACACTCGCGCCTGGCCGCTGCCCACATGCGTCGCGGTGATGAATAACTTGATAATGCTATCGGCGTGAATGGCGTCGTGATCGAGGATATCGTTGATGATATCGCGCATCGGGTTGATATTGAACGGGTTCAGCTCGTAGGGCGAGAAGATGCGGCTCAGCAGGTCGAACCAGTGATAGGCCGGGGATAAATCCATATTCCAGCCGGTCAGCAGCCGGTCGAACAGGGTTTTATGCAGCGGGCTGTAAGCGGCGGAAGCGCTGATACGTTGCCAGAAATTCTCCAAACATTGTTTTGCCCCGTCGCGGCCGTTCTGCACATAGCCATTGACCAGCATGGCAGCGTTCATCGCCCCGGCGCTGGTGCCGCTGATGCCTTCGATGACCAGCTTTTCCTCCTCCAGCAGCCGGTCGAGCACGCCCCAGGTATAGGCTCCATGCGCGCCGCCGCCCTGCAGGGCGAGGTTGATCGTCTTGATGCTCATGGCATGGTCCTTTTGCTATGCGGTTGCGTCTGCGCCGCCAGCCGCGCCCCGATGCGCTGCATGACCGGCTTCCATTGCAATATTTTCGCCTGGCGCTCGAACGTCACGCTCTTATACCAGCGGCTGGCGTTGCTTTTCAACCCCCATCGCCAATCGGAGGCCGCATTGAGCAATAAGGTGGTATCCACGCCGAGCGCGCCGCTTAAATGCACGGTGGTGTTATCGATGGTGATCACCTCGTCCATCGCCGCGATCTGCGCCGCCAGCCCGTCCATATCGGCAAAGGCATCGGTATCGGGATCGGCGTAAACCGCGCCGGGATAGTCGCGGTTGACCGAATCGATCTCCGCCGCATGGTTGCCATATTGCAGCGATATGCATTGCACGCCTTGCAGCGAAAATAGCGGCCGCCACTGCGCCAGCGCGATATTGCGCATAGCAAAGGTTTCCGGGTTGGTCGTATGCCAGGAAATGCCGATAAGCTTTTTCTCACCGCAGGCGGCGAAATAATTATCGCGCAGCGCCTGCGCCCGCGCCATATCCGCTTTGAGGAAAGGCGGATGCTGCGCGGGAATATAAGACGGCATGGCATAGCGCATCAGTTGGCCGACGATGCTATGGAAATCGCATTCCCCGGCATAGCGCGTCGCCGTTTCGCGAGAGTAAAGCACTAACCGGATACCGGGGAACGAGCGCTCAAACAGCGGGATGAGTTTGGGATATAACGCCAGCGTCACTCTTGCCCCTTCGGCCAATACCCAGGGCAGGAAACTGGCGAACATGATGATATCGCCGACGCCCTGGCTGCCCCAGAGCAGCAGATGCTTTCCGGCAAGCCGTTCGCCCTGCCATTCGGGAAGGGCGAATTCCAAGCCGCGCTTGCCGATCTCATGGTCGCGGTGCGCCGAGAATTCCTCGAAACCCTCCCGGCCTTCGCTGATTAAGAGCTTGATGATGCCCACCGCCGTGAGCGCATGGCTGTCCTGCGGCGCGAGCGCCACGTTGCGCGCCATATCGGCCAGCGCCGCGTCATACTGGCTGAGCGCCAGGTGGATGCCACTGCGCAGCTTGAGCATGTCCGTCGAGGCCGGGAAGGCCGCCAGCGCTTCGTCGCATAAGGCCAGGCAATGTTTATATTGGCCGGTATCGCGCAGGATCACGCCATATTGCTTGTAAAACGCCTCGCTGCGCACGCCCGCGCGATGCAGCTTTTCCAGATGCGGCAGGCATAATGCCGGCGCTCCGGCGCTCTGATACACCCGGACGGCGATCAGGCGCAGCGCCCGCACCTCCGGATGCGCGGCAATCAGCCGTTCCAGCGGGGCGTAGCTTTTACCGGCGGGCGGCGGGTCGGCCAAGCAAAGCTGCTCCAGCAATTCCGCCGCTTCCTGATGCAGGGGGTCGGCCTTCAGCGTCTCCGCCAACGCCTGCATGGCGCGCTCGCGCTCGCCGCTTTGCGCCAGGCATTTGGCCAGCGGCAATAGATGGCGCGGCTGGGCGGGATGGCTTGCCGCCGCCCGGCTGAAATGCTCCACTGCCCGCGCCCAATCCTGCCGCTGCATCGAGATGACGCCCAGCCCATGCAGGATGTCCGACTGCTTTGGGTAATCGCGCAGCAGGGCTTCGTATTCGGCATATGCCGCATCCGCCCGCCCCTGCACGTGCAGGCGCATCGCGACCAGCAGACGGGCTTGCAGTGGCGGCGGCTGCGTCATGCGCTATTGCGCCGTCCAGCCGCCATCGATGGTGAGGATTTCGCCCGTCATCGCCGCGCCGTTATCGCCACACAGGAACGCGATCAGCGCGCCGATATTTTCCGGCTGGATAAAGCGTTTATTGGGCTGTTTCTCACCCAGCAGGTTGGCGGTGGCCTGCTCGACGCTGATATTTTCCTCCTTGGCCTTATCCTCGATCTGTTTCTGCACCAGGGGCGTGTGCACCCAGCCGGGGCAGATGGCGTTGCAGGTGATGTTGGCTTGGGCATTCTCCAGCGCGATCACCTTGGTCAGCCCGACCAGTCCGTGCTTGGCCGCGACGTAAGCCGCCTTATGCTCGGAGGCCACCAGCCCATGCACCGAGGCGATATTGACGATGCGCCCGAAATTGCGCTTCTTCATGCCCGGCAATACCGCCTTGGCGGCATGGAACGACGCCGATAAATTGATGGCGATGATGGCGTCCCACTTATCCGCCGGGAATTCCTCGACCGGCGCGGTGAATTGGATGCCGGCGTTGCTGACCAGAATATCGGTGCTGCCGAACACGCGGTCGCACATCGAGGCCATATTGGCGATGTCGGCGGGCTTGGACATATCGGCGGGGGAATAGTCCACTTTCACCTTGTACGTCTGCTGCAATTCGCTGACCAGCGCCGAAATCGCCGCCTTATCGGCAAAACCGTTCAACAGGATATTACAGCCCTCGGAGGCCAGCGTATGCGCGATAGCCAGGCCGATGCCGCTGGTGGAGCCGGTAACGATAGCGTTTTTTCCTTTAAGCATGGCATATTCTCCTGATGTGGTGGCGGAAGGAAATCATGCCACCCATAATCCTATCGTTATAAAATATCAAGAGGGGGTCGATAATGGAAAAGACAGCCGCACTTTCAGCCCCGGATGGTTATCCTCCAGCGTAATAATCGCATTGTGAATGCGCGCGATGGCGGCGACCAGGCTTAAGCCCAGGCCGTTGCCGCGCGTATGGCGGCTTTTTTCCAGTCGGAAGAATTTCTCGAACACCTTGCCGCGATATTCCTCCGGGATGCCCGGCCCGCTATCGCTGATCATGATATCGGCCTTATCCTCCTCCAGCTGGGAGGAAACGATGATAGTACCGCCTTTGGGTGTGAATTTAAGCGCATTGTCGATCACATTGGCGAAGGCCTGCGTCAGCAGGTTTTTCTCGCCCTGGACGATCAGCGGTATGGCCACCGTGCTGATAAGCGCGATATCCTTATCGGCGGCGTAAGGCTCGTAAAACTCCACCAGGTTGGCGATGATGCGCTGCAGGTCGCACGGCTCGAAGGCGCGGACACCGGCATCGGTTTCCAGCTCGGTAATGGTCAAGATGGAATTGAAGGTGCCGATCAATTCCTGCATGTCGTGGATATTTTTTTCCAGCAGCTCGCGCGCCGGGTTGCCGTCTTCGATGCGGCGCAGCCCGGCGTCGAGCCGGTTGACGATGCGGTTGAGGGGGCTGCGCAGATCGTGCGCGATATTATTGGCGAACTGGCCGATGGACTGCATCAGCGTCTCGATCTTGTCAAGCATCTCGTTTAAATTGGCGGAGAGCTCGTCGAACTCATCGCCGCCGCGCGTGAACGGAATGCGCACCGAGAGATTGCCATGCATGATGGTATAGGCTGAGCGGTTGATGACGTTGATGCGCCGCATAACGCTGCGCGTCATGACAATCGCCCCGATGAACGCCATGAACAGCGTCAGTAGCAGGCTCGCCCAGAAGGTCTGCACGATGGTCTGCTCGACGCGCTCATTGCTCTGCAGGCTCTGCCCGGCCAGCACGTAGCGCCATTTCGAAAGCGGGATCATCACCGCCTTGACTTCGATGCTGCGTACCTCGTCGGACGTTGAGCCATGCGTTCCTTCGATATGAAAACGCACCCAGTTGCCGTCTTTCTCGAACGGGCCTTCCTTGGTGACTTGCGCCGGCCAGCCATTGAGATTGCCCGCCAGCTTTTCGTATTTATTATTGACCAGTAGATACACCTCATTGCCGTCGGCGTCGTTGGCGATCAGCTCGGCGATGCGCGCTTCGACGCCGCCGGAGCCATTCTGCCGGTATTCATCGCGCAGATAGGTGTACTGCATGCGGATCGAATCGTTGATCTGCGATTGCAGGTAATTCATCTCATAGGAATAGATAAACGCGAACAGCAGAATCACCGACAGCCCGAATAGCCCCACATATACCAGCGCCAGCCGGAAGGTGAACGTCTTGACGATGCGGGCGAGGCGGGATTCCATGCGCTTACGCCTGTTCTACGAAGCGTTCGGGCGTCAATATATGCGGCCGCTTACAGGCTTTCAGCGCCAGCAAATCCTTGTCGCCCGTCACCAGATAGTCCGCCTCCGCCGCCGGTGCGCAGGCAAGGACGGGATTATCTTTCGGGTCGCGCACGAGATCGGGAATGGTGTCGGGTTCGACGATAAAGGCTTTTGAAAATAAAGCCTGCACTGCGGCATCAATTTTCGCCTGCTCCCAGCGGAATTTTTTAGAAGCCAACGTATCGCCGACCTCTTTTATGACATAGGCCGAGGCAATAATTTCGCCGCTTTTTTGCGCGATAATAACCGCTTCCGCCGGAATGCCGCCAAAAGCCAGCGCCGATATGTAGACATTGCTATCGATCAGCAGGCGCACATTTCAAGTCTTTTTAGAGGCTGCCGCGCGTGTTTTCTTCGTCGCGGGGGCTTTATCGAGGCCATGCTTCTTCTTATATTCCGGCCATAAGGTCTTGCGCACTTCTTTGACCGCATTCACTATGTCTTTTTCACGCAGACCCGTTTTCGCCGCTTGTTTTTTGCCATAGGCTTGCAGCTTGTGCAGCGCCTTCTCGAACTCATATTGCCGCAGCGCCTCACGAATCAGCTCGCTCATGGTGCGGTTCTCCGCCTTGGCGAGATCAAGCGCGCGCTGCAGCATGTCGGGCGGCAAGGTGATGGAAACGGTTTTGGATATACGCATAAAACCTTCTGATGTCACACGCTCTTGAGCATTGTACTACAATGCCTGAGGCCTGGCAAGCGACAGCGCACGCCAAACAATTATACTATACCCTTCGCAAGCGAAGGAACGGGGGATACTCCCCCACCCCCCCTCGCTTCGCGCCGCGCTTTGCGCGGTGATACCCACATCTTGAAACGATTTGGGTATACGCCCTTCGCAAGCGAAGGCATCGGGATGTCCCTACTCCTGCTTGAACAGCACATGCTTGAGTTGGTCGGGGTTTTCCAGGACGCGGCCGGAACCCAGGGCGACGCAGTTTAAGGATTCCTCGGCGACGAAAACCGGCAGGCTGGTAGCGTTGGCGAGCACCAGGTCGAGATTGCGCAGATTCGCGCCGCCGCCGGTCAGCACGATGCCTTTATCGACGATATCGGAGGATAATTCCGGCGGCGTGCATTCGAGCGCCACTTTCACCGCCTCGATGATCTGTCCGACCGGCTCGACCAGGCTTTCGGCGATCTGATATTCCGACAGCACGATTTCCTTGGGCACGCCGTTCATCAGGTCGCGCCCCTTGATTTCGATCAGCTTGCCTTCGCCGTTTTCGGGCGCGCAGGCGGCGCCGATCTCTTTCTTGATTTTCTCGGCCGTGGTTTCGCCGATCAGCAGATTGGCGTAGCGGCGGATGTAGGAAATGATGGCTTCGTCCATTTTGTCGCCGCCGACGCGCACCGAGCGGGCATAGACGATGCCGCCCAGCGACAGGACCGCGACCTCCGTGGTGCCGCCGCCGATATCGACGATCATCGAGCCGGTCGGCTCGGTCACCGGCAGCCCCGCCCCAATCGCCGCCGCCATCGGCTCCTCGATCAGGAACACTTCGCGCGCGCCGGCATTTTCTGCGGCCTCCTGGATGGCGCGGCGCTCCACCGGCGTCGAGCCGGACGGCACGCAGATGATGATGAGCGGGCGCGGCCGGAAGAAGCTGTTCTTGTGATGCACGCGGTGGATGAAATGCTTGATCATCTCCTCCGCCGACTGGAAATCGGCGATCACGCCATCTTTCAGGGGGCGCTTGGCGTCGATCTTGGCCGGGGTGCGCCCCAGCATCAGCTTGGCTTCGTTGCCGAAGGCGAACGGCACCATATGGCCGTTATGGTCCTTCATCGCTACCACCGATGGCTCGTTGAGCACGATGCCCCTGCCTTTGACGTAAACCAGCGTATTGGCCGTCCCTAAATCAATGGCCATATCGGAGGAAGTGAGTCCAAGCATGTTACGGAACATAACGGCGCGCCTTTGGTTGAGGATATCCTGATGCCCGGTTGTAGCGCGGCTATCCAAGAACGGCAATAGGTAATCGGCAAAGCGCTATGCAAAACCACGCGGATGCGTTAACATCCTGAGGATAACGATCCCATGCAAAACCCGCACCCTATGGACATCCTACTGGCATTAGGCAGCGCGCTGGCAACGGCAGTGTATTTCGTCTACGTCTCGCAGACGATGAAGCGGCAAGCGGGACTTTCGAGCAGCTTTACCCTGGCGGTCAGCCATCTGGCGGCGGCGGCGGCGCTGTTCCCGCTCTGGCTCGCCTTGCCGCATGAAGCCTTTCCTGCGCCATTATGGCCGGCGCTGCTTCTGGCGGCCGGGCTGCTGCTCGTATCGCGCGAGCTGTATTTCTATGCCTATGCGCATACCGATATCGCGCATGTGACGGTGTTTTCCGCTCTGACGCCGGTTTACGCCGTCGGCACCGGGTATATTTTTTTGCATGAAACGCCTTCGCCGCTGCAGCTTACAGGGCTTCTGCTGATTTGCGGCAGCATCTATGCCTTGTTTCTCAAACGCCCCGCCAATGCATCCTGGATAAAGGCTGTTGCGCAGCCTTTCCGGCATATCGGCACGTCAGCGCCCATTCTCTGCGCCTTTCTCTCGACGATCCCCACGGCATTCGCTGCCGTGTCGCAGAAATATGCGCTGCAGACGCTCGATCCCCTCAGCTTTTCCTTTTTCCTGCTGCTGCTGATCGGCGGGGCGGCGCTGGGGATTTCCTGCATCATCTCCACGCCCCAAGGCTGCGTATCGCAATGGCGCCGCCTGCCGCCGCATTTCCTGCCGGTTTCAGCGATAATGCTGCCTGTGATGAATCTATTATTCTGCCTGGTCATGCAGCACCAATATACGGCGGTATCGCTCGTGCTGCAACGCAGCAGCAGCATGTTTCAGATTCTCCTCGCCTACACGTATCTGCGCGAAAGGCGGGACGGCTATAAGCGTGTCACGGTCGCGGCACTGGTGATGGCGGGGTTTGCGATGATACTGGTGAAATGAGCATGTACGGCATATTCGATCGGAGAAAAAAGCTTGTTCTGGCTGGCGCAGCACTGGGAATCCTGTTGCTTGTGCTATGCTTGTTTTTCTTCACCACGGTTTTTTGCCGCGATATCGGCTGCATCCGTAAGCGCGACCTCTGGTTTAGTGCGAGGCTGCACCCGGAAATCCCTCTTTATTTAACTCCCGCTAACGGAGAGGAAATTTTTGCGCAGGTGGATAATGACTGGCGCAAAAAAGTCAAAACCATGATCGGGCAAATCGAATCGTCCGCGAAGGCGGCGGAAAGCCATTTTCCGGCAGCGCGCCATCCTCTCTCCTGCGCCGTCGTCGGCAATGCGCGCAATCTTTTAGGCAGCTTCTACGGTAAATTGATCGACAGCCATGATTATATCTTCCGCATCAATAATGCCCCGATAGAAGGTTATGAAAGCGATGTCGGAACGCGCACTACCCATAATGTGATGCATTCCAATACGCCCTATATCAAGAGCTATAATCCGCAGAGCCGCAATATCGTCTTTGTCGATTTTCTGGGCGGCGCGCCTAACGATAATCAGGAATTCGCGCGCTATGAAAAGCGTTATGCGGCGCGGCTGACCAATGTGCTGAAAGACCCGCACCCCGACAGCGACCTGGCCAAGTTGCCGCGTTTGCAGCAATTTCCCCGCAACGCGCTTTCCGCCGAAGGCAGCGTGCATATCGTCCATCCCGCCTTCGACCGGTATATCAAGCGCTATTGGTTCCTGCCGGACGATCAACAAGGCTTTGATATACCCTCCACCGGTTTTCGCGCTCTCATCCTCGCCTTGCATTTGTGTGACACGGTCGATGCGTTCGGGTTCAGCAGCCCGGTAGGCGGCAAGAATTGGAGCCATTATTTCACCACGAGCGATTATGCTCTGGAACATCGTCCCGCCTATCAGGACCAGTTTTTAGATACGCTGGAAAAACACGGCATCATCCACCGCTACCGGGGCAACGCCAAAAATGACGAAATGCCCGGTTCGCTATCGCCGGCACATTAAAATGACAAAGCGGTTTCTCATCGGCATTCTGGGAACGATTTTTCTGAGCCTGTCCGGATTCATCGCATTTTCTCTCTATTGCCGCTACGATATTGGCTGCATGGCCAAGCATAATACATGGCTGCGGCAGCGCCTGAATTATAACATTCCGCTTTTTTCCCTTGCCAAGCCGTCTTTGGAAGCTAAGCCGGGCATCCCGGCAGCTTTGTTGCAGCGCCTGAATGGCGACGTGGCCGCATTCAACGCCTTCCGGCGACAAAGCGAGAAAAAAGGCGGGCTGTACTGCGCCGTGGTCGGCAGCGGCCAGACGCTGCTGGGATCGGGATATGGCACTTTCATCGACAGCCATGACTATGTATTCCGCATGAACAGCCCACCGATTGAAGGCTACGAAAAAGACGTCGGCCATAAGACCACGTTCAACGTGATCGCCAATAATAACATCTCGCCGATCAAGGATTACGGAGCGGCCAGCTTTGCGGTGATCTGGGGTGGCGGTGAGCTTCCCTCATTGGCCGCGCAGCTTTTTCCGCCACCGGCTTCGTCATTCGAAATCACCCGCCTGCCTATGGAATCCCCCCAGACGCAGCGCGTGCTGATCTTCGACACAAAATTTTCAGAGTATGTGCAAAAAACCTGGTTCACCCCCAGCAATGTCACGGTGAAGGACCAGCGCCCCTCCACCGGCTTCCGTGCGGTCATCCTGGCGCTGCATCTATGCAACCGGGTCGATCTGTTCGGATTCGGACCGGACGCCAAAGGCCGCTGGGGGCATTATTTCAAGCGTAGCGGCATTTGGGCGGGACATCGCGCGGATTATCAGGAACTATTTTTCGATGCATTGGCAAAACGCGGCATCGTTCGCCGCTACAAAGGGAATATGACGCCGCCGCCGGTTTTGCCACCCGCGCCGCCCATCCATAACCCCGCCTTCACCCTAACCGGCGTGCCGTGGCAGCAATGTTTCGCGCGCCTGCAGGGATTGCAGTTTACACAATGCATTGATATAGGCCAGCGCCGAGGCCACCAGCGTGTCGATATTCGCCCCGGTGCCGTTGACGATCTGGCCGATCGGGGTCTCCAGCCTTACATTGACCTCGGCCTGCGCATCTGTCCCGGCGGTGATGGCGCTGACCTGGTAAAGTTTTAGGCTCGCAGCATGCGGCACCAGCGCGCCGATGGCGTTAAAGGTCGCATCGATAGGGCCGTTGCCCTCCACCGTGGCTCGACGCACTTCGCCGCCGATGCGCAGCGCGATCATCGCCGTCTGCGGGCCGACCGTGCCGCAGGTGATATGCAGCGATTCAAGCTGGATGGCGTCCTCTCGGCGCGATTCGCTGTCGAGCAAGGCGAGAATATCCTCGTCGTAAACTTCTTTTTTCTTATCGGCCAAATCTTTAAAGCGGCTGAACGCATCTTCCAGCGCATTATCGCCGATCTCTACGCCGAGCGCCGTCAGCCGGTCGCGGAAGGCATGCCGTCCCGAATGCTTGCCCAGCACCAGGTTCGATTTGCTCAAGCCCACCGATTCGGGCGTCATGATCTCATACGTCCCGGCGTGCTTGAGCATGCCGTCCTGATGGATGCCCGATTCATGCGCGAAGGCATTGGCGCCGACGATGGCTTTATTGACCTGCACCATCGCCCCGGTGATATTCTGCACCAGCCGCGAGATGCGGGTCAGATGCGTCGTGTCGATATTCGTGGCGAAGGGATACATATCGTGGCGCGTCTTGATCGCCATTACCACCTCTTCAAGCGCCGTATTCCCGGCGCGCTCACCGATGCCGTTGATGGTGCATTCGATCTGCCGCGCCCCGTGGCGGATGGCGGCCAGCGAATTGGCGGTCGCCAGGCCTAAATCATTCTGGCAATGGGTGGAGATCACCGCCTTGTCGATATTGGGCACGCTGTTTTTGATATGGGCGATCAGCGCGCCGTAATCGTCCGGCGTGGCGTAACCCACCGTGTCGGGGATGTTCACCGTGGTTGCGCCGCAGGTAATGGCGAGTTCAACGGCTTTGCATAGGAAATCCTTGTCCGTGCGCGTCGCATCCATCGCCGACCATTCGACATTATCGATGAATTTGCGCGCCAGGGTCACGCTGTCCCTGACCATTGCCAGGCAGGCGTCGCGGTCAATACGATACTGGTATTTCAGATGGATGTCGGAGGTGGACATGAATGTATGAATGCGCCCGCGCTTGGCCGGCTTGATCGCCTCGGCGGCGCGCTCGATATCCCCGGTTTTCGCCCGCGCCAGCGAACACACCACCGCATTCTTAATGCGCCCGGCAATCGCCTTCACCGCCTCGAAATCGCCGTTGGAGGCTTGCGCAAACCCCGCCTCGATCACATCGACTCCCATCGCGTCCAGCGCCTCGGCGACCAGCAGCTTTTCCTCCAGATTCATCGACATGCCCGGCGATTGCTCGCCGTCGCGCAGGGTGGTGTCGAAGATGATGATGTTTTCTTGGGTCATGTTTGTAGCAATAGCGTCTTTACCGGATATTGCGCAAGCCGTTTATCGCTGGTGATAAGCGTCAATTTTTCCACCTTTGCCTGCGCCACCAGCATGCGGTCGAATGGATCATCATGCAAGGGGGGAAGTTCGCGTAAGGTTTGGACATGCGATTCTTCTATCGGCAAGCATTCAAAACCGAGAGTAGAGAAAGTCTCAAAAAAATTGGAAGGGACTTTCAATTTACCCTTGGCATGCTTGATGGAAAGCTCCCATGGGTTAATGACGCTATAGAAAACCGCACGATCGCTATCGGCGAGCAACGAGGCAATGCTTGCGACCTTTCGCGCTTCCAGCCGCATCCATACGATAATATGGCTATCCAGCAAGTATGCGGTCACAGCTTGTTCAAGGGATCTTCCGGATCGTCAAAAGACCATTCGGGCAATGGCGCATCAAAGTCATCACCTATCCAGTAAGGCTGTCCTTCCAAATCCCCCAAAATCCGCTTTTTCGGCTTAGGCGGGCCGATGAGCGTCGCTACCGATTTTCCATTATTGGTAATAACAATCTCCTCGCCCGCCTCAATTTTTTTGATCAGGCGGGACAGATGGGTCTTCGCTTCATGGATGGAAACGTGCTGCATCGGGCCATTATGACTAAGTTGACTAAATTTGTCAAACAACAATTACTGCACTATTTTTTGCGATTTTCACGTCTATTCTTAATGACGAGATCAGCAATGTCCTTCCCCAGATTCGATAAGACAGCTCCTTCCAACGTCTCACCTCGGTATACTTCCAGTAATTTAAATATGGCGTTATTCAGAGCTTTATTTTTATCTTCTTTTTTTTGAGCATTTTCCTGATCACGCTGCGCTTTCCAGACAGCTTCCGCACTTTCCATCATACCGCGAAAATCTTGATTTTCTTGCTCCCGATCTTTCTTACCCTGAAGATTATCGGTATTTTTAGAGGGAACCGTTACCGTAAATTCCAAGGTATGCGGGCTTTCTGGATCATTGGATTCATCTTTCACTTTCAAATGGTCATTACACGAAACTTTTGCATTTCCTTTAATTCTTCGCCTTATCCACCAGCTTGTTTTTGCCGATCCAGGGCATCATGCCGCGCAGTTTTTCACCGACTTCTTCGATGGAGTGTTCGGCTGACAGGCGGCGGCGGGCTTTGAAGCTGGGCTTGCCGGCTTTGTTTTCCAGCATCCAGTCGCGGGCGAATTTGCCGGATTGGATGTCGGCAAGCACACGCTTCATCTCCTTCTTGGTTTCCTCGGTGACGATGCGCGGTCCGGTGACGTAATCGCCGTATTCGGCCGTGTTGCTGATCGAGTAGCGCATGTTGGCGATGCCGCCTTCATAGATCAGGTCGATGATGAGCTTGCATTCATGCAAACATTCGAAATAGGCCATTTCCGGCGCGTATCCGGCTTCGACCAGCGTCTCGAACCCGGCTTGGATCAAATGCGACAAACCGCCGCACAGCACGGCCTGCTCGCCGAACAGATCGGTTTCGCATTCCTCGCGGAAACTGGTTTCGATGATGCCGGAACGCCCGCCGCCAACCGCCGAGGCGTAGGCCAGCGCCAGGTCGAGCGCATTGCCCGAAGCGTTCTGATGCACCGCCACCAGGCAGGGCACGCCGCCGCCTTTCTGATATTCCGAGCGCACCGTATGGCCGGGACCTTTGGGGGCGACCATCCACACATCCATGTCGGCGCGCGGCTCGATCAGCTGGAAATGCACGTTGAAACCATGCGCGAATACCAGCGACGCGCCATGCTTCAGGTTGGGCGCAATGTCCTGCGCGTAAATCTCCGCCTGCAATTCATCGGGGGTGAGGATCATCACCACATCCGCCCAAGCTGCCGCTTCCGCCGGGGTCATCACCTCGAACTTGGCGGCTTTCGCCTTGGCCACCGAAATCGAATCGGGCTTGAGCGCCACGCGCACGTCTTTCACGCCCGAATCGCGCAGATTCGCCGCATGGGCATGCCCCTGGCTGCCATAGCCGATAATGGCGATTTTTTTGGATTTGATGAGGTTGAGGTCGGCATCTCTATCGTAGTAAACACGCATGGGGTTTTCCTTTCGGGTTATGGGGTGATCCGGGGATCGGGTTATCGGGGTTTAAGTTTTTCTTTAAGCTTATGTTGCAGGTTACGCAACATTTTGAATGTTTTATCCGCTAAATCCTCAACCGGCTCGATCATATCCGGCGTCGCCAGATTCAATCGCTTTGTGAGGAAAAGCTGCGCCTGCACTTCCGCCAGCGATGCGGAAGCGATGGATAGAAATTGCAGATATTCCTTGAGTGAATCGCGCGTATGGCCTTCCGCGATATTAGAAGGGATAGAAACCGCCGCGCGGCGCAATTGCGATGTGAGGCCGTACATTTCCTCTTTAGGAAAAGTCGCCGTAATACGGTAAATATGCTCAACCAATGCAATCGCCTGCTGCCAGACCAATAGGTCGCGGTAGTTTTTAACTTTAGGCAGTTTCGGGTAATCAAATGGCCGGAGAGCCAGGTTAGCAGGGATTACCTGACTGACTTCCTCTCTTACCCTATCCCCCACCTCCCCGACCACCCGCATATTTAAATTCCCTCTTCCCCTCTACTCATCGCCGCCACGCCCGTCCGGCAAATTTCCACCAGGCCCAAAGGCAGCATTAACTCGATAAACGCATCGATCTTCGCGCTTTCCCCCGTAATCTCAAACACGAAGGAGGCGATTGTCGAATCCACCACCCGCGCCCGGAAGATATCGGCGACGCGCAAGGCTTCGACCCGCTCCGTCCCTTCGCCCGCCACTTTGATCAGCCCCAACTCACGCTCGACATGCGGTCCTTCGACCGTCAGATCGTGCACCTTATAGACCGGCACCATTTTTTCCAGTAATTTTTTAATTTGTTCAATAACTTGCTCGGTACCAGAGGTGACGATGGTGATGCGCGAGCGTAGTTTATCATGCTCGACTTCGGCCACAGTCAGGCTCTCGATATTATAGCCCCGCCCGGAAAACAGACCGATGACGCGCGCCAGCACGCCGAACTCGTTGTCCACCAGCACCGCCAACGTATGGCGGCGGGCGGTTTGCGTGACGGTGGGGATGTCGTAAACGATGTCTTTCATAGGCACTAAAAAGCGTTAAAGGGCGCTTACTATAGCGATTTTTGCGTAATCGTCACCTTAAAAAACATTGGCGCGTCTTATTTTGACCTGGAGTGTTTTCCTGAGCGATATCTTTCCCCACGCACTTGATTGCGCACCATGTCACTTACCGCCTCATAAAGAGGATCACCCGGTTTTATATCGGCACCAAGAACCGTCCTTACTTCGTCGAGCGCGGGATGAAATCTTTGCTGCACTAAAGCGCCTGCCGGGGGATTAATCTGCCTTTCTTTTTCAATCGCTTCGGGATCCTGCTGAAGCTGACCGAGCAGCGTCCGCCCATCCTGCGTGATACGTAACCTTCCCCTATCGACCGGCGCTATCGCATTCCGGGTTAACAGAAGATCGATGGCCTGTTGCGTATGGCCGGGCGAGCAGGGATTCGGATTGGGGTTGCCGGGGCTTGGCCGGTGGGCAATACGCCGCTTCAATTGGCCGGCACCCATGCCATCGCTATCGGATGGCTGCAGCGCGTTCAAAATAGAAAGAACGGCGAATTGCGCTAACGGGACCGTACCATACATAACGAGTTACCTTCTATCCAGTGATGCCCCCTGTTATCTTTGCGCTGCCTGTTCCTGCCGGCCTTCGCTACCCTTGTTTTGTGCCTTAAACCATCCCTGCGACGTTAACTGGTAGCGATGGCCTTTTTCGTCGTCCACGGGTATTATATAGCGTTGGGCGATGGCTTCCAGCACTATAATGTAAAGGTCTTTTTCCGTGATGTTCTTTATGGCAAGTTCCTCGATGCCTTTTATGGCAAGGGATTTCAAATCTTCTTTACTATAGGCGGGAAAAGGCGCATGCGCTTGCCCGTTTTCCGATAGCTCATTTGGAAATGAGGATTCGGCTAACGCTTCCGCATCCTTCTGTTTCTTATCCTCGGCAAGCCATTCTATCAGCAGGTTCACTTTGCCATTCAGTGCGCCTTGGCTCTCATCCGTCCGGGTTAAGTAGTCCCCAACTGCCAGTTTTTCCAATTTGTTACGAAAACCTAAATCGCTCTCTTCATCCATATTCCGCCTTTCTAAAAATAGTGTTTATCGTCCCCTTGTTTTAGGGCTGGCATACCGATCTTCCTCTCTTTTACAACCTCTTGCTTTCCTGGCTTCTGCTATATTTATTTCTATTGCTGCTATTTTTTCAGGGCTTAAATCTTCTTTAGGGCTTAAATCGGGTTCGCCGCCTGAATCTATCCTTTGGTCTTTTTGTATGGATCTAGCAGCAGAAGCCTTTGCTTTCCCTCCCGCCCATTTATCTGGTGGGGGTGGCATTTTTGTGAGCGGTGGAACGGACGGCAAGTCTGGCAACGAGGAACCAGGTGATAATTCAGGATATTGCTCTAGAGAGGCTTCCTTTACCTCATCCACTAAAGCGGGATACTGCGCCCTTGCCAATGCCGGTTTAATGGCCGAGTTATACAGCCCCTCCCCTTTCTCCGTTAATACACATGTGTAACTTAATCGTTCTGCTTTACTTCCTTTCTTTATAAGCCCTTCGGCTAATGCAAATTTTCTTATAACTTGAGATGCACAATTTTTAGCCCAACCTTCATATCCACCATATACAAAGTTTCGAAAAACTTCCTTACTCAACTCTCCTATGCTGATTTCCAGTCGCCCTTCCTTTTTTTGCTCCATCATATAAGCAATCATGCCATAACAGCTTTCAGGTGTGGGTTTAATACCTTCTTTCTTAGCCGTCATTTTCATGAAGAACTCGCGTTTTAAACGCAATGCCGGATCTTCATCCGCAGAAAATGGTTTTTTAATCATAGTCTAGCACCGAGTATTATTAACGAATCGTTACTGTAATCATTTTTACCGTAGCGTCATCATAAAAATTGCTTGCTGAAATTATCCTTTGCGTTTGATCGCCCCATAGCTATTGACGCGGCGTGGAGGGCGGATTATGCAGTTATATAGCCAGTCTGGGGAAGGAACGTCATGAGCCATGCATTCAAGCGCGTACGTCCCGTGTATATTGCCTGTATATTAGCCGTGTGGCTGGCGGGCGATGCAGCGGCGCAGCGCATGCGCGACATGTCGCTCTCGCCGGAGGAATCGCTGCAGCAGCCGAATATCTCCCATGCGCAGCCGGGCTATAATCAGGCTAATCCTTATCAGGCCGCGCCGCCGGCCTATTCGCGGCCTTCCACCGGGCAGGACATGTATCCCGCCATGCCTGACAATCCCTATGGCGCCGGTCCCGCCAACAGCTTCATGACGGCGTTCTGCGATCCGGCCTTTCACCCGGTCGTGGCCGGTAATTCGGCGCTGGCGGCCTGCATGGCGACGCAGAAGCAGCAGGCCTGCACTGCCTTCCGCCAATTGCCCGCCGCCGCGAAGGGATTGCTCGACCAGGCCATCGATTGCGCGTATGCCGCCGGGAACGCCGATGCCGCCGCCGCGCCCGCCACTTATGATTGCGCGGCCTATGATTCGCGCCGCCTGGAATTGCTTAAAACCTACTGGCAGGACAGCGCGACGGCGCATGCGCTGATCTTTATGCCCGATGAAGTTCTGGGCGGCGACAGCCTATGCCTGCGCGGGAGATAAGAATGCGCTCATGGGACGAGGAATGGAACCGCCGCGCCGATGCTTTGGCAACCCATGGATTATACGATCCGCATAGCGAGCATGACGCCTGCGGCGTCGGGCTGATCGCCGCTATCGACGGCACGCCCCGCCGCGCCATCGTCGAGATGGGTATCGAGGCGCTGAAAGCGGTCTATCATCGCGGCGCGGTGGATGCCGACGGCAAGACAGGCGACGGGGCGGGCATTCATCTGCAAATCCCGTTCGAGTTTTTCCGCGACCATATCGGGCGCATCGGCCAGCGGCTGGAAGGCGAGCAACTGGCGGTCGGCATGATGTTCCTGCCGCGCAAGAATTTGGCGGCGCAAGAAACCTGCCGCGCCATCGTCGAGAGCGAGATTCTGCGGCTGGGCTACCGGATTTACGGCTGGCGGCGCGTGCCGGTGCATGCCGAGGTGATCGGCGAGGTGGCGGGCGACTCGCGGCCTGAGATCGAGCAGATTCTGATCGCCGGGAAAAAAGACGGCGATGAGGCGCGCTTCGAGCTGGAGCTTTACTTCATCCGACGGCGCATCGAAAATGCGGTGCGCGCTCGCGCCATCGGGCATTTCTACATTTGCTCGCTTTCCTGCCGCTCGGTTATTTATAAAGGCCTGTTCAAGGCCGAGCAGTTGACAGCGTTTTATCCCGACCTGCTCGATGCGCGCTTTATATCCTCCTATGCCATTTTCCATCAGCGTTTTTCCACCAATACCGCCCCGGCCTGGCATCTGGCGCAGCCTTTCCGCCTGCTGGCGCATAATGGCGAGATCAATACGCTCAAGGGCAATATGAACTTCATGCGCAGCCATGAGGCGACGTTTCATTGCGAATCGTTCGACGGCTTCGCGCAGGATATCGCGCCGGTCATTCCCGATAATACGTCGGATACCGGGGCGCTCGATTCGGTGGCCGAAGTGCTGGTGCGCGCCGGGCGGCCTTTGCCGCTGGCCAAGCTGATCCTGATTCCGCCCGCCTGGAGCCGCGAATCCGGCCTGCCGCAGACGCATAAGGATATGTTCAGCTGCTTAAACAGCGTCTCGGAGCCATGGGACGGACCGGCGGCCATCGCCGCCAGCGACGGGCAATGGGCGATCGCCGGGATGGACCGCAACGGCCTGCGCCCCTTGCGCTACAGCATTACCCGCGACGGGCTGTTCATCGCCTGCTCGGAAAGCGGCATGGTCAACCTGCCCGGCACGCAGATCGCCGAGCGCGGGCGGCTGGGTCCGGGCGATCTGATCGGCATCGATTTGAAAGCGGGCAAGCTCTACCGCGACCGCGAGATGAAGGATTATCTGGCGGGGTTATACCCTTACAAAGATTGGGCGGAGAATATCGTGCGGCTGGGCGATATCGTGACCGGTGCGCCCAGCCCGTCCATGCCCCCCGAACGCCTGCGGACGCTGCAGCTCGCCACCGGGGTTACGCATGAGGATATCGAATCCATCCTGCATCCGATGGCCGCAGAAGGCAAGGAGGCCGTCGGCTCGATGGGAGACGATACGCCGCTGGCGGTGCTGTCGGGAACGCATCGCGGCTTCCATCATTTCTTTCGCCAGAATTTCAGCCAAGTGACCAATCCGCCTATCGACAGCTTGCGCGAGCGGCGCGTCATGAGCCTGTTCACCCGCTTCGGCAATGATGGCAATTACCTGGCGCTCGACGGTTCCTACAGCCATATCCTGCTAGCCGAAACGCCCGTGCTGCTATCGCATGAGCTGCACGCCATCCGCATGCATTTCGCCGCGCGCATCACCGAGATCGACACGCTGTTCGATATCGGCGAGGAAAACGCCCTGCGCCGGGCATTGACGCGCATCGTCAAGCAGGCCGAAGAGGGCATTCATTCCGGCAGGCATTACCTTATCCTGACCGATGAGCGCATGGATGAGCGCCGCGCCGCCATCCCGATGATCCTTGCCACCTCCGCCGTGCAGAGCCATCTGGTCAAGCATAAGCTGCGCAAGAAAGCCTCGATCCTGGTGCGCAGCGCCGAATGCATGGAGGTGCATGCCTGCGCCGTGCTGATCGGCGCGGGTGCGACGGTGGTGAATCCCTACCTGGCCGAAGAAACCATCGCCGAGCGCCACCGGCGTGGGCTGTTCCCCAAAGCCCTTCAGGGGGAGAGTTCTATAAGCAACTACCGCAACGCCATGAGCGACGGGCTGCTGAAAATCATGTCGAAAATGGGCATTTCGGTGGTCAGCGCCTATCGCGGCGGGCTCAATTTCGAGGCCATTGGCCTGTCGCGCGCGCTGGCTGCCGAGTTTTTCCCCGGCCTGCCCTCGCGCATCTCCGGCATCGGGCTAGAGGGCATTGAGAAGCGCGTGCGGGATTTGCATGGGCGCGCCTTTGGCCAGTGGTCAGTAGTCAGTGATCAGAGTTCAGTGGTCGGAGTTCAGAGTTCAGAAAGTAATTCCACTGAACTCCGAACTCCGAACTCTGATCACTCCACTGATCACTCCCTCCCCATCGGCGGCTTCTATCGCTTCCGGGCGCATTCGGAGCGGCATGCCTGGGAGGGCGAATCGATTCATCTGCTGCAAAGCGCGGTGAGCAAAGGCTCTTATCATCTGTTCAAGCGCTATGGCGAGGGCATCCGCGCGCGCCCGCCGGTGCATATACGCGATTTGCTCGATTTCCGCTCGCCCAACGCTCCCATCCCCATCGAACAGGTGGAATCGATCACCGAAATCCGCAAGCGCTTCATCGCACCCGCCATGTCGCTTGGCGCATTGTCGCCCGAAGCGCACCGGACGCTCGCCATCGCCATGAACCGCATCGGCGCCGCCTCCAATTCCGGCGAGGGCGGCGAAGGGGCGGAGCGCTATAAGCCGCTGCCGGGCGGCGATAATGCCAATTCGATCATCAAGCAGGTCGCCTCGGCGCGCTTCGGCGTCACGGCGGACTATTTAAACAGCGCCAGCGAATTGCAGATTAAAGTGGCGCAAGGCGCGAAACCCGGCGAAGGCGGCCAGCTGCCCGGCTTCAAAATCACCGCCGAGATCGCCCGCCTGCGCCATGCCACGCAAGGTGTCACGCTCATTTCGCCGCCGCCGCATCACGATATCTATTCCATCGAGGATCTGGCGCAGCTGATTTACGATTTGAAGCAGATCAACCCGGACGCGTTCGTGTCGGTCAAGCTGGTGGCGCAGGCGGGCATCGGCACCATCGCCAGCGGCGTCGCCAAGGCGATGGCCGACAAGATCGTCATCGCCGGGCATAATGGCGGCACGGGGGCAAGCGCCTGGTCGAGCATCAAGCATGCGGGCATCCCCTGGGAAATGGGGCTGGCCGAGGCCAACCAGGTGCTTACCCTCAACCGCTTGCGCCACCGCGTGCGCCTGCAGACCGACGGCGGGCTGAAAACCGGGCGCGATATCGTGATCGCCGCCATGCTCGGAGCGGAGGAATACGCCATGGGCACCGCCGCCCTGGTCGCCATGGGCTGCCTGATGGTGCGCCAATGCCACAGCAATACCTGCCCGGTCGGCATCACGACGCAGGACGCCGCCTTGCGCGAAAAATTCGAAGGGACGGTGGAGAAAGTGGTGAATCTGTTCAGCTTCATCGCTGAGGAAGCGCGCGAAATTCTCGCCTCGCTGGGCTTCACCCGTTTCGACGATATTATTGGCCGCAGCGACTTGCTGACGCAGGTGAATCGCGGCGGCGAGGATCTGGTCGATCTCGATTTGAACAGCCTGCTCGCCCAGGCCGATAGCGGCGATAACGCCCGCTATTTCAGCTTAAAAAGCCGCAACGAAGTCCCCGATACGCTCGACGCGCAGATGCTGCGCGACGCGCATGGCGCGCTCAAGCGCGGCGAGAAAATCCAGCTGGCCTATACGGTCCGCAACACCATGCGCGCCGTAGGCACGCGGCTGTCCTCCATGATGGTGCGGCGCTTCGACAGCGCCGAATTGCAGCAGGATCATATCACGCTCAAGCTACGCGGCTCGGCAGGGCAATCGCTCGGCGCGTTCGCCGTGCGCGGGCTTAAGATCGAGTTGTATGGCGACGCCAATGATTATGTCGGCAAGGGCCTGTCGGGCGGCATGATCGTGGTGCGCCCGCGCCCATCGAGCACGTTGATTCCGCATGAGAATACCATCATCGGCAACACCGTGCTGTATGGCGCGACCGCCGGCAAGCTGTTCGCCTCCGGCCAGGCGGGGGAGCGCTTCGCCGTGCGCAATTCCGGGGCGCTGGCGGTGGTGGAAGGCTGCGGCAGCAACGGCTGCGAATACATGACCGGCGGCACGGCGGTTATCCTGGGCAAAATCGGACATAATTTCGCCGCCGGAATGACCGGCGGCATGGCATTCATTTATGACAGCGGCGAGGAATTCCCGGAATTGGTCAACGCCGATACGGTGGTCTATCAGCGCGTCGCCAGCGCGCATTGGGAAGGCGTGCTCAAAGACGCCATCGCCGAACATCTGGCCGAAACCGCCTCGCCGCGCGCCGAAACCCTTCTCACCGGCTGGGAATGGGAACTGCCCAAATTCTGGCAGATTTGCCCGAAAGAGATGGTCGATAGGCTGGAATGGCCGCTGAGCGATGCGGAAGCATGCCTCGTATATCGCGCTTAAGGCAACGTCATACCGGCAAAGGCCGGTATCTTATGCCTCCGCGCAAGTAATGCGTGCGGATATAAGGACTGTCGATGAAACTCTTTTGGGTGTATATGATCGCAAGCAGCCCAGGCGGAGTTCTTTATATCGGTGTTACTTCCGATCTCATCCGTCGCGGCTTTGAGCATCGACAGGGCATCGTTAAAGGGTTTACGCGGCGTTATCATGTTACCAGGCTGGTATGGTTCGAAGAATATGGCGATGCTGAAAATGCCATTCTACGCGAAAAACGCTTGAAAGAATGGAAGCGGAGTATGAAGATCGATCTCATCGAAAAATGGAATCCCTTATGGCACGATCTTTACCCGGACCTGGTGAAATGACATTGTTCGCATGGTATGGATGGATAGCTAAGATACCGGCCTTCGCCGGTATGACGGAGTAATATGCGCCTGCTCTACCACACTCACCTCTCGCCCTTCTGCCGCAAAATCCGCATGCTGCTTAAGGAAAAAAGCCTGGAGTTCGAGCTGGTGTGTGAAAATCCGTGGGATAAGAATCTGGGTTTTTTCGCGCTTAACCCGGCGGGGGAAGTGCCGGTGCTGGTCGAGGAGAACGGCATGGTGGTCTCCGGCAGCTATGCGATCGGGGAATATCTGGAGGATATCTACCCGCAATGCACCCTGATCGGCCAGATGCCCGCCGAGCGCGCCGAGGTGCGCCGCCTGGTCGATTGGTTCGACCATAAATTCGATTTCGAGGTGACGCAGAAAATTTTGTTCGAGAAAGTCTTCAAGCATTACATGCAATGCGGCGAGCCGGACTCCTCCGCCATCCGCACCGGAAAGGCCAACATGCTCTATCATCTCGATTATATCGGATACCTGGCCACCGAGCGCTATTTCCTGGCCGGCGATGCGCCGACGCTGGCCGACCTCGCCGCCGCCGCGCATCTCTCGGCGCTCGATTATCTAGGCGACGTGCCGTGGGAATATAACCAGGCGGCACGCAACTGGTACGCCCTGATGAAATCGCGCCCGTCCTTGCGCTGCATCCTGATCGAGCGCGTGCGCGGGGTGCGCCCGCCGGTTTATTATGAGAATCCGGATTTTTAGGGCGTGTTTAGGGCGTGTTTCGCGTTGCGTGTTTCGTGTTACGTGCTTTCTCTTCTTCCACGAAACACGCAGCACGCAGTACGAAACACGCATGCATAACATTAAACCACACGCCCACGCATTAGGCTTCGACGCCATCGGCTTCGCCTCGCCCGATCTCGATATTACCGTACCGGCCAATTTGCAGCAATTCCTCAGCGAAGGCCATCATGGCGATATGCACTGGCTGGCCGATAAGGCGGAGCGGCGGGCCGATCCGCGGACGCTGTGGCCGCAGGTGCAGTCGATCATCATGCTGGGACATAATTACGGACCGGCGTCCGATCCACTGGAAAAACTGGCGCATAAGGAGCAGGGCGCGATTTCCTGCTACGCGCTGAACGAGGATTACCACGAGGTCATCAAGAAAAAGCTACGCGCGCTGGCGGGTTGGATCGCGCAGAGTTACGACTGCGAGGTGAAGCTGTTCGTCGATACCGCGCCGGTGATGGAAAAGGCACTCGCCGCGCAAGCGGGGCTTGGCTGGCAGGGCAAGCATACCTGCCTGGTCAGCCACGAATTCGGCTCATGGCTGTTTTTAGGCAGCATTTTTACGACGCTGCCGCTGCAGAGTTCAGAAAGCCCTTCACTGAACACTGCCCAAGATCATTGCGGCAACTGCACGCGCTGCCTCGATATCTGCCCGACGCAGGCCTTCACAGCCGCGCGGCAGATCGATGCGCGGCGCTGCATTTCCTATTTGACCATCGAGCATAAAGGCCAGATCCCGCTGGAATTCCGCAAGGCCATCGGCAACCGCATCTATGGCTGCGACGATTGCCTGGCCGTCTGCCCATGGAATAAATTCGCTCAGACCGCGCAGGAATTGGCCTATCATCCGCGCGGCGCCCTGCAAGCGCCGCTGTTGCGCGATTTGGCGCAGCTCAATGACGCGGGCTTCCGGCAACTATTCGCCAAATCGCCGGTCAAGCGCATCGGCCGCGACCGCTTCGTGCGCAACGTGCTGATCGCCATCGGCAATAGCGCAGACGCCACCCTGCGCGACGCAGCAGCGCCCCTGCTGCAAGACCCCTCGCCACTGGTGGCGGAAATGGCCGCTTGGGCGCTGGATCAGTTGGCAGTTGGCGGTTTGCGGTTTGCAGTGGAAGAATGAGAAGCTTCTATGCTATATTACGGCCAACCGCCAACTGCAAACCGCCAACTAATCTATGTCCTCCGTCACCATTTACACCAAAGATTACTGCCCTTACTGCGTCAAGGCCAAAGGGCTGCTGACGCGCAAGGGGAAAGCCTTCACGGAAATCGATATCACGCATGACGAAGCGCAGCTGAAAGAGATGCTGGAAAAATCCGGCGGCCGCAAAACCGTGCCGCAGATTTTCATCGACGGCAAACCCATCGGCGGCTGCGATGATCTCTATGCGCTGGATAGCTCGGGCAAGCTGGATGCAATGCTGTAGGGGTTAGCAGTAGGACGCCTCTGTCATGCCAGCGCCAACTGCCAACTCCCCTAAAATTTCGGCTGCTGCGGATAGGCCGGCGTTTGCGTCTGCCAGGGCAAAGGCTCCGGGGCTCCACCGGTGGGGATGGATTTGACCGGGGTACTCGCCAAGGCCGCCATCATGTAATTATGCCAGATCGAGGCGGGGAGCATGCCGCCGGTAACTTTTTTCATCGGCGTATTGTCATCGTTGCCCACCCAGACGCCGGTGACTAAATGCGGCGTAAAGCCCATGAACCAGGCGTCGCGGTAGTCCGAGGTCGTGCCGGTTTTCCCGGCGATCGGGCGTCCGATGCGCGCCGCCTTGCCGGTGCCGTTCTCGACGACGCTCATCAGCATCTCGTTCATCATGCCGACGATATCGGAGCGCAGCACGCGTCCGCCGCCGGACTCCTCGCGCACATAGAGCGGCTCGCCTTTGGACGTGTCGATCTTGACGATGCCGTAAGGATAGACCATCGCCCCGTCCGCCGCCAGATGCGCGTAGGCGTTAGTCAGCTCCAGCAGCGATACTTCGGTCGCACCGAGCGCGATGCTGGGAACCGGGTCTAAATCGCTGGTGATGCCCAGGCGGCGCGCCATGGTGATGACCCGCCCAGTACCGACGCGCTGCGCCACCTGCACGGCGACCGTATTGACCGAGTTCGTCACCGCCTGCTTGAGCGTGATTTCGCCCAGATATTTATTGGTGTAATTCTTAGGCCGCCAGACGCCGTTATAGATCGGCACGCTGACCGGCTTATCCTCGACCATGCTGGACGGCGTCAGCCCGGATTCCAGCCCGGCCAGATAGACGAACAGCTTGAAGGAGGAGCCGGGCTGGCGCAAGGCTTGCGTCGCGCGGTTATATTGGCTCTCAGCGTAAGAGCGCCCGCCGATCATGGCGCGCACCGCCCCGTCCGGCGTCATCGACAGCAGCGCCGCCTGCTCCGCGTCATGCGACTCGCCTTCCTTATCCATCACATCGTTGATGGCTTTCTCGGCGATGGATTGCCAGGCGGGGCGCAGCGTCGTCGTCACTACCAGATCCTGCTGCACATTGCCGATATAATCGGGGATCTGGTCCATGATCCAGTCAGCGAAATAGAGCGTGCTTTGCGGGCTGCGCTTGCGGCCGTTCATGGTTTTGGCCAGCTCGGCGCGCGCTTTGCCGGTCTGGGTTTTAGTCAAATACCCGGCATCCTCCATGTTAAGCAGCACCTGCTCGGCGCGCTTGCGCGATAAGGCCGGATTGCTGGTCGGCGCGAAGCGCGACGGGGCTTTAAGCAGCCCGGCCATGACGGCGGATTCGCTCAAGGTCAGCTCACGCGCCGATATGCCGAAATAGCGGTGCGCCGCCGCATCGACGCCGAAACTGCCTGCGCCCAGATAGATGCGGTTCAAGTAGATGCTCATGATATCCTGTTTGCCGAAGCGGCGCTCCAGCTTGATCGCAAGCATCATTTCCTTGAATTTGCGGATGAAGGAGCGCTCGGAAGTGAGGAACACGTTTTTCGCTACCTGCTGGGTGATGGTGCTGCCGCCCTGCACCAGATGCCCGGCGCGGATATCGGCGAAAGCGGCGCGCAGCATTCCCAGCGGATCGACGCCGTGATGATGGTAAAAATTGCGGTCTTCGGTAGCGATCACCGCATCGACCAGCGAAGACGGCAATTCGTCGAAAGAGATATAATCACCGTACAGATCGCCGAAACTGCCGATAATCTGCCCGTCTTCCGATTTAATCAAGATGCTGGGCGTTTTGGTGAATTTGTTCAGATTGTCGATGCTCGGCAGCGTCAAATACGACCAGAGCAGCACCAACGTCAACGCCAACCCGCCAAAAAGAATGACACGCCGCAGCAGGCGCTTGAACCAATGCAAAGGCGGCTTGGCGCGGTAGCGCGGATATTTCGGCTTGCCTTCCCTGGCGTTGCCGCCGCGTCCGGGCTTGCGGCGCTTGGCCGGGAGGAGTTTTTTGATGAAGTGAGGGAGGCGCATCAGGCGTCTTTATCCTTGGCAGCGTCCTTAGCCAGCACGTATTTAAGCTTGCGCACCGCCAGCTGGATCAATTGCTGGCGCGGCACGCGCGGGCTGCCGATCATCGAGACTTCGCGCAGGCTTGCGGGGTCGAACACCGTTATTTTCATCGATTTTCCCAGCGTCACGAATTCCACGATGTAGCCCGCCTGTCCATTTTGCTCATTCCGCGCCATTTACCCTCCGGCCACTCCCGGCAGCACGGCATCGGACAATTTTTCGATGCGCAGCCGCGTGATCTGCATAGCATCTTTTTCCAACACCGTGAAGCGGAAGCCGTGAAAGTCGAAATGCTCGCCGATGGAAGGAATGGTTTGCGCCTCATGAATCAGCAGCCCGGCCACCGTCGAGGCGTTTTCATCGGGCAGGCTCCAATCCAGCTTGCGATTCACGTCGCGCAGCGACACGCTGCCGTTGACGTAATAGACATCGCGCCCGGCGCGCTGAATGTCGTTATCGGTTTCGTCATGCTCGTCTTCGATATCGCCGACGATTTCCTCGATGATATCCTCTAGCGTCACGATGCCCTGCCAGCCGCCATATTCATCGACGACGAAGGCGAAATGCTGGCGCTTGCTGCGAAAGGCCAGCAATTGATCGCGCAGCGAGGTGGTTTCCGGGATGAACCACGGCTTATGCAGCATGGCGAGGATGGTCTCATAGGCGATAACGCCATTTTTGCTCCCCATCGCCTTGATTAAATCTTTAACATGCAGCACGCCGATAATATTGTCCGGCTCATTGCGCCAGAGCGGGATGCGGCTATGCATGATGCTCACCGCCTCGCGCACCAGAGCTTCGGCGCTTAAGGAAGCGTCGATGGTTTCGACCTGCTTGCGGTGAACCATGATGTCACCTACCTCGATATCGTTCAAATCCAGGATGCTGCCCAGCATGTCGCGCTCCTGCTTGACCACCTGCCCTTCCTGATGATGCAGCTCGATGGTGCCGCGAATCACGTCGCTCGCCGACACCAGCGTTTCGGATTGGGTGATATCGACGCCGAATAATTTGAACAGGGCGCGGATGAAGCAGCGCACGCTCCAGGTGATCGGATAGAACAGCTTGACCACCAGCTTGACCGGCAGCGCGAGCCGCAGCGACATGGTTTCGGCATGGTGGATAGCATAGGTTTTTGGCAGCACTTCCGAGAAAATGACGGTCAACAGCGTCATCACCGTGGTCACGATGGCGATGGCGTGATCGGTGCCGAACCATTTCACCGCCACCACGGTCGCCAGCGACGAGGCGGCGATATTGACCGCCGTATTGCCCAGCAGCACCGTGCCGATCAGCGATTCCTTCTCGCTGCGCAGATCGCTCACGATGCGCGCTGCTTTGTTACCGCTGCTGGCGAGCTGATGGATACGCTCGCGCGCCACCGCCGTCAGCGCCGTCTCGGCGGCGGAGAAAAACGCCGAGATCAGCAGGAAAAGCAGAATGGTCAGGCCGTAAAAAAGCAGTTCATGCGTCATGATTTCCCCGTCATTGCGCGCAGGCTTGCACAAGCGTCTGCTCAAGGAGCGCCTTATCCACATCCTGCGTGATAAACGCCTCGCCGATGCCGTGCGTTAGAATAAAGGTCACTTTACCATCTTTGTTTTTCTTGTCGCGCGTGAAATGCTCCATCAGCCGGGGGATGTCCCATTCCGGGCGAATCTGGCGCGGCGAGAAGGGCAGGCCGGTCAATGCATAATGCCGCCGCACGCGCTCCAGCGCCTCAGGCGGGCATAGCCCCATCGCCACCGACAGCTGGAAGGCCAGCGCCATGCCGATCGCCACCGCCTCGCCATGCAGCAGCGCCTCGCCATAACCAGTCTCGGCCTCCAGCGCATGGCCGAACGTATGGCCGAAATTGAGCAGGGCACGCCGTCCGGTTTCCTTTTCGTCGGCGGCGACGATGGCCGCCTTGGCGGCGCAGCTTTTGACGATGGCCTGCGTCATCAGCGTCGCGTCGCCCGCCAGCAGCGCCGTGGCATGCTGCTCCAGCCAGGCGAAAAATGGCGCATCCTCGATGAAACCGTATTTCACCATTTCGGCGTATCCGGCCAGCAGCTCGCGCTTAGGAAGCGTGCCGAGCGCCGCTACGTCGGCCAACACCAGCCGGGGCTGATGGAAGCTGCCGATCAGGTTTTTGCCGTAGCGCGAATTGATGCCCGTCTTGCCGCCCACCGCGCTATCGACTTGCGCCAGCAGCGTCGTTGGCATCTGAATGAACGGGACGCCGCGCAGCAGCACGCTGGCGGCGAATCCCGTCACATCCCCGACCACGCCGCCGCCCAGGGCGATCAACGCCGTATGGCGGTCGGGCTTCTGTTCGAGGATGGATTCGAGCATGGCGCCGAACGCCTCCCAGCTTTTAGTGCCTTCCCCAGGCTTCACGATCACCGAGCGCCAGGAAATCCCTTTCTCCTCCAGCGCATTGGTCAGCCGGTGCAGGTAAAACCGCGCCACTGTCTCATCGCTGATGATGATGACGCGCTTCGAGGGCAGCAGCGGTGCGATATGCTCCCCCGCCTGCGCCAGTAGCCGCTCGCCGACGATAATAGCATAGCCCTGATCGCCCAGCTCGACGCGCAGCCGCTCATGCATCGCTTTTCTCCCTAAGCGCTGCCACGATGCCCGTGACCACCGTCTCATGCAGCCCGGCGTTGCTGTCGATCACGATGTCGGCTTGGGCGTAGACGGGGTAGCGCTCCTCCATCAATTTGCTTAAGATCGCGCCTTTGTCGCCATGTTGTAAGAGCGGCCTGGTGTCGCGCCGCGAAACACGCTCCAGCAGCGTCTCCAGATCGGCTTTCAGCCAGACCGAGACGGCTTTTTCACGGATCGCGGCACGGATCTCCGGGTTGATGAACGCGCCGCCGCCGGTGGCGATGACGCAAGGCTCGCTGCCGATCAGGCGCAAGAGCACGCGCTGCTCCAAATCGCGGAAAATGGATTCGCCGTAGGTCTCGAAAATATCGGCGATGCTGCAGCCCGCCGCCTCGACGATTTCCTGGTCGGAATCGACGAAAGACAGCCCAAGCGCCCCGGCCAGCCGGCGGCCGATGGTCGATTTACCCGCGCCCATCAGCCCGATCAGCACGACGGGCTTGCGCAATCTGAGCGGATGATGCGTCATTTTTGCTTGTAATATCCGAGCGAGCGATTACGATTACGGTCTCATTCCTAAAGGAAATTGAAAATAATGCAAGAAAAGCGGGGAGCCTCGCGCCTGGGCGCATTTTTGCTGGCACTGACGGTCATGATCGTGATTGGCTGCGCGGTCCTGATGACGCGCGACATCCCCGCGCCGCAGATAAAAGTGGAAAAATCGCTGGATGCTAAGGCATTTCTGGCGGGGAAGCCGTAGAAATTGTACAATATTAGCTCTGCTGTAACGTACCTGGAGATGGCATTATTGTGTATGCAAAAGGAGCAACAATAGCATCTTCTCTAGGGCGAGAAGAGGCGTTTTCCGTAAGTCCTTTGGCAACAATCATAGTGTGGATATGTTGGGGGTTAAAAGCGCTCCTCGGATTTGTATCTGTATCAATTCGGTGATCGTTATCCTGTACCGGTTTCTTTTGCGATTCGTCTACAGCCGATGCGGTCGGTAGCGCTGCTTGGCGTTGTGCTTCCATGCGCGTATTGATCCCGCCTTTTGCCTGCGCAATTTGCTTAACGAGCGCCAGGTGTTTTTTAGGATTTTCGAAGAATTTATGATCTAAATATTTTTCTAAAACCAGCACCTCTTCAGCCGCCGTTTCCAAGGCGGTTGTGCGGATTTTTCCATCCGTGAATGTTTCTCTAAATCTTTTAAATGCTTCCACTACTTCCACCGGAGCTTCTTTTAGAGCATTTTCTATCGTTGGCACGGAAACAGTTCTGGGCTTTAGCATAGGTTCCGTAAGCAGTTCACCTACGGCAGAGCGGGCGGTAAAAACGGATTTGAGACGGAATAGACTTGCAAAAGCCATTTTTATCAATAGATTAATCCATAATAAAAGAAAAATAACCAAAACGCTTAGGTTTGTGCTATAATGCCTACAACTGACATGATCGATGGCTTGCGCGTGGTGATTTACCCAAACGACCATAGACCAGCTCATGTGCATGTCATCGGCAATGGCTGTGAGGCTGTCTTTAAGCTCAACTGTCCAGAAGGCCAGCCAGAGTTGCGAGAGAATTACGGTTTTGCAACAGGTGAGCTTTCAAGGATTAAAGCGGCGCTCAAGTCTAGAGTAACAAAATTATGTGCGGAATGGAGCAGGATACATGGCAAATCATAGGGAAGAAGTGGCAGCAGCAAATGAACGCGCCGCCGTCCGCCTGTCAAAGACGCCTACGGCAACGGTAGCGCATTATGATAAACGCATGGGCCGTATCGTCATTGAACTTAGCAGCGGCCTGTTAGTTGCGTTCAGGCCGCAGGACGCGCAGGGCTTTGAACGCGCCAAGCCGGAACAGTTGACCAAGATAGAAATTTCCCCGTCAGGGCTAGGGCTGCATTTCCCCGCCATAGACGCGGATATTTATTTGCCGGGACTTCTTGAGGGCTTTCTTGGTTCCCGTCGCTGGATGGCGGCGCAGCTTGGCAAGGCGGGCGGCAGCGTCACATCCCGCGCCAAGACCGCCGCCGTTCGTGCAAACGGCAAACTCGGCGGGCGACCGAAGAAAATTCATGGGGCTAATGTAGTGGCATAATATGTTGGTACAAGCCCTGCGATTTCTTCCGGTTTCGGTTTTGCAGCTTCTCCTCCTGCGCCGGTCGCAGCTGTGATAGCTCCTGTGCCGGCAGTGCCTAAAAAGAAACGGCGCGAAACGCCGGATTTGGGTGGATTGGTATCTTTCATAAGATAATCCTAACTGTTATAAACACTCGGCTAAAGGAAGGCTAATTCACTGCACTTTTACTGCGCAATTATCTAATCTATTGTTTTATAATGGAGCGGTGAAGGGCTTCATATTGGTCGATTAAGACATTGAATGCTATCGATAGGATTGAATATAAATTCTGCTTACCAACAAATCTACCACCAGAAACGACCATTGAATGTCCATTG
>Ga0206948_1048_pt1 | contig 34132 bp, 32 predicted proteins | sample Alteio_BWOrgHeat_FD_153236 | JGI IMG/M metagenome (GOLD analysis project Ga0206948, IMG submission 153236) | Enriched cells from forest soil in Barre Woods Harvard Forest LTER site, Petersham, Massachusetts, United States -... | ecosystem: Environmental > Terrestrial > Soil > Temperate forest > O... | reverse complement strand
CGGCAGCCTGGATTTAAATGAGTTGGAGCAGACGAGTTCAGCTAACAGGTCGGTTTTGTGAGCGCCAGTTTCGCGTTTAGGGCGCATTTCATAGAGGCGAACATTCTCGCCTCGGTTAGCTGCCGCCCACGCGGCTTCTACCCCGGCGAATCCGCCGCCTACTACTGTAATCATTGTCACCATTGTGAATGAATTCGAGTGGGTTCCCGGACGTCGGTACGAGCCATCCGATGGCTACCGGTCTTCGGAGCTGGAAAAGTTATATCGCAAATTTAAATACCTGTAGTCGCGGGATGGTTTGTACCCGCGTCCGGGCCGAAGGTGGGGATCGGTCATACTCTTTCGTGCATTTGGAACCGGCTCAATACGTTTGGGGGGCTCTTGCTGCATTCATTATTGGGTTTGCCAAAACTGGGGTTCCGGGTAGCGGCATCGTGATGGTTCCAATGATGGCGGCGGTGTTTGGCGGGAGGCTGTCGGTTGGTGCGACGCTCCCGATGCTTGTCTTTGCCGACTGCTTTGCGGTTGCTTTTTATCGAACCCATGCTCAGTGGAGTCATCTAAAAGTCCTGGCGCCGTGGGTTATCGGTGGCCTAATCGCCGGTACAGGGCTTCTTGATTACCTGGGAACGCATCCGTCAAAGACAGATTATTTGGGACCGATCATTGGCGGACTCGTCTTGATAATGCTTGGCCTAAGCATGTTGCGCGGGAAATTGGGCGATCGGTTGGTTCCTCATTCACCGGAAGGTCGGGCAGTAACCGGTGTCGTCGCCGGATTTAGCACGATGGTATCGAACGCGGCCGGCCCGGTCATGGCGATCTATATGACGGCGGCAGGCCTGGCCAAAGAGCAGTTGATGGGTACGACCGCTTGGTACTTCTTCATCTTCAATCTCTCGAAAGTGCCTCTCTTGCTGTGGTTGACCTGGCGCCATCCTGATATGCCGATGATCACGAAACCTACGTTCATCTTCAACCTGTGGATGTTCCCGGTGATCCTCGTCGCGGCTTTCTTCGGCCGGTGGGTTCTGCCTCGAATTCCCCAAAAGCCGTTCAACAACACTGTGCTGGTGTTGGCGACGTTGGCAGCGTTGTATCTGTTTTTGCCGAAGAGATAGCCGCCGCTGGCCAGTGAAGGGAATTATTGCCCAACTTCAATTAGTAGCAGACCCTTGGCATTGATATCTGCGATTATCTGCGTCATCTGTGGCTCCCTTCGGGCGATGGTAGTCAGGAAAACTTGGAAGCAGTATTGAAACCGCAGATCGCGCGGTTGAGCGCAGATATTTGATCCCTCGGCGGACACCGACCACAAACCACCGATAGAAGGTAAACCAAGGATCATGCTTGACTCGAATTCACCGGCCACTGGCCACCGACCACTGGCCACTATGCTCGCCGAGCAAATCCAATACTATCGAGCGCGAGCGGCTGAGTATGACGAGTGGTTTCTACGAAAAGGGCGGTACGACCGAGGGCCGGCACATACCGCGAAGTGGTTTCGTGAAGTTGAAGACGTGGTTTGGGACCTCGAAGGGCACGCACCTTATGGCGATGTCTTAGAGCTCGCGGGCGGAACCGGTCTTTGGACGGTTCGATTGGCAGCTAAGGCGAATTCAGTGACCGTGGTAGACGCTTCACCAGAAATGATCGAGCTGAATCGATTGCGCGTTGGTGAAAAACCAATCACTTATATCGAACACGACCTATTCAGCTATAACCCGGATCGGAAGTTCGATTTTGTCTTTTTCGGATTCTGGCTCTCGCATGTGCCTTCCGAGCGGTTTGAGGAATTCTTTGCCCTTGTCAGACGGTGCCTAAAGCCAGGCGGCTCATTCTTTTTCATAGATTCTATTAAAGAACCGCAATCCACTGCCGTCGATCACGCCCTTCCTCTCGAAGATGATTGTGAGACTCTGGTTAGAAAGCTCAACGACGGCAGTGAATTCCGCATTTTCAAAGTGTTTTATCGTCCCGACGATCTCAAATGGAAGCTGGAATCACTCGGCTGGACGGCAAAGCTCAATGAAACCGCGAATTTCTTCATCTACGGCAGCGGCAAATACTAGCCAGGAAGCATTAACCCCAAATTCTTGCGGCAAAGTTTGTAGGGGCAAGGCGTGCCTTGCTAACACACTCACGTTGCGCAGAGCTGGTTAAGTCTCAGAGAGGAGAATCGATTAGAAACCATGGAATATAAAATGCTCGGCCGAACAGGCCTGAAAGTCAGTCGGCTGTGCCTTGGAACGATGAATTTTGGCCCTCAGACCACTGAGGAAGACAGTTTTGCAATCATGGATCGTGCTCTTGAGCACGGCATCAACTTCTTCGACACCGCCGACGTTTACGGCTGGAAGCGCGGGGAAGGGATAACCGAGCAGATCGTTGGTCGATGGTTTGCACAGGGCGGAGGACGGCGAGAGAAGGTCGTGCTGGCAACCAAGGTATATGGCGACATGGGAGACTGGCCCAACGAGAACCGCCTCAGCGCTTTGCACATTCGGCATGCGTGCGACGCTTCCCTTAAGCGGATGCAAACTGACTACATCGATCTGTATCAAATGCACCACGTGTTCCGAGATGCTCCATGGGAAGAGATCTGGCAAGCCTACGAGATCCTCGTTCAGCAAGGCAAAGTGATCTATGCGGGCAGCAGCAACTTCGGAGGCTGGCACATTGCCAAAGCCAACGAGGCGGCCAAAGCGCGGCACTTCATGGGTCTAGTCTGCGAGCAGTCGCTCTATAACCTGAACGCCCGTACGGTAGAAATGGAAGTCATTCCCGCATGCGAGGATTACGGCCTCGGATTGATCCCTTGGAGCCCCCTCGGAGGCGGCCTTCTCGGCGGAGTTCTGACCGGCGAACACACGGGACGCCGCGGAAGTGACCACGTCAAAGCCGCGATCGAGAAAAACCGATCAAAGCTTGAGCCATGGGAAGCCCTATGCGGCGACCTCGGCGAGCGTCCTGCCGACGTCGCGCTCGCGTGGCTCGTTCACCAAAAAATCGTAACCGCTCCAATCGTCGGTCCGAGAACAACCGCGCAGCTCGACGAATCCCTTAGAGCCCTGGAGATCAAGCTAGACGAAGAGACCCTCAAAAAACTAGACGAAATCTTCCCCGGCTTCAAGCCCTCCCCCGAGCATTACGCCTGGTGAGGAGAGCGTTATAGCGTTGAAGCGTTAAGCGTTCGAGGGACCTCTGAGGTCCCTCCACTGGAGCGCGGAGGCCTTTTAGTCCGCGAATGTATTGCGGGCACTTCGCCCACCCAGTGGCGGCCTACGAGGCCGCGACCCTTGTGCGGTCAGCGTGACCGCGCTCCATTTTCACCGCCTCAATCGTAATCAATCGACGCATCGTCGATGCCATCCGGAGTAAAGGTCCACGTGACGGTGTACCGGTTGTATCCGTAACCGCCATGCATTTTCACCGTGAGACTTTGGCCATTAATATAAAGATTAGCGGTTAATAGCGGCAAGTCAGGAAAACCACCGTTTCCAGGAAACGTTCCCAGATTTGGATCAAGACAGTTTCGCCACAGAGAGGCTGGAATTGGCCAAGACTTTCCGTCGACCTTGACGTCAAAGTGGCAGAGTTCGTTTCTCGGATTTCGATTGTAATCCACACCGATGATGTCTTGACCATCGATCGTTTCGCGTGAGTCCGTATTGCGCCCCATTTTATGCGCCTTTCTTGAGAATGGTCGTTGGGCAATGCTTAATTTGAATTCGTGGATTCCGTTTCGGCCCGCTATTGTGCGAGAAAGTGGGTTGTCATACACCACGTATTTGCCGATCCGGGACTTCAACGCCAATGGGGGCGGTTCAAACAATACCGACAGAAGATGAACAAACCCGTTGTTTCTATACAAGAAATAGTGGTCGCCAAACGGTAGGTCGGCTAACTTTCCAGATTCATCAAACAGAACGCCCCTCAGCACCATCAAATTGCTGTTAGAGAAGCTATGAAATCGAGTTTCATATTGGCCTCTAATTGATTTGAAACTCCACGGAAGCAATCTGAAAACACCAGTCTTGGCATCTGTGACTATGACTACTTCGCATGTCCCACCACAGGAACCTGTACCGAGAATGTAGTGGCCGGCAAAGTTGACTTTCTGCTCTGTGATGTCGTCCAGCCCCCACTTGCTGGGTGGATGGCTCTTGCTGATGTAACTCCAATGCTTCAGGATACGACGCGCTGCCTTCGTGTTAAGCGGTGCAGTTTTGCCCCTATAAATGTTCGATGCAGGATAGTCGGCGAAGTGAGGGAGGCGAAGGGGCTCGCGTGATGGGGCCGAGGGGAGCATGAGCATTGTACAAAGCATGGGTGCGAGTGTGACCATCATTGTTGGGTTTCAAGCTTATCGACGGATCAAACACCCGGCAGTTTCCGGAGCCCTCACCCCCTGCCCCCTCTCCCATTACGAGCCAAATGGGAGAGGAGGGTCTATTTCAGTTCAAGAACGTTGACGCTCATTGGGGCGATTGTGAGGTGGAGGCTGTTTCCGCTTCGCTCGGCGAAGGTGTTGGGGAGGAATTTGGGTTGGGCGGAGGTGAGGGTGAATTGGCGCTCGGTGGTGGTTTTTAGTCCGCCGATGGCTAGGGCGCAGGCTTTGGGTTGGGATGATTGGTTGGTGATCACCAATACGATCTTGTCGGGGCCTTTCGAGAACTTGCTGGCGTAGATGCCCAGGTGGGTTGGATCGGGGTTTACGACTTCGATGGCTTGGTCGCCGAATTGAGCACCGGCGCCGTCGTAATTACGGAATGCATTAAATGCGGCATCGACGAACGAGGCATCGCCGCCCAAGGGCCACAGTGCAGCGGCGAAGACGCCCTCACGACCGAAAATTCCGAGGGTGTCGGCTTGCGCGATCGCCCCTGAGATGTCGTTTCCGCCTCCATATTGGTATTCGGTGAATGCCAGCTTCGTGCCTGGGTAGTTCTTGGCGATCTTATCTTTCATGCGGTGAAGCAAATCGATCGGCTTGTTACCCATGCTCTTGGTTATCCAGCTTTCTTCGACAAAGCTTGGATCCCACAGCGAGCGTGTCGCCTGCATTCGAGCGTGAGCAATACCTGGACTAGAGAGCTGCTCGGTAATTCGCTTACTGTCGCCATAGACTTCTGGATACCAGTGGAGGTCAAGTACATCCAGCAGTCGCTTGCCATTCTCCCTTTCCGCTTCTTTCATGCTTGACAAATAGAATTCAAGGAAATCTCGGCCGTTACCGTCTGGGGCTCCCTGAAAGGTTACGTAGCCACCCCACCCATAACTGGCTGGGCCAAATGTCAATGTCTTGGGCGCCACTGACTTGAGGGCTTTGCACATTGCCACTGTTTTGTCAACGATCTCTTCATAAGTTGCGGGCTTAGGATGAATGCGGGAATGGGTGCCCGACCAAAGATCGGGCTCGTTGTCGAGGCTATACCAGATGTCAGCGCCTGGCTGCCGATTAGGGAATTTCTTCTCTAGCCAAGAGACAAATTCATCTTGATATACGAAATCGTCATGGACATCGGGAGGATAAACAAAGGGTGCGTTTTTTTTGGGAACAGATACTTTGAAACGCTTGTGGATGTAATCAGGCGTTTGATTGACGTCGCCACCGGCAAACTTGTCTGCCGACACATAACCTGCCATTGGTATCGTTACAAGAAAGGCGGCGTTGGCAGCTTGTGCCTCGGCGACGGCCTTGCGAGGAAACTCGCCTGGCGTGTCTTCCTTCATCAGATAGTCGTCGCTCTGGTTCTTGTAGTCATTTCCCGCGTTACTGGCGTTGTTTTCCCAGTTATACGCGGTCATCCGGTTTCCACCCTGGCGGCCGAAGGTCAGATGGCGCTCGGGTTTGGCCCAATTGCTTTCGTTGGAACCGTACACATAGGGCGAGATTTCGCCAACTGGGCTTCCGGCGTTAACCTTGATAAGGATTTCGTCTCTCTGACGACATGCGAGAGTAAGTAGCAACGGCGCTAGCATGAATCCCATTATAGGGTGAACGCGTTTATTTATTTCGCTCATTTACTTTGCCTGCCGGTAGAAGGTTGCTCAAATGGCGGTCACGAAAGCAAGGCACGCCTTGCCCCTACACAGGACTGACGCTAAGGGGGAGTTTGCTGACTCAGCCTTAGGCCTAGTTCAGCCCATTGTTGGGCGTCGATGGTGCTGGGGGCGTCCATCAGGGGGTCGTATCCTGCCCCGGTTTTGGGGAAGGCTATGACTTCGCGGATGTTTTCGGTGTCGGTTAGCGCCATCACAAGGCGATCGATGCCGGGGGCTATTCCACCGTGGGGCGGCGCTCCAAACGAAAATGCCTCTAGCATGTGCCCGAAACGCTCCTGCTGGGTCTTCTCGTCGATGCCGAGCAAGGAGAATATGCGGGATTGAACGTCGGTTCGGTGGATTCTGATCGAACCGCTTGCTGCTTCCATACCGTTCACGACAATGTCATAGCAGTCGGCACGGATTCGGCCCGGGTCGGTATCCAGATAGATAAGATCCTCTTCCTTTGGGGATGTGAAGGGGTGGTGAGAAGGGCTCCAAGTTCCAGAATCAGCATCCCACTCAACGAGCGGAAAGTCGAGAACCCAGCAATACTTTAGCTTTCGAGGATCTCGAAGTCCGCATCGATTTCCTATTTCTAGGCGCAGCCGGTACAAAACGTTATTCGTGGTTACGTAGTTGTCCGCAATCAGGCAGAGAAGGTCTCCATCATGAGCGTCGGACACCTTTAGGATCGCTTCAAGTTCATCTTCCGTGAAGAACTTTACGATTCCGCTGCGGACAGTCAGTCCGCCGGAGCTGATGAAACCGCCAGGAACGAACTCTGGTCCGGGTTTCTCAACCGCAATCGTTGCCATTCCTTTAGCGCCAAACTCTTTACAGAACTCCTCAAGCTGGCCAACTTCCTTTCGGGATTGCTTGGCGCCACCAGGGTATCGAACGCCGCGAATCATGCCCCCGCTCTCAATCGTGTTCTTGAAGACGCCGAACTCTGTACCGGCGACAGTTGCGGTTAAGTCAAAGAGGCGCAATCCAAATCGGAGGTCCGGTTTATCGCAGCCATACAAGTACATCGATTCGTCGTATGTGATCCGCTCAAAGGGTTCAACCTTATCCTTCTCCAGTTGGAATTCATCGATCAAGCCGTTGACAACGTCGATCATCAAACTTTCCGCGACGGCGAGAATATCCTCCTGAGTGACAAAGGACATCTCAAGATCAAGCTGCGTGAATTCGGGTTGACGGTCTGCACGCGAACTCTCGTCACGGAAGCATTTGGCTATTTGATAGTATCGGTCGATGCCGGCAACCATTAGAAGTTGCTTGTATTGCTGCGGGCTTTGGGGCAAGGCGTACCACATGCCGGGTTGGAGTCGATAGGGCACCAGGTAGTCACGAGCGCCTTCGGGCGTAGACTTAGTGATGATCGGTGTTTCGACCTCCAGGAAGTTTTGCGCATCGAGGAAGTTACGGATTCTCCGAAGCGCGGCGGCTCGAACGGCCATTCTACGGTACATGGCTGGTCTGCGCAGGTCCAGGTATCGATACTTGATGCGCAACTCTTCATTGACCGACTCCATCTGATCTTCGTCGCTAATCGGAAATGGAAGTGGTTTAGCCGCGCCCAAAACGCTATAGGAAGTTACGACGACCTCGACATCGCCGGTAGTCATCTTAGGGTTCTTGGTTGACTCAGCCCGCATTCGAACCTCGCCGGTGATCGACAAGCAAGATTCACTGCGAATAAGATTTGTGTTTGGAAGCGAACCAGGATCGAGCGTCAATTGCACGATGCCGGTGCGATCTCTAAGATCGATAAAGACGACACCGCCGAGGTCTCGGACCTTGTGGGCCCAGCCATTTAGACAAACCTGCTGACTTGCGTGCTCGGCTCGAAGCTCGCCACACGTCTTTGTACGCTGAACGAATCCCATGGGAAGGGAACCAGGATACCCGTGGCAGCAGTTTTGGTCTCGATTGACTTCAGGTCTTGATATCGGTAGTCCGACGAACGGTAGCATTGAACCATGGTTGCGGTCCGATACTTCGTGCACGATCCAGAGCGATCTATTGCCTTTTACGAATGTCTCGGCTTCGAAGTTGAAGAGCGATGGGGTCCAGCCTTTGCGATCCTTGCACGCGAGAGTTTGCGGCTTTGGATTAGTGGTCCCGGAACATCGGCTGCGCAGCCGATGCTCGATGGCCGCAAACCTGAGCCTGGCGGTTGGAATCGAATCGTTTTGACGGTTGAGAATCTTGAAGATCTTGTGTCTTCGTTGAGGCGCGGAGATGCGGTATTCCGGAATGAGATTATCAGAGGTCCGGGTGGATCTCAAATCTTGTTGGACGATCCGGATGGCAATCCGATTGAGCTCTTTGAAGCGCGATCCTAGTTTTCGGCGACAACCGCAAACTTGGTTTCGCCCGTCTCAAGCATTCGTTCGATGTATGGTCGGCACAATCCGCAACCGGTTGTACATCCGAATTCTTCGGCGATTTCGTGGACGGTCTTCAAACCTGACCTTTGAAGGTCATCGAAGCTTTTGTCGAAGCAGACGCATCGTTTGACGGGCTTGGGATCTTCATTCATTTCGGTTCAGCAAACTTGCGTTCGCGCTCCACGGTTATAGGTCGGCGTTAGGGAAGAGGTCTAGGTCGAATGTGTCGGATTCGCCTCTGGCGAGGCGGTACGAGGCGGCAAGGCCGATCATGGCGGCGTTATCAGTGCAGAGTTCGAATGGAGGGGCGTAAAAGTCAAAACCGTTTCGATCGCACGCCGACTTCAACCGGGCTCGAAGCGATACGTTAGATGCGACGCCGCCCACAATCGACAGTGCTCGGCTGCCTAGTTGATCCATCGCACGCAGTGCTCGCTCGACGAGAACCGAGACGATGGCCTCCTGGAGGCTTGCCGCAGCGTCCGGCACGCACAAATTGGAGCCTTCTTTTTCGGTCAGCCTTAGGACGGCGGTCTTCAGGCCACTGAAGCTGAAGTCAATAGTATCACCGGAAAGACCCTTCGGAAGCGGATAACGACTCGGATTGCCTTGAACAGCCGATGTTTGGATTGCGAGTCCGCCCGGATAGCCGAGTCCCAGCAGTCTTGCGCCCTTGTCGAATGCTTCTCCAGCCGCATCGTCTCGTGTTTCACCGACAATTCGATAGTTTCCAGGCTCGCGAACATCGACTAATTCCGTGTGTCCTCCTGAGACGATGAGGCATGTGTGAGGGAAGGGTGGAGACTCGGCTAGAGACAAGGTGCTCATTAAATGTCCCTCCAAGTGGTGAATTCCGATGAGAGGGATTTTCAATCCGAAAGCAAGTGCCTTTGCAGAAGTCACTCCCACGCTTAACGCACCAACAAGCCCCGGACGGTTGGTTGCCGCGATGGCGCCGAGTTCCTTGATCGTGACGTTCGCCTTTTCTAGCGCCTCAGCGATGACGGGCAAGATGGCTTCGACATGTGCGCGAGCCGCGGCTTCGGGTACCACTCCTCCCCATTTCTGATGCATGGCGACCTGGGTTGCAATGATGTTGGATCGTATGGCCCGGCCCACTACGATTGCCGCGCTTGTTTCGTCGCAGCTTGTTTCAATCGCGAGAATCGGGCGTTCGAATAGCCTCAACTGCGAGGCGGCTCCCAGTTTTCCAGTTGATAGAGCCACATCACTACCGCATCTTCCTTATTGTCCGGATAGTAACCCCTGCGAATCGCGGTTACGATGTAGCCGAACTTCTCGTACATCTTGATGGCCGCCTCATTACTTGCGCGCACTTCAAGGGTAGAACAGACCATTCCTGCTTTCTTCGCCTTTTCCATTAATTCAATCATCAGGCGCTGACCGATGCCCTGCCTTCGCTGTTCTTCGGCTACCGCGATCGTTGTTACGTGAGCCTCGTCGACAACCATCCAAACACCTCCATAGGCGACCACGTTTCCCTGAAGAATGCCCACCAAGAACACGCCGTGCTTATGGTCAAGTTCGTTTTTGAAGCTTCGCTCTGACCAGGGCGCCGAATTCGCCGCCTTCTCGATTTCCAAAATCGCCGGAATGTGGCTCTCTTGGAGCGGTTCAAATCGAAGCGTTTTCATTTCTACCTGCTTAACCGCCGAGATAGGCTTCTTTTACTTTGGGGTTGGTTAGGAGCGCTTTGCCGGTGTCGGTTAGGACGATTGAGCCGGTTTCGAGGACGTAGGCTCGGTGGGCGATTTCTAGCGCACGGTGAGCGTTTTGTTCCACGATCAGGATCGTGCAGCCTTCCTTGTTGAGGTCTTTTACAATGTTAAAAATCTCGGTTACCAAGTTGGGCGCCAGGCCAAGACTGGGTTCGTCCAGAAGGAGCAACTCAGGGCGCGACATCAGTGCGCGCCCGATTGCAAGCATTTGCTGCTCGCCACCGCTAAGCGTTCCCGCATTCTGCTTGAACCGCTCTCGCATACGGGGAAAGCGCTCTAGAACGGCTTCCATGTCCTTGCCAATCTCGGCATCCTTCCGGATGTAGGCGCCCAATTGCAGATTCTCATGCACGGTCATATTCGTAAAGATTCGACGCCCTTCCGGTGAGTGCGATATTCCGAGCTTTACAATTTCATGAGCCGGACAGGTCACGAGGTTTCTCCCCTCAAATTCCATCGAACCCGTTCTTGGTCGAATCATGCCACTAATCGTTCTGAGTAAGGTGCTCTTACCGGCTCCGTTAGACCCAATAATTGCTACAACCTCACCTCGTTGAACGTTGATGCTGACGTTGTTGAGGGCTTGGATGGCGCCATAGAAAACGTTGATATCCTTGATTTCAAGCATGCTGCGTGCGTAGGTTCTACCAGAAATTGCCTAACGCGATGTCGGCTTGGGTTTGACAGAATTACTCAAGTGCGCCGAGCCGTTCTTCTAGACGAGTCTTCATAGCCGGCCATTCTGAGTCGATGACAGAGTAATACGCGGAGTTCCGAACATAGCCATCCGAATTGATGCTGTGGTTGCGCATGACTCCTTCAAATACCAAGCCAAGCTTTAGCATCGCATTCCGGCTTTGATTGTTCCTCTCATCGGTTTTGAGTTCAACACGAACACATCCGAGAACCTCAAACGCATGTTGAATCATCAGTAGCTTGGCTTCAGGATTAACTCTCGTTCCCTGATATTGTTTCGCTATCCATGTCGACCCGATTTCCAGTACCCGATCAGCGGGCCGAATGTTCATGTATGAACTGTGTCCGACCGGCTGGTTAGTCTCTTTAAGAACCATCACGAAGCTGAGAGTGTTCGCCAAAGCCATACGCGCTTTTACATACTCAGCGACTGCCTCTTGGCCAGTTTCTCGAATGACGATGCCGCCAAAGAACCGGAAGAGGTCCGGAGTCATTACCTGGCTGAGACCTTCTATATGAGCCTCAGAAAGAGGCTCTAAGCGAATTGTGGTACCGACAAGGTTTACAGGTTGGACGTTGAGGCTTTGCATAAGGGAGAGGAGACAGGGCATAGACATCCCGTCCTAGAGACAGGCGGTTGTAAGGCACGATACGTCGGCACAAACCATCCGACGGCTACAGGTCCCTCCAATACTCCGGCACTCCATTACTCCACGTCTCCTCTCGATCCTACCTGTCTGTTCAGCCGGACAAAGACGCACAACTGGCGGGATCGTCTAGAATCACAGGAAGCACATGAAGAACCCTAAGTTCTCCCACGCTTTCGAGGTTGTGACGGACCTCCCAGGCCCACTTCAGCCGCTAAGGAAGCTAGCATCGAACTACTTTTGGACTTGGGACCACGACGTTAGAGATCTGTTCCGGTCGATTGATCGAGAAGGGTGGGATGCCGCAGATCACAATCCGGTTCTTTTCATCAATAGACTGTCCAAGGAGCGGCTCGCACGTCTTGCCGGAGACAGCATTTTCGTTGGACGGCTCAATCAATGTGGCGACAGCCTTGATTCGTACCTTAATGCCGAAACCTGGTTCGACAAAACCTACCCTGGTGAGCGATCGAAAACCCAAATCGCGTATTTCTGCGCCGAGTTCGGCATATCCGAAGGCTTGCCAATTTACTCCGGCGGCCTGGGCGTATTAGCTGGTGACCACCTTAAGGCGGCAAGTGATCTTGGACTTCCACTGGTTGGAGTCGGGTTGCTTTACAACCGAGGATATTTTCGCCAACGTTTGAATCACGACGGCTGGCAGCAAGAGATCTATCCGCAATACGACTTTTACCAGATGCCTTTGACGCTCATTCGCGATGCATCCGATCAGCCTTTACGTATTGAGGTTGAATTTCCGGATCGGATTGTAACATGCCAAGTCTGGAGGGCTGACGTCGGGAGAATTCCACTCTATCTGCTTGACAGCAACGTTTTGGAGAATCAGCCGACCGATCAAGGGATAACCGACACACTCTACGGCGGCGACGAAGAAATGCGAATCCGCCAAGAAATCATTCTAGGTATTGGCGGAATGAGGGCGCTTCGGGCTGTCGGAATTAGCCCGACCGTTTGCCACATGAACGAAGGCCATGCCGCTTTCCTGTCGATCGAACGAATTCGCCAGTTTATGTCCGACCACGAATGCGATTTCAGGACGGCAAGGCAGGTAATCGTTAATGGAAACGTCTTCACAACACATACACCGGTGCCGGCCGGCTTCGACCTTTTTTCTCCCACTCTGCTTGAGAAATACATGCGCAAGAATGTCGACGCCACTGGCTTACCATTCGACGAATTCCTCAAGCTTGGACGAATTGAGCCGGATAACAGCGGTGAGGCCTTCAATATGGCGGTACTCGCGATGTCCAATGCGAACTACGTCAACGGAGTTTCAAAGCTTCACGCCGCAGTAACGCGAGCAATGTTCGGTTCGCGATGGCCTAGCTACCCGGAGAATGAAGTTCCTATTGACGCAGTCACCAACGGGATCCATACGATGACCTGGGTTGGAAGGCGCATGTCCCTACTTTTCGACCGATACCTTGGTCACGGTTGGCGACGGAGCCCTGAGCATCCGGAAGCCTGGCGCGAGGTTGAATCAATTCCGGATGAGGATCTGTGGGCAGTTCTGGAAGACCAGCGCGGCTCTCTGGTTCGATTTGTGCGCAAGCGACTCCAAAAAGATATCGAGCAGCGAACCCTCAATCGTGCCGATTACGGCATCCTCAATGGAGCTCTTGATCCGCGGGTGCTAACTATCGGATTCGCGCGTAGGTTTGCCACCTATAAACGAGCCTCACTCATGATCGCAGATCGGGAGCGGCTTAAGAAGCTGCTGTTCCACCCAGAAAGACCGATTCAAATAATCATCTCAGGCAAGAGCCATCCTCGAGACGACGGCGGAAAACGCCTTATTCAGGACCTCGTACACTTCATTAACGATGGCGGTGCGCGGACTCGAATGGTGTTCCTCGAGGACTACGACATCCAGGTGGCGCGTGCGCTCGTTCAGGGAGTAGACGTTTGGCTCAATAACCCACGCCGGCCTCATGAAGCTAGCGGCACAAGCGGGATGAAGGTCGTTCCAAATGGTGGTCTAAACTGCTCAATCCTTGATGGCTGGTGGGATGAAGGTTACGAACCAGGGATCGGCTGGGCAATTGGAGATCGTAGCGAGGTGCAAGATGAGGGCCACCAAGACTGGCTAGATTCGCGGTCGCTCTATCATCTGATTGAAAATGAAATAGCACCCGTTTTCTACCATCGCGTCGAGAACGGGGTACCGAGAGGGTGGATCCAGATGGTTAAGCGATCCATTATGACTTTGGGGCACCAATTCTCCAATAGCCGAATGGTTCGGGAGTATGCCGAGATGTTTTACATTCCGTCTTCCCAGGCTTATCGTCACCTCGCAGAAGGCAAACTTCAAAACACGTACGAGGTTTTGGGCTGGCGAGAGAGGGTTACCGACAACTGGAAGTCGGTTCGGGTTACCCATGTGGAGGACACCACCGTCCGAGCCAACCCGATTGGCAAAGACATCAGCATCCGTGCACTCATCGAACTCGGAAGTTTGACCCCAGATGACGTTCGCGTCGAAGCATTGGTTGGCAAGATAGGTCCCAATCGAGAATTGGCAGATTGCCATGTTGCGCCTCTTTCCCCAACCGGTATGGACGGATCGCGCTACGTTTTTGATGGATGTGTCCCGTGCAACCTTCCAGGACACCAAGGCTACACCGTTCGAGTCGTCCCTCATAACGCTGCTATAAGGGTAGCTAGCGAATTGAACTTAGTGGCTTGGGAGTGAGCGCGATGTTAGAATCGAAGTAGTAAAGGGGCAATCATGAATTTGGATATAACCTACCCTCGCCGAAAGACCATTCCCTGTCGCGTAGGGCCTGTTACGATGGGCAGCGGCCACCACGTGCTTGTTCAATCCATGATCACAGAGGAGACGCGAAACGTAGATGCGTGCGTCGAGCAGATTATCGGACTCCATCGGGAGGGATGCGAGCTAGTTCGAGTCACAACTCCTAGCCTTGGAGAAGCTCAGGCAATGGCCGAGATTCGAGCGAAGGTAACCGAGCGATATCAATACGTCCCGCTTACTGCCGACGTGCATCATCAGGGAACTGCCATTGCTGTCGAGGCGGCAAAGCATGTTGACGAAGTGCGAGTTAATCCTGGATTGTTTGTCTTTCACAAGCACACGAATCAGGTCGAGTACTCCGAGCAGGAGCATATCGACGAGCGTGCGGCAATCGAGGACAGCTTCGTACCCGTCGTCGAAGCCTGCAAAAAACATGACCGCGCGATGAGAATCGGAGTCAATCACGGATCGCTTTCCGAACGAATGCTAGTCACCTTTGGCGATACACCCGGCGGCATGGTCGAGAGTGCTATGGAGTATCTCAAAATCTGCGAGAAGCATGGCTATACGAACCTGAACATCTCGGCAAAGGCTAGCCGTGTGCCGATTATGGTAGCGGCAAACCGGCTCATGGTCAGGCGAATGGATGAAGAGGGGATGGCTTACCCGCTGCATTTGGGTGTCACCGAGGCCGGCGACGGAATGTATGCGCGAATCAAGAGCACGGCAGGGATTGCGACCCTACTCATGGAGGGAATTGGGGACACAATTCGAGTCTCGCTGTCAGAGGATCCAATCCACGAGATTCCAGTTTGTTATGAGATTCTTCAGGGACTTGGCTTGCGAAAGACCAAGGTTGAATACATCGCATGCCCTTCCTGCGGACGAACCAAATTCGATCTTCCTACCGTTCTGCATAAGGTTCGCGATGCGACCAAGCATCTAGTGGGATTGGATATCGCCGTTATGGGCTGTATCGTCAATGGGCCTGGTGAGATGGCAGATGCCGATTACGGTTACGTCGGAGCGGCAGGCGGCAAGATCACGCTTTATCGGAAGCGAGAGATCGTGCGAAATGGAATTCCCCAGGAGCAAGGTGTGGACGCTCTGCTTGAACTACTAAAAGCCGACGGAAAGTGGGAGGAGCCTCCAAGTCAGGATATAAAGGAAGGAGTAAGGGAGTTGATCCCGCTAAGGACTATTTGAACCGGCTGTACCTGTCATGAGAGATCAGAACAACAACGCCATAGGCAGAATTGAGCATGGCGGATTGTATTCGGCCTCATTGACTGACCTCGTTAATGTCGGATTATCTCGGCGAGAAACGGACGTTCCCGAGAACGAAGATTCGGCACGGGCGCTTGTTCTAAGGCTGGGTAAGGCAAGCGCGTTTGGCGACCTCTCCGTCACCGACCTAGAGTGGTTTGGTCTTGAAGGATTCGAAAACCTGCGATGCAGAGCACTGGTCGAGTTGGGCCGACGAGCTGCTAACGCCGGTAGCGGCGAGCGAGAGATTATCGAAACCAAGGAAGACGCTGCTCGCGTTCTGCTTCGACATTTCAAAGGAAAGAAGAAGGAGTACTTCGTGGCTATCCTACTGGATGCGAAAAACGTTGTAATGCGCATCGCCGAAGTTCATATCGGCACGCTCACGATGAGCCCAGTCGGACCACGGGAGGTTTTTAGGGAGGCAGTGCGTGACGGCGCCTCTGCAGTCATCGTTGCCCACAACCATCCTAGCGGCGACCCAACGCCGAGTCCAGAAGACCGCCTGGTTACGGAAAAGCTCAAACAGATTGGGGATTTACTCGATATTCCGGTTTTGGATCACCTTGTCATTGGCGAGCGGTACGCTCACAGCGTAATGACGGGAACTCAAATTGGCAGATAACTGGGATGGGATCGTTTCGGATCTTCGAGACCGCGCCCAAGGAATGCATGAGGCAAGGGAAGCGGTGCTCGTCCAGTGTCGAAAACTCGGACAGCTAGCGGCAAAGTCAATCCGCCATGTTCACAGGCACCAATTCGAAGAGGCGGACGCGCTGCTGGAAGAAGCTAAAGCCGTCGCCAATGCTGCGCGCGAGCTTTTAAAACCTCACCCGGAGCTAAACCCGGCCTACCTCCATGATACGGAAAAGGAAATGGTCGAAGCTGCGGCCGTTTTGGCCATTGTCCTGGGTCGGCCATATCCAACCGTCGACGACCTTGGCGCTCAAGTCATGAGCTACCTCAACGGGATGGGAGAAGCTGCCAGTGAAGTTCGTCGATTTGCCCTGGACGAGATGCGTCGAGGACATATCGATGAGGCAGCGATCATCCTCAAACAGATGGAGACTATCTACGACGATCTCATCACATTCGATTTTGCAGACTCGATGACAGGTGGTCTCCGCCGGACCTGCGATGCGCTCCGCGCGGTAATCGAACGCACAAGAAGCGATCTTACGGCAACGGCGTCGCAGCAAGAGCTTGTTCGGGAGTTGCAGGCAATGCGGGAGAGGCTGGCGATTGAAGAGAAGCGTTAAGCGTTGGAGCGTTATAGCGTTCGAGGGACCTCGGTTTGAAGAGGCTTCTCTATGATTTTGCCCTCCCTTGAACGCTCCAACGCTTTTCACTCTAACGCTTTCCGTTAGCGGCTCTGCCGGTAACGCCCAGGCGGTACGCCTACGAAGCGTTTGAATTGACGGTTGAAGTAGTGGACGTTTTGATATCCTAGGATATCGGAGACGGCTTTGAGCGGGAGATCCGTCTCTGTAAGCATCGTTCGGGCTTTGGCGATTCTAGCCAGGAGGCGATGTTCGTGGATTGAGGTTCCAGTAGCGGTCTGAAACCTTCTTCGCAACGTACTGAGACCCATTCCACTGCTTCGAGCGATTTGAATGTAATCGGCTGGCTCCTCGTTAAGCTGGGTCAAGACTTGCTGAAGCCATGGTTCACGATCCGGCTGGTCCTGGCGATTCTCGGCCAGCACGAGGAGCAAGCCTTCGAGCATATTGAGCGCACGGAGGCGACTCCAGCGTGTCGGGGTTGCTGCCAGCATCCTCATCTCATCGAAGTATGCAGGCCAGTCTTTGCCTGTGGGTGCGCGCTGAGGTTCTGTAGGCCAGAGACCGTTCGCCATCCAACGGACAAGCAAAGGACCTTGGAACGCAAGATGCCGATGAGACCAACTATCACAGCCCGGTGCACGGTGAAACACGGTGTAAGGTCCGGGATAGGCGGGCCAAAACCACTTGCCTTCGAGGGTGTACTCGCGGTTGTCGTATGCAAGAAAAATTCGCCCTCTATCCATGTACTGAATCGTCGCGTACCCGATGAGGTGCTTTGCGACACGGTGTGTCGCTTCGGGTGTGAACGTCGAGACAAGAAAGGATAATTCGTCCATTTGAGCAAATAGTATAAAATACTGTAGCTTCCGTGTATTTTAGCTGGCTACCGCTAGGCGTAAGCTGATTTCATGGCGCATTCTTACATCTCCGACGAGCAGTGGGCACGATACGAAGACGAAGGATATTTGGTCCTAGGGAAGCTTTTGACAGACGACGAGTTAGCCGGTCTACAGCAAAGAATCGACGATATCATGCTTGGCACGGCGGAGATTGACTACGACAAGATTCTGATGCAGCTTGACAGCACGAGCGGCAAGTATAACGATGCCGGCGTTCAAAGCAAAGGCTGGAAGGGAGCAACGCTTGCGTATCGGAAGATTCAGGACCTCGAACTGGACAGCCTATTTGGGGAGTACACGAACCGCCCGATTTTCCGCGAAATCTGTGAACGAGTCCACGGAAAAGAGACTCCGATCGCTTGCTTCAGAGCAATGTTTATGAACAAGCCGGCAAAGCAGGGAACGTACCTGCCCTGGCACCAGGATGCATGGACTGCACTAGATCGACAGCCTGAGATCACGCTATGGACGGCACTGGATCCTGCGACGAAGGCGAATGGATGCGTTGAAGTCATTCCCGGAAGTCACAAATCTGGCCTGATTAATCCATCCCATGGGTCTGGTTTCTTGACGGAGGAGCAAGCCGCAGAGTACTGCCAGCGAGATAAAGTCGTCTACCTGGAACTCGCGCCCGGCGAGGTGGCGCTGTTGCACAACTGGCTGCTGCATTCATCTGATATCAACCACACCGACGTCTCCCGCCGTGCGTTCAGCGTTTGCTACATGGACGCGAACACAGTCGCCTCAAACGGCGAGCAGTTCACGCGCCTATTCGAATCCGCCACAGTCTAAAAGGGAGCGCGGACGCGCGTCCGCGCTCCCTGGATTTCTCATTAGTCGAATGGGAGATCGACGGGTGGCTTGGGGCGCTCGACCTTGGATTGGCGGCTGCCACTTCCGCCACTTCCACCGGAAAGATCCATCATTGAAACAACCCAAGTTATGGCGATGCCTAGAATTGGGATGAAGATGGTTCCAGTTGGAGAGGATCCTTTCCCAAAAGCAAAACGCATTAGCGCTTCAAAGTCTTTGTGCCAAATGGCAATTAATCCGATGCAAATGATGTCAACCCCGAGCAGGACAGCGCCCTTGACTGTCCTCCCAATAACGATCTGACCGAGGCCTGGGAAGATTGCCGACAAGATTTTGGCGGCTTTCAGACCGGCAACATTGTCGTTCGCCGTTAGAAACATCGAATCGCTTATGCCGTACCTGAGTTGGTCTTCCACTGACATCGTCATGGTCGATTGGAGGACGGTTTGGGCGAACTTGCGTTCTAGGCCAACGTTTTTCGGGTCAAGCTGCAAGGCTCGTTTGAAGGTCTCACGTGCTTGCTTGGTAAGTTTTCGTTCCAGCAAGTCGTCTCCGAGCGCCTCGAGAACGACAGCAGAGCCTGGAGCTGCGTCAACAGCCTTCTTGAGGAGGTCTGTGGCACCGATTGCATTGCCGCGACGTTTCTCAAGCATCGACTGCTTTACAAGCTTCTCAGCAGCTTCGGACTGCGCCGCCGATGGAAGCGGGATCTTCTCGAATTCAATCTCTTCTTCTTTCGGAACCTCCACCTTTGGAGCAATTTTTGACTTCGGCGGAGGAGGAAGTGTCGGTTCGATTTGGGCGATTCTCATTTCGAGAACCGCGATGACATTGCGGTCCTTTGTTTGCAATCGCTTTTCTTTAAGCTTTTGGAGTTCAAGCCGAAGCTTTTTGATCTCATCAGATTCTTCCGGCGCGGGAGCAGCCTCGGCTTCAGGAACCGAGGACAGGGCGCTCCTGAGCTCGTTCAATCGCATATCAAGAACGGCGATAATATCGGGATCATCGCTTTGCGCACGTTTTTCCGATAAGCGAGTGTATTCAGCCCTTAGCTGAAGGACCGTCTCGGATTCCTGCGGTTGTGTTGCACCGAGATCGTTCGAATCAGGCTCCTGCATCTAAAGATCAGACGCAGGAGCCTCTGTGTTTTGATCTCCGATCTTCGCGAGAATGGCAACTTCAGCTTCGTGAAGTGCTTCCAGCAATCCGACGTAAATCCGAACAGCGTCAGACTCCTCCAGCAAATACTCCAGCAAGTACATGTTCTTGAGAAGGGGAGGCAGCGTATCCGGAAGCATCATACGCTCAAACCTAAGTTCGTTTTCGACAAGCGCTTTGCGTTCGCGAACTAACCTAAGAAATAATGGCAACTGGTCAAGTTCAGCGTCCCGCAGGTGCTTCAGCAGGGTCTTTACGCTATCTGTGAGCAACCTTATGACAGGTTCACGACCGTCACCCGGCGATGAATCGAAGGTTGTCGTCCTTGGAGGCTCGAACGGAGGTCGGCCTCCAGATGGCTTAGGCTGTGGAATCGGGATTGCACTCATAGCTAATCACCTGACACAATGCCTCGTCGAACTGGAGCGAGGGGAATACATTACTTTACAACTAATCTGGGAAATAACCAAGGTTATTGTGAAGAGATTTCGAACAAACCTATACACACAAACAAATTCGAACCGATTGAGCATCCTTTCGGCGTCCCAAATGGTTGGCCGAGCAAACGGGACGGAGGTACTTTGATAGGCGATTCAGCTTCGACGCCGCAATTGACGCTTACCTAACCGCCTTCGAGACGGGAGCATCCGCGAGTGTGCCGACAGAAGAAAAGAATCCGGCCTAGATTCATCGGGGTCTTGTGGCGCCGTGGACCTTGTGTCTTCGGCAATGGCAGGCAAAAATGGATCGTTATGAAATTGAACGCCTGTCGACGCGCAAGTCGTCTGAGAAAGTGCACTTGCACAGAAGGCAATGGAAATTAAAATCGCTTGCCGGAAGTCACCAGAATAACGGAATGATAATTTTAGAGACGCCATGTCGAGTCTTTTCCTAAAGGTCCCAATTGACCCTCAGGAATAAGGAACTCGCTCCGCACGGTGGATCTAACACCGCAATGAAAAAAACTCAAATAATTTCACGGTTAAGTGAGTTCAGACATTAGCGCCAATAGCATTCAGACACCTAATGCGTCGTTGTAGACACCCATTCTTCTGAAGCGTGAGTATCTGTCCTGATTGATCTCCTCAGGGTTGCTTTTATCGAGAAGCGACAGATTTGTAAGAATTGCCGCCTTCACATTGGCTGAGATTTCGGGCCAATCACGATGAGCGCCCCCCTTAGGTTCGGTTACAATCTCATCAATCAGATCGAATTCAAGAGCCGATTGAGCCGTCAGCTTCAATGCCTTTGCCGCATCTGCGCCGCGTTCCGATTGCCGCCAAAGGATTGAAGCGCATCCTTCAGGAGCGATCACCGAATAGATTGAGTGCTCTAGCATGAGAACCTTGTTTGAGGCCGCTATGCCAATCGCGCCGCCGCTGCCGCCTTCACCAATGATCACCGATATCGATGGCACGGTGAGCTCAAACATCTTGAAAATTGATGCCGCGATCGCCTCACTGATGCCTCTGGCCTCAGCCTCAATACCGGCGTCTGCCCCGGGGGTGTCGATAAATGTGATTACCGGCAGTCGAAAGCGTTCCGCCATTTCGAAGAGGCGATTAGCCTTGCGGTATCCCTCAGGTCTCGCGTAACCAAAGTTGCGAAGCTGGCGCTCTTGGATACTGCGGCCTTTCTGGTGGCCCACAACCATGACGCCACGACCATCCAACATCGCGGGCCCACCTACGATGGCGTGGTCTGTGAAGCCGCAACGATCGCCTTGGAGTTCGATAAAGTTGTGAAAAATTGCCTGAACGTAGTCAAGAGTGTACGGTCGACGATCAGCACGGGCGACAAGGGTTTTCTCCCATGGTCCGAGGTTGGCGTACATCACCTCGACATACCGGTCGCGTCGTGTTTCATAATCCGCGATTCTTGCTTCAAGCAGTCCCTTCTTGTTAAGATCCTGCTCCTTTTTAGCCAGTTCCTTAAGCTTGAGGATATTATCCTCCAGTTCTACTAGTGGCCTCTCCCACTCTTTATGCGTTTTAGACATCTTTTCTGATGCCTCCAAGCATTCTGGTAAGTTGAATGAGGGTCGTTCGCATCTCTTTGCGCGGCACGATCCGGTCGATCATTCCGTGATTGAACGCAAATTCAGCAGTTTGGAAGTCATCGGGGACCTTACCGACACCGGCCTGCTTGCTGACTCGTAGGCCGGCAAAACCGACAAGCGCCTTTGGCTCGGCAAGGATAACATCCGCGACCGATGCGTAACTTGCGAGTACGCCTGCCATTGTGGGATCGGTAAAAACGGCTAGATAAGGCACACCAGCCCTGGAACACCGTTGAGCTGCTGCCGTGGTCTTCGCCATCTGCATCAACGACAGAAGGCCTTCCTGCATGCGAGCTCCTCCCGAGGCACAAAATATGATAGCGGGGGATCCGGAATCAGCCGCTCGCTCCAATGTACGGGTTATCTTCTCGCCATTTACGGAACCCATAGACCCGCCCATAAAGTGAAAGTCGGCTACTCCTACGGCGACCGACACCCCATCCAACATTGCCATACCGCTCGTCAAAGAATCGTTAGCGTCTTGCTTGTCAACTGCTGCCGCGAGCTTTTCCGCGTATTCCGGGAAGTCTAGAGGATTAAGCGAAGTTAACTCTTGATCGGCTTCAATGAAGCTGCCTGGATCAAAGGTGATTTCAATCCGTTTTGACGCGGAAAGCCTATGGTGATGCCCGCAATAAGGACAAACACTTAGGTTCTGTTCAAAGTCGACCGAGAAGATAATTTTCTTACAGTGCGCACACTGCAAAAACCCTTCCGCTTTGTTCGGTTCCCCGTTTTTCAAGGAAGTCAGGATACCTGGGGCGCGGAGCGCCCAGCCTTTCAGCACTCCGTGCTTAGCGTTTTTGGGCTACGCCCTAGCGTTTGAGCGTTCGAGGGAGTCCGCAGATTGAAGATCCCTCGAACGCTTTAACGCTAGCGAAGCGAAACGCTCTAACGCTCTAACGTTTGTGTGAGTAGTATTGATTGGATATGCGCAAGTCTCCTGGCGATCGAATATTTGGGGTTGAAACGGAGTTTGGATGCCTTGTGTCGGCCCCAACCTATGGCAGCCCTGAGACGGCAGTCGAGGCTATCAAGGATTGTTTGTTCCAGGAGATGCGCCTCGGGGCGATCGACTTGCATGCTCGCGACGACGTCTTTGAGCCCGCACAGTCGGGTGGATTCCTGATGAACGGGGCGCGGTTATATATCGACGCGGTTGGATCGCATCTGGAGTACGCGACCGCAGAGTGTCGAAGTCTCAAGGACTTGGTAGCAAATGACCGAGCAGGACAACGCCAGATCGTTCGGGCGATTCACGAATTGGGACTTGAAGAAGTCGTAAGCGTTTATAACAATTCGGTCGATCACTTCGGCGGCCATACGTTCGGGTGCCACGAAAACTACCTAGTCCGTGGAGACGACGACTTTCTCAACTCCAGCGTCCAGATGCTTTATCCGTTCCTTGTCACCCGGCAGATTTACGCGGGAGTTGGTAGAGTCGGCGGACACATTTTGACCTCCAACACGATCCGTCCGACATACCAGGAAGTCATGGACAACCCGGTCGATTACATCTGGGTTTCCCAGGTTTACGGAGTAATCCCAGATCCATCCGTGAATTTTCAGCTTAGTCAACGTGCCGACCACATTCTCAAAACCATTGCCAGTAGGGTTCGATTCAACCGCGCGTTGATTAATCCGAAGTGGGAGCACTTTTACTCTCATGAGGGCATGACCCGGCTTCACTTCCTCTTTGGCGAGTCAAATCAAAACGAATTTGCTTATGCGATGAAAGTCGGCACAACCGTGCTCGTATTGCGGCTGTTAGAGGAGCATCGGGTGCCGCAGCGGTTTACGATGAATAACCCACTCAGCGCATTGCGGGATGTCAGCCGAGATCCAAGTTATCGGTGGATGGTTACCCTCGCTGACGGATCTACGATGAGCGCGATTAACCTGCAGCGCGAGTACCTTGCCATCGCGGAAACCTACCGTGGTGAGAGTGAGCAAACAAATTGGGTTCTCGACCAGTGGAGGGTCGTATTAGACGACTTAGAGAAAGACCCGTTGGCAATGGGAGACCGAATCGATTGGGTTGCAAAGCTCAAGATAGTTGAACAGTATCGCGAAGAAGAAGGACTTGCTTGGGATGACGATGCCCTCCACTCCGTGGATCTTGAGTATCACAACATCGATCCCGAAATGAGCTTGTTCCACGCTTGGCAGGAGATGGGCAACACGAAGCGAGTGCTCACCGACGTGGACATCGTTACCGCGATGACCGATCCTCCACAAAACACCCGAGCCAAGGGCCGCGCCCAACTGGTAGAGCAGGTGCTGGCTCGTAAAGGCCCCAAGTTCTATCTGTTCGACTGGAACGGCGTAGCGCTCGATAGGCATACCTACATCGAAATGCTGGACCCCTTCGAGACCTACGAAAGTGTTGGTAAGTAAAAGAATCTCACGGTAGAGTAGGGGCGCGTGAGGTCAATCTGGGTTACTTCGCCAATGCCAACTGAATAAGGTCACGCGGTGGGCGGAAGCTGACGTCTTCTTTGATGGTTTCCAGGACATTGACGGGGACATCGGTTTGGCCGTCGAGGAGTGCGCCGATGACTTCTTCGACTAAGCGCTCGGGCGTGGATGCCCCGGAGGAGATGCCTATTATTTTATGGTCGGTCCGCCAACTGGGTTGAACTTGATCGGGAGTTAAGAGTAGGTGTGATTCGGTGCCGAGCGACTCCGCCACTTCTCGAAGGCGATTGGAATTCGAGGATGTTGTGGAGCCGACGATAAGGACGAGATCACATTGCAGCGCCAACTCCCGGATGGCGCTCTGCCGATTTGTGGTTGCGTAGCAGATGTCTTCCTTCGTTGGAGTGTGGATGTGCGGAAACCGGCGCTGAAGGACCTGCATTGTCGCCTTTACTTCATCGACGCTGAGCGTCGTTTGCGTCAAAACGGCAAGCTTGTCGTAGTGAGGAATCTGAAGCTTCTCCGCGTCCCCGGGAGTTTCTACCAAGACCATTCGATCTGGCGCTTCACCCATCGTTCCTTCCGCTTCAACATGACCTTCGTGCCCGATGTAGATCATGAAGTAGCCCTTCGCCGCGAAATGCTTTGCTTCGTTGTGGACCTTTGTTACGAGCGGACAGGTTGCGTCAATGATCGTCAATTTTCGCTTTGAGGCCTGAACCCTAACCTCGGGAGAAACGCCATGGGCTGAGAAGACGACCGGCATCCCGGTAGGTATGTCCTCGATGGCCTCAACGAAGATGACGCCTCGATTTTCGAAACTGCGCACAACCAATTCGTTATGTACGATCGCGTGACGGACGTAAAGCGGGGCGCCGTGAATTTTGAGTGCCAAGTCGACAACCTCAATGGCGTAAGCAACTCCCGCACAAAACCCACGAGGCGCAGCCAAAAGGATTCGTTCCACACGGATAGGATAGCGCATGCTCCGATGAGGCGAAAGCGTTGAAGCGTTTCGCTTCGCTAGCGTTACAGCGTTCAAGGGAGAATATTCACATGTGATTTCCCTCGAACGCTTCTAACGCTCCACACTTCAACGCTTCCCCTGTATTCTTGTTCCGTGGACGCAGTTACCATCAACAAGATGCTTGAGGCTCGGGTTAAGGACTTGGCTCAACGAGGGCCATCAGTAAAACCTGAGGACAGAAAGAAAGCCGTCATGAGGTCATTGGGGCTAGACCCCTTGCCGGCTCGGACCAATTTGAAGGCTGTTGTTACGGGCATCGTCAAACGCGACGGATATCGTATCGAAAAGATCCGGTACGAGTCTATTCCGGGGTTGCTTGTTACCGCCCACTTGTATATCCCAAACGGCAAAGGACCGTTTCCAGTGATCCTCAATCCCCACGGCCATTGGCAGCACAAAAAAGTCGAACCAGCGGTTCAGGCTCGTGGCATATCCCTAGCTTTGGAAGGGTTTGCCGCTTTAATAGTTGACTCGCCAGGTGTCAGTTGGGATCGAAACGATCAAAACGAGCGATTGAATATTGGCGACCATAACGACTGGTTTCTCAATCTCGGACTCTGTGTTCAAGGCGTTTACGCTTGGGACCTGATGCGCGGTCTCGACTATCTGGAATCCAGATCAGATATGGATTGCAAGCGGGTGGGTATCACTGGCACGAGCGGTGGAGGCACCGCGACGTTGTACACATTTGCGATCGATGAGCGAATCTCGTGCGCGGCTCCCGCTTGCTATGCCACGAGTATGGAAATCGTGCCACATAACGGATGTTTGTGCAACCACGTCCCCGGCATCATGTCTTCCGGAGACCGGAGCGATATTCTTGCAATTCGAGCCCCAGCCCCGATTTGTCTCATTGGGGCAACCGTCGATGCAGAGTTCCCGATGGAAGGACATCAGCGTAGTTACGAAAAGTTGAAAGCGATATATAAATCGAAGAAGGCGGAGTCGAACGTGCGATTGGAATTGGTCGAAGGCGGTCACGACTATAGCCGCCGCATGCGTGAAGCCATGGTCGCATTCTTCCGCGAGCACCTGCTTGGGGAGGCACGTCGAGGCTATGTGCCGGAAAAACGCCCGATGACCGATGGAAACGGTAATCCATTTCAAGTTGGCACAGCCCCGGTTACCGATCCACGGCTCATGGTTACGCCGTGGTTCGATCGTCAGACGAAGTCGTTTCGAGACTTACTCTACGAGGCCATGTCGAAGCCCCAACCGTCGCCTTATATCGCTTCCGAGCGTCTGGTCGGGTGGGCCCGGCACGGCCGTGTGGACAAGATTAACAGCGTAGAGAATCTTTCGATTCACGATCAAACGGTCGCCGCCCCGAGCGCGTATTCGATCTTACTGCCGATAGAGGATATCGATCAGCGCCTTTGCATTTACCTAGGAATCTCGATCCCAGAGTTATTCGCGCAACTGCTGCATTACGGGCTGCCTTGCGGCCCGGAGGGCTGGGAATCTTCAGGTGTAGCGACCTTGGCGAGCGATCCGCTCACATCAATGATCGCCTCCGTGAAAACTCTCGTTTCCTCGGCAAGTCCGGAAGTAGCGCCAACAAAGCTAATCGCCGCCGGCGAAGTCGCCAGCATGACCGCCATGTTCCTGAAGCTTCTTCGGCCAAGTTTGGAAATTGAGACATCTCACGCTTTTGGCGGGTGGGAGGACGCATTGAGTTTAAAGATCAGGCAGCTGGTCCAACCCGGAGGTAGGTACCTGCAATGGCCGTTTTGACTCCGAGAGCGCGGACGCGAGTCTGATGCAATCCAGTTTTTGGTCCTGGCTCAAGTTGGGTCCGCGGGTACGACCCATCCCGCGCCTACAGATGCCTCCATTAACCAAAAACCGGATGGCATTAGACGCGAGTCCGTGCTCCTGTTATCGTTCGAGAGTTAGTTCGACGCCGAGTTCTTCGGCGATGATGGGGGCGGGGGGAAGACGCTTGGCTAGACGGATTGACAGTCCTTGGATTCGTGAGTATCGATCCAAAAGTGTTTCTCCCATTACTTGGGCTAGTCGTTCAACGGTTTTGTATTGCTTCTTGGTCGCAACTTCTACCACAGTTTGCGCAACATCTGCATAATCCACCGAATCGGTCACGTCGTCCGACGTTTCAGCCGAACTCTTAACATTCAGCTCCAGATCAACAACGTACCGATGGCCGATTGTCCGCTCTTCAGCGGGGACGCCGTGGTAGGCGTAGAACTCAAGACCTGTCACGAACAGCGTTACCATGCCTGAATTAGACCCTGTTCGCGTGCTATACTTTCCCTAACAAATAAGAGCGACCGGACAAAGGGTGGCTTAGGCCGCCTTTTTTTGTACCGGGCGAAGGGAAAAAAAACCGATGGATATTCTGCAGCAACTGAATCAAATTGCGCAGGAGAGGGACATCCCACTCCACGATCTCCAGCATGAGCTGGAAGAGTCTCTAGCGGTTGCGTATAAAAAGTTCATCGGAATCCAGAATGACGTCGCCGTTACGGTCACGATCAAGCTGAGTCCGCTGAGCGCAAGTGTTGGCAAAGAGGTCGTGGCAGTTGTCACCGAGCCTCGCTACCAGATCAGCGTCGAAGACGCTCGAAAGAAGCAAGCTGATGCCGAAGTCGGAGATATCGTTCCGATTGCGGTTGACCCTAACCAGTTCGGACGGATTGCAGCACAGACAGCCAAACAGGTTCTCAGTCAAAAGCTGCGAGAAGCCGAGACACGTCGTATCCACGATGTTTTCCATGAAAAAATGGGAGATGTCGTAACCGGTGTAGTTAGCAGGCGAGATGGCCAGAGCGTATATATTCAAGTCAATAAGGTCGAAGCCGAGCTTCCGAGACGCGAACAGGTGCCGACGGAACCTTATCGACCGAATGACCGCTTGCGTGTTTACGTATACAAAGTAGATGACAGCTCTCGAAGGTTGAGAGTCATCGTGAGCCGCACGCACCCAAATTTGCTTAGGAAGCTGTTCGAATTGGAGGTTCCAGAGATCGCTTCGGGAATCGTTGCGATCAAGAGCGTAGCTCGCGAACCTGGTCAACGCAGTAAGGTCGCGGTTTATACCTCTGATGAGAGAGTAGATCCGATTGGAGCGTGCATCGGCCCGCGTGGCGCCAGAGTTCAGGCGATCGTGGATGAACTCTACGACGAGAAGATTGACGTTGTGCCCCACAGCGACGACGCGCGCACATTTATTACCGACGCTTTATCCCCGGCGAAGGTGAACTCGATCAAGTTGAACGAAGCCGAAAGGAGCGCCTATGTGGTCGTTCCAGACAATCAGCTATCGCTTGCAATCGGAAAGGGTGGACAAAACGTGCGATTGGCCGCACGCTTGACAGAATGGAAGATCGACATCCGCAGCGAGAGCCAGGCAGCTGCAGAAGGGAAGAAGTAGCGGTGGCGCTGCTTCAGACGAGATTTGTTGGCCACTATGCCGGAAAGGACATGTATCGCTTGTAAACGCAAGACCGATCAGGCTTCCTTTTGGCGCGTCGCTCGAAATTTCGAGGGACGCGTCGCAATGTGGAAAGGTCTCGGAAGAAGCGCATACATCTGTAAGCGAAACGAATGCCTCGAAGGAGCTCTAGCCAAAGGACGGCTAGAACGCGCGCTTCGCGGGCAGGTATCGAATGAGGACCGGCGAGTCCTGCGAGAAGAATTGATATGCAAACTGAGGTAAAGAAATCAAATATGACGGTAAACATCGCGGATCTCGCAAAGGAGTTCGAAATCGCACCGGGAACGGTGTATGGCGCGCTGAGCGATCTTGGAATCGAGCACGACGGCACGAGCTTTGAGGGCGATACTGATGCCGTAGAGTTGGTCAAAGATGCTCTTGCCGAGCATATCGGCTCCAAGGAAGTAGTTTTACGGGCGAACCCGACGTTGCGTGACGTAGCCAATGCGCTCGGCGTGCCTCAAGCCGAAGTACAAAAGGCGTTGCTTACGAAGCTGAAGGTTATGGCGACTTTGACAACGAGCCTCAAGCCCGACGTCGTCGACAAACTTGTGTCCATGCTCGGCTATACCGTTCGCCTTGAGAGCGCAACCCCCCGACCGGTTCAGCCAAAGGCGGCGCCGGCGGTTAAGAAGGGCGGAGCCCAGCCAAGACCTCCGGTCGTGACGATCATGGGGCACGTCGACCACGGCAAGACTTCGTTGCTCGACTACATCCGAAAGGCAAACGTCGCAGCCAAAGAGCACGGCGGAATCACTCAGCATATCGGCGCATATCAAGTCGAGTTGCCTGAAGGCCTCATCACTTTCCTTGATACTCCCGGCCACGCTGCCTTTACCGCAATGCGAGCCCGTGGCGCTCAAGTCACCGATATCGCAATTCTCGTAGTTGCTGCCGATGACGGCATCATGCCCCAAACGAAAGAGGCTATCCAGCATGCCAAGAATGCCAAGGTGCCGATTATCGTCGCCATCAACAAGATGGATAAGCCGGATGCCAACCCGGATCGAGTGATGCAGCAGCTTCCTGAGTTTGGAGTAATCCCTGAAGCATACGGCGGAGACACGATTACTTGCCCAGTCTCTGCTCTGACTGGTGAAGGCGTGCCCCATCTATTGGAAATGATCCTGCTACAGGCCGAGGTACTGCAACTTACCGCTGATCCCAAGGCGCCACTCGAAGGTTCGGTGGTAGAAGCCAAATTGGAAAAGGGACGCGGCCCAGTCGCCACCGTTCTTGTTCAGAGCGGCACCCTCAAGATTGGCGATACCGTCATTGTTGGTCAAACCTACGGGAAGATGAAGGCAATGACCGACTATCGAGGTCAACGAATTACCGAGGCAGGACCTTCAACTCCAGTCGAGATTCTAGGTTTAAGCGACGTGCCACAGGCCGGAGACAGAGTTGAGATCGCATCGGACGAGCGAAGCGGTCGAGATGTCGCCGAACAGCGCGCGATTAAAGCTCGAGATAAGTCTCTTGAAGCGCCTTCACGGGGAATGACCTTGAGCCAACTTCGCGAAAGGTTGAATACGCTCGAACTCAAGGATCTAAACCTGATCATCAAGGCCGACGTTCAGGGCTCGGTTGAGGCCGTCAAAGGCATGCTTGAGAAAGTCAAGAACGACGAGGTTGAGGCAAAGGTTATTCTCAGCGGCGTTGGTTCGATCACCGAAAGCGACATCTTGTTGGCGAGCGCCTCCGAAGCAATCGTCGTCGGGTTCAACGTTAAGCCGGAACCAGGCGCTAAACGCGAAGCAGAACGACGACGTGTTGAAATTCGAACCTACACGATCATTTATGAACTGATCGAAGATATCGAAGCTGCCGTTAAGGGAATGTTGGAACCGAAATACGAAGAGCAGCATCTCGGCACCATCGAGATTCGTGTTCGCTTCCAATTCTCGAAGAAAGGAATCATCGCGGGTTCGTACATCACCGAAGGAAAGGTCACTCGAAACGCTCTTTGCCGTGTTCGACGCGGTAATGAGCTCGTTCACGAAGGCAAGATTGCAACCCTCAAGCATCTCAAGGACGACGTCCGTGAAGTCACGCTTGGAATGGAGTGCGGTATCACCTTTGCCGATTGGCAGGATTTCAAAGAAGGCGACATTGTCGAAGTCTTCGAAATGATCCAGACAAACGCTTAACGCGTTGCTCTACTTCAGCAAGGATTCGGCAGCGCCTGCGACGAATCGGGTTATCATCAAGTCTGTACCTTGAGGATAACCCGATCATGTCTGAAGTACCACCTCCGCCACCCCAGCACGAACAACCAGGATTCTCCAACTACCCGCGAGCAGGAGGAGGATATTCGACCGATCCATATACTCGCCCAGCCGGTGTTTACTTTGATTCAATCGGCCAGGCCTGGCGGATGGTACAAGCGAATTTTGGCACCTGGGTTCCATCGGTCCTTGTTGCGGGCATCATAGCGTATGCGGTCACAGTGCCGATTAATTTCGGAGGGAATTACCTCATCTACGGATCCGTTTTCGGGTCCCGCACTTTTTCGTTTACCTCGCTAATCGTCTCCGTTCTTCTGGGTCTTCTTCAAGGATGCATTACCAATGTGATGGCCGCCGGAATGCTCTTTATGGGCGTGAAGCAAGCTCGCAACGAGCAAATAGGAGTTGGAGACATCTTCTGCGGTTTCCGCCGCTTCGGCTCCATCATCATCGCGTCACTCCTCACAACGATATTTATCGAACTTGGTTTTTGCTTACTCCTCTTACCCGGGATATTTTTGGCAGGCGCATTTGCCTTCGTGCCTCTCCTCATCGTTGATCGCGATATGCAACCCTGGGAAGCGATAGTCGCCAGTTACGAAGCCCTTAAGGCACATGCGTGGGCTATGTTTGCTCTGGTTTTTGTAGCTGGTCTCGCATCAGCCTTAGGGGTATGTGCTTGCGGCGTTGGTGCACTCTTTACGGCTCCGATTTACATGGTGACTATCGGTTTGACCTACAACACTTTTTTCCCGCCAGCTTACGCTCAATTCGGCTATCAACCAATTGGAATAGAACCTCCGCGATAGTGGAACAAACATTAGCTCACGAGAGTCAGCAATCCATCTGCCTTGAGGGAGGGAGTGGATGAGCGGAATGTTAGGAACTGTTTCTGGGCTGGAAACCCGAACTATTGTAGGTGAAGCTCTGCAAGGGACTCTGTACGATCTGATGGCCTTGAGCCAGCTTGTCAAGCAATCTCGTTGGAGCGTAATTGGACCGTCGTTCCATTCGCTTCACATTTACTTGGATCGATTCAGCGTGCTATTGACCGAAAAAATCGATGAGATCGCAGATTCAATGGTGGCACTCGGGATACCTCCGTTTGGCCAACCAAAAGAAACATCGACTCGAACTCTCATACAGCCCGTACCCAACGGCTTCTTGCGCGATGGTCAAGTAGTGGGGTTGATTGACGATCGAGTTACCGCTTTCGTTCGTTATAGCCAAGGCCGACAGGCACTTATCGATGACACCGATATCATGAGCGCCGACATGCTTCGGAATCTGTCGTTTACATTGACTGCCTTTGTTAGATCTATGCCGTCCGTTGCTAAGTTGGCTGCATAGAGATCGACAAATGGAATAACTCAGACTGAAGCGTGGACGACCAACACTAGGTCGTTCACGTTGCTTCCTGAAGGCCCGGTGCGAATCAGGCCGTCACAGGCCGCTAAGTAGTGATAGCTGTCGTTGTTAGTGAGAGCTGTGCGCTGGCTTAAGCCTTTGTATCTAGCTCGATCCATCGAGCTAGGATCGACGAACCCTCCTGCCGCATCGGTAGGCCCGTCTGTGCCATCAGTACCGGCTGCTAGGAAGCAAACATCGGTTAGCTTTGAGATCGGTTGCACAACCGCAAGAGCCATTTCTTGACATCGACCGCCAAGGCCTTTGCCGCGGATAGTGACGGTGGTCTCCCCACCAAAAATCATGCACGAATGATCTAACTCAAACCTATCGGCGTGCCGGCAAATGGTCCTTGCCATTGCTCGAGCCTCGCCGAGCATTGGGTCGCCGAAGGGAAGGGGACGCAACCCGAGTGACTTTGCAGCATCAGCCGCCGCCAGGACGGCCAAAGTGACGCTGCCAATCACAAAGTGTTCAACTGGCGCCTCAGGTAGTCCAGGCAAGGCTGGAATTTGAAGAATTAGCCTCACGGAGTCCGGCAATCGATTCAGATCTATTGGTGGCAGGTTGCCGGGCTTTGGCTCAGCGGCGATCAGCGGACCTGATCCGATTGCCTGAAGATTATTTCCTACCACGTCAGAAAGGACGATTCCGATGACTGTCGCAGGCTCGAATGCGCGAGCCAAGCCGCCGGCCTTGATTTGTGACAGTCGTGACCTGACCTTGTTAATTGAAGTGATGTCCGCGCCCGAAGCTAGAAGCAGTTTGTTTGTTTCCTGGAGATCTTCAAGCGTTATCGACTCGCATGGCGCCTCCATAAGGGAAGAAGTGCCTCCAGACAGCAAAAAGAGAATCAGATCCTTTTCGTCTCGTTGCCTGGCGAATTCAAGCATTTGTTCGCCGGCATCGATTGATGATTGATCGGGTACGGGATGGGCGGCTTCAATGCATACAATTCCAGGGATCATCTCAAGCGACCCGACCTTTGTAATCACCAGTCCCCCAGCGAGCCGCTCATCCAAAATCTCTACGCATGCTTTCGCCATCGCCACGGAAGCTTTGCCGACGCCGGCAATCCATACGCGATCGTAGTGGCTTAAGTCGATGTGACGACCTTGGATAAAAAGGGAATCGCCTATCCTTTGGAGAGCTTGGTGGACGAGCGTGTCGGCTCGCACGGCGTCCAGTACCTTCGAGTAGATTTCAAGCGCCAATTCGGACGCCAAGTTGTGTGGCGTTGCCGTCAACCTCATTGGGTCAAGTCTAGCTGATCAGCTGTTTTGGGTCTTGAGACGCCTGCTCAAGCATGATTCGCCGAATCTCGGCTTTCTTCTCGTTTTTGTCACGCATCTGTCGGAGAGCACTGTTCACGACCGCTTCTTCGCTCGAAAATTTACCGCTGGCAACTGCAACGCGGACATATTCGGCGAGGTCATCATCTAGCCGCACAACCATAGGCATTATCGTACAGCAATTAGGCGATCTTGGGTTACCAGGATTGGTTAAGCTTGCATTCAAACTCGATGCCGGGTATAACTTCACCCGTATCGCGGGAGTAGCTCAGTGGTAGAGCTTCTCGTTGCCAACGAGAAGGTCGCGGGTTCGAATCTCGTCTCCCGCTCCAATTTTCCAGCCGGAATCGCAAAATTGCGATCCCGGTTTTTTTGTGAGCCAGCGCGTAAAAGCAAAGCTCATGGAATCTGTCTCGGCTTTCTACCTTGGTCATCACCGCACGCTAGCCCGGGATAGGTTCTGACTCGGCCGCTTTGTCGGTACTTCGGGTGTATGTTGTTCTGGTGATGTCTCGGTAGCACC
>Ga0206948_1047_pt1 | contig 34266 bp, 28 predicted proteins | sample Alteio_BWOrgHeat_FD_153236 | JGI IMG/M metagenome (GOLD analysis project Ga0206948, IMG submission 153236) | Enriched cells from forest soil in Barre Woods Harvard Forest LTER site, Petersham, Massachusetts, United States -... | ecosystem: Environmental > Terrestrial > Soil > Temperate forest > O... | reverse complement strand
CATATATCCTCTCTTTTATTTAGCAGATTACAGATCAACATGTTTGCTTGGGCAATACTCTTCTAAATATATATCATCCTTATATAGGACGCAGGTATTAGGATCAGATAGGTACACTACTTCTCCATTCAGGGTACAATTTTGTTGATGTAATGCCTCCGGAGCTTTAAAAAAAATATGAGGAGCCGTCAACTGCGCATTAACACAGTTAAGGTTATCAGTTAACATATAGATTGCTCTCGAAGCAGTATAATCATTACCACTGAGTTCAATTGATTGGGAAGAATCTCTAAAATGAGTCACTGAACTTACTATCTCAACGTATTTATAATTCATAAAACTACCTGTTATTATTTTAAATCAGCTTAACAAGCTCCTACATAATCACAAGCATATATTTGAAGTAGGTAGTTTAAAGATCGCTATGGTATGGACAATGTGCTGCTACAAGCGGGTCATCTTTATAGAGAGTACATGTATCAGAATCAGAGAGATAAATAACCTTTCCTTCAATATTGCAATTTTGTGTATGAAGAACATCAGGGCTCTTAAGGAAGATTTTTGGGGCTGAGATCTGCGAATTTTTACAGATTACTTTATTACCTGGTAGCAGGTAAATAGCTTCCGTTGCATAATAGCCTTCTCCCCATACATAATATTCTAGAGCAGGAAAGTTCATAACCTTAAAGATTTCATGCTTAGGTAGTGTCGACATAAAAAACCTCTTATTGGCTTAAGTAACGACGAAATGTTAACACAAATTAAGGAAGTGTAAATCTAAAGTCATTACAGTTCACAGAAAGTTACTCCGCTTATTTTCTTCAATTGCGCCTCCCCCTTATGGTTGATGAACATTTGTTTTTTAGACCCGAAGATAACTTCTTCTCCGGTAGGCAATTGCAGTTTGAGCTGCACGATTTTGCCATCATCACTGAGGCATGACTGCACCTGGGGAATCGACTCAGGGCTGGTAATGACAATTTCTAGAACGGTTTTAACATGAGACAATGCAAACTCGATATCCTGAATCTCATCAACTACAGTGCGAAGCCCATTATCATCCTTACGCACATCCACTTTTAAATATACGATACTCCCCGGCTGCAGCAAGTCTTCATGCTTATAAAGCAACTGCTCATTAAAAACGGAAAACTCTAAGAGTCCGGAGCGGTCGGAAAGTTGCAGAAAGGCATACTTGCCCTTTTTTGAAGAGCGAATCTTCTTTGATATAATAACACCAGCAACGTTGAGCTTAGCTCCTTTAAAAGTTGCGCGCGCTTCAACGTTTACTGAATCAGTGAGCGGTAGCTTTGCTAGTTTGGCAGCATAAGATTCCAAAGGATGGCTTGCCAGATAAAAGCCAAAGGCTCCGAATTCCGCACCCAGCATCTCCTGGAAATCCCATTCTTCATAAGTGATAAGCTTAGGCCGCGTGGTATCCAGCTCGCTATCCTGCCCAAACAAACCAAGCTGCTGAGTATTTTTATTTTTAGCAGCATTGTTCGCAAATTTGATGAGAAGCTCAGCGTTTTCCAAAAGCTCATGCCGGTTTTTATAAATACCGTCAAAGGCTCCGGCCTTGCTCAGGCTTTCAAGCATCCGCTTATTAAGCAACCCCGAACCACAGCGTTCGAGCAGCGAAAATATATCTTTAAATAAACCTCTTTGGTTGCGTTCATCCACTAAGGCTTGCACAGGCTGGATGCCTACATTTTTCAAAGCGCCCAAAGCAAATCGGATTTTGCCATTTTCACTGCAGAATGTGGACTGAGAGAAATTGACATCCGGCGGCAGGAGTTCAATATTTAAGCGCTTAGCTTCCTGGCAGAAAAGGTTGATCTTGTCAGTGTCATGAATTTCCAAATTCATTGAGGCGATCAGAAACTCTAGCGGATAATTGGCTTTGAGGTAAGCGGTTTGATATGAAATAAGCGCATATGCAGCCGCATGCGACTTATTAAAACCATAGCTAGCAAACTTCTCAATCAGCGCAAAAAGCTCTCTGGCCGTCTCAGCTTCTATACCATTTCGCGCGCAACCCGATAGAAATACTTCTCGCTGAGCTTCCATCTCTTCCTTGATTTTTTTACCCATTGCCCGCCGCAAAAGATCAGCACTGCCAAGGGTGTAGCCTGCCATCACGCGGGCAATTTCTATTACCTGTTCCTGATAGACGATAATACCGTAGGTTTCTTTGAGAACTGTCTCCATCAGGGGATGAATATACTCAGGTTTTTCAAGGCCATGCTTGCGATTGATGTAGCTTGGAATATTGTCCATCGGCCCTGGGCGATATAGCGACCCCAAGGCAATTAGATCTTCGATTCGGTCAGGTTTGAGTTTTTTGATCGCTTCCTTCATACCAGTGCTTTCAAACTGAAACACGCCTATAGTTTCGCCGCGAGAGAGCAGCTCATAAGTCTTTGTATCTTCAATCGGTACTTTGGCAATATCAAGCTTGGCGCCATCTGTGATAATTAATTTGCAGGCCCAGGAAATCATCGTCAGAGTTTTTAATCCCAGGAAATCAAATTTTATCAGCCCGGCTTCCTCAGCATATTTCATAGAATATTGTACAGCAGGCAGCTCGGCATTATCATCCTGATAAAGGGGCACAAGTTCAACAATAGAGCGGTCAGCGATTACAAGACCCGCAGCATGGGTTGAAGCATGCCTGTTTAACCCCTCGAGTTGCAAGCTGATTTTTAAGAGCTTTTCAATACTCGGGTCATCCTGGGCTTGCTGCTGCAAATCTTTATCAAGGGCAATGGCCTCTTTAAGCGTAATGGGGTTGGCTGGATTGTTTGGAACCATTTTGCAGATCTTATCAACCGCGAGGTAAGGCAGCTGCAAAACTCTACCCACATCTCTAAGCACGGCACGCGCCTGTAGCTTTCCAAAAGTTATAATCTGTGCTACCCGATCATTGCCATATTTTTTGCGCACGTAGTCGATTACCTCACCCCGACGATCCTGGCAGAAATCAATATCAAAATCCGGCAATGATACTCTATCTGGATTAAGAAAGCGTTCAAAAAGCAATCCGTACTGCAAGGGATCGAGATCGGTAATTTCTAAAGCCCAGGCGACGACCGAACCTGCACCTGAACCCCGACCAGGACCAACTGGAATATCATTGGCTTTACTCCATTTTATAAAATCAGAAACTATTAAGAAATATCCGGCATATTGCATGCCATTGATGACTGAAAGCTCAAAGGTAAGGCGATCAAAATACACCTTTCTTTGTGACTCATCCTTGATATCTATAATTCTCTTTTCTAAGCCTGCACGAGATTGCGCGGCAATCTCCTCAATTTCGTTGGCACTAAAGCGCGGCAAAAGCGGAGCCCGGCTTTCTGCCATTACGCTGCATCGCTGCGCTATCACTTTGGTGTTGGCTATAGCTTCAGGCAAGTCAGCATAGAGCGCCTCCATCTCTTTAGCGCTTTTGAAATAACTTTCAGGCGAGGATTTTGGCCGGGTGTCATCGAGCAAATAGCGACCATTAGCGATACATATAAAAGCGTCATGCGCTTCGTACATTTCCGGTTCCAAAAAGCACACCGGGTTGGTTGCGACAATTGCTATATTCTGTTTATAGGCAATGTCGAGCATCAGTTCTTCGTATTCATTTGAAGTTGCTTTGCCGCGCTGGATTTCAATATATAGCCGGTCACCAAAAACTCCCTGGGTCTGCTTTACCGATTTGCTAATTTCATCCAACTTATTTTCCTTAAATAAGTTGTGTTGGTGGCTGTCCACCCCGCCAATAAGCATGATGAGACCAGAATTATTATCGTAAATATCTTGAAGAGGTACTCCCACACACTTGTTATCAAGGCGATTGAGATAAGCATTGCTTGATAGTTTGAGCAGGTTTTTAAAACCCTCCTCGTTTTGCGCAATAAGAAGAACTTCACTGTAGTTTTTTTCTTCGCCCTTTGTATTTAGAGCTAGACCTATGATAGGTTGCACACCATTTTTAGCTGCTTCTAAAGAAAACTCCAGCGCGCCAAAAAGATTATTTTTATCGGTCAGAGCTACTGCAGGAATTTTCTTCGACGTGCAGAGCTTCAACAGAGCCTTGGTTTTTAGCGCCCCAAGCCCTATGGAATAATCTGAATATACTCTAAGATGTATGAACTCTGACATTAGCTTATTTATAAGTGAACTTTCACGATTATAGGCCGTCTCAGTGCTTTGGCCAAGTGTTAACTTCTACTAAATACCATTTACTAAATGATTAGCCTTGACCAAACCGACGCTCATATCGAATTAGTCATTACTAATCCGACATGGGCATCGGATTAGTCAGACAATAGTGATTTGTTAAATTTCCTGCTATGTATTTCAAAAACAATGATCCATAGATTTTTGTTTCATATACTTTGAGAAACGCTAGTATTTTCTTTTCAGAAGCGCATTTATCCCTTATATTAGTATGAATATAAGGTGATTAATGTGTATGCCAAAATCTGTTAAAGAAATAGCCGGTATTAAAGTTGATAATGCAATGCTTAAGCGCGCATATCAGGAGATGCTCTTGATTAGACGCTTTGAGGAAAAAGCCGGCCAGCTTTATGGAATGGGCCAAATCGGTGGGTTTTGCCATCTTTATATCGGTCAGGAAGCAGTCGCAACCGGCGTCCACCTGGCGCTTAAAGAAGGGGATTCAGTAATCACAAGCTACCGTGATCATGGGGCGATGATTGTTGCCGGCAGTGATCCAGGGGTGGTTATGGCAGAGCTCTTAGGTCGGGCAAGTGGTTGCTCCAAAGGCAAAGGCGGATCGATGCATATGTTTGATCTTAAACGCGGCTTCTATGGCGGTCATGGAATAGTAGGTGCCCAGGTGCCTATTGGGACAGGTATTGCTTTTGCAAAAAAATATATGAAAAAACCTAATATTTGTGTGACCTATTTTGGTGATGGGGCTGTGAATCAGGGGCAGGTATACGAGTCCTTTAATATAGCAAAACTTTGGGGGTTGCCTGTACTCTATGTAATTGAGAATAATGAGTATAGTATGGGCACATCAGTTGCACGGGGGTGCAGTACTGTTGATTTGTATAAGCGAGGTGAATCCTTTGGTATTGAAGGACGGCGTATAGATGGCATGGATTTCATCCAGGTTTATAGCGCGGCTAAGGAAGCTGTGGAATTTGTGCGCAAAAACCAACAACCATTGCTACTTGAGATGAAAACTTATCGCTACCGCGGGCACTCCATGTCCGATCCTGCAAAATACCGAAGCAAGGAAGAAGTTGAAGAATATAAGCAGAAGCATGATCCGATTACATTGCTAGAGAAATATCTTTTAGCTAATAAAATTGTAAAACAGGCTGATCTGGATGCCTTTGAAAAAATCGCTATAGATAAGGTTAAGGTTGCGGTTGAGTTTGCGCAAACCAGCCCTGAGCCAGACGAAAGCGAACTAATGACCGATGTTTGTGTTTAGAACATGAGCAAAATAGCAATAGTATTTTTTAGCGCTGCTGGTTCAACTGAAAAGATAGCTCAGGCTGTAGCCGAGGGAGCTGGTAATTTTGGAGCGGAAGTCAGGTTAATGCCTTGCAATCAAGTTGATATGGGCTATCTTGACGCAGCAGATGCAATTATATTTGGGTGCCCTACTTATATGGGATCAGTGCCTGCTGAATATAAACTCTTTATGGATGCGACCTCAGAAGCCTGGTCTGCCCGCAAATGGTGCGACAAAGTAGCTGCAGGGTTTACCAATTCAGCGGCTTTAAGCGGAGATAAATTAGGAACTCTTATACAGTTAGCACTATTTGCATTTCAGCAGGGAATGGTTTGGGTTGGCCTCGATATTATGGCAGGCAAAACTGAAAGTGGCGGAGCTGTTCCACTAAATCGAGTTGGGGGCTGGCTGGGTTTGATGACACAAATAAATGGAGTAACAACCGATGAAAAGCTTGTCGAATGCGATTTGGCAACAGCTGAATACTTCGGAAAACGCGTAGCTGACTTTACTCAACGGTTAATGAAAAAGAGGTAGGTATGCCAGTAATCACTGTAAGAGAAGCACTAAGAGATGCAATGGCTGAGGAATTGCGTCGCGATGAACGAGTTTTTATTATGGGGGAAGAAGTAGCCCAGTACCAGGGCGCTTATAAAATAACCCAAGGCTTGCTTGAGGAATTCGGCGACAAACGGATTATCGATACCCCAATTACTGAAAATGGTTTCGCTGGCATCGCCGTAGGCGCAGCTTTCGCCGGTTTGATCCCCATAGTTGAATTTATGACTTTCAATTTTTCCATGCAGGCAATTGACCATATTATAAATTCAGCGGCTAAAACTAATTATATGTCTGGCGGCCAGGTGCGCTGTCCCATTGTGTTTCGCGGCCCTAATGGTGCGGCCTCAAGAGTCGGTGCCCAGCATTCACAGTGTTATGCCAGCTGGTATGCACACGTTCCGGGCTTAAAAGTAATCGCTCCCTATAGCGCTGAAGATCATAAAGGCCTGCTAAAGGCGGCGATAAGAGATCCAAACCCAGTGATATTTCTGGAAAACGAGATTTTGTATGGGCATTCGCACGAAGTGCCCGAGCACTTCAATGATGATTTTGTTGTTGAAATCGGTAAAGCCAAAGTGTTGAAAGAAGGTTCTGATGTCACAATAGTAGCATTTTCACTCCAAGTGAAATCTGCGATGGAAGCCGCAGCAGCACTTGCCCAAGAAGGCATTAATGCCGAGGTTATTGACTTGCGAACCCTGCGCCCATTGGATATGGCTACCATTATCACCTCAGTGCAAAAAACCAACCGAATAGTTTGTGTCGAGGAGGGCTGGCCTTATGCAGGTATCGGCGCGGAAATCGGCTTGCAAATCATGGAGCAGGCTTTTGATTATTTAGATGCGCCAGTTGCACGTGTGAGCGGAGTAGATATCCCATTGCCTTATGCAGCAAACCTTGAGCGCCTCTCATTGCCGCAAGTCGCAGATATCATATCAGCAGCTAAGAGCGTGTGTTATAAATAATATTAGGTGGTATTATCCTCTGAGTTAGATTTCGATAAGTTCCTTACTTCATACAATTTATCAAAGTCAGATCGGTGCAGTTCATCTTGTTTTTTTCTAAAAACCCCATATTCCTTTTCTGCAAGCGCTACAGCAATTTCATGGGATATTCTACCCAGACCAGTCAGTATTTCTTGCTCATTATACTTTAGGAATACATCCAGTTTTTCTGACCAATCTTTCATTGTCATTGTTTTGGCTCTAGCAGCTTGAAATTCAGCATAATCAATATACATATTAACAATTCGGTTAAGCTGGGATATTTCATCTTTGCTTAAATAATTTTTAGCAGTCGTTACATCAGAAAGAAAAATTTTGCCTCCAGGTGCTTTACGCCAAGTAGTAAGGCCCATATTAGGTTTGTAAGCGTGAGCACGATCGGCAATAATTTCAGCTGCTGTACTCCCAGTTATGGCAAAATGTAACTTATTTTGAACTGTGGCAAAGAACTTTTGCGCATTGCTTGAGTTGCTTAAGTAATCCACTGATGTTGCATAAATATCCGTGATTTTCTGATAGGCCATGCGTTCACTGGCTCTTATTTCTCGAATTTCTTCTAAAAGCTCATCAAAAAAACGCATATCAAATTTAGATCCCTTTTTGAATCTATCAGAATCAATCGCAAAACCTTTGAATATATAATCTTTAAGCTTATCTGTAGCCCACGTACGGAAAGCGACACCTCTCTCTGAGTTCACTTTATATCCCACAGCAATAACAGCCTCTAAATTATAAAACAACATGCAACGTTTTATTGACCGATTACCCTCTTGTTGAACTGCCGAGAATTTCTCGGTAGTTGAGTTTTGATTCAATTCACCAGTAATATATATGGTTTTCAAATGTAAAGAGATGTTGTCAGCTGAACATCCAAATAACTCAGCCATATGCTTTTGGGTAAGCCAAATATTGTCATTTTCAAATCTTACTGCGATTGAAACTTTACCATCCTCTGTTTCATAAAAAATAATCTCATTAGGTGGTATTGTTGGGCTTTTTTCTTTTCTACTCATAACTCATTCTCATTTTTTGATATGATAGAAGGTAGGCATTTAATTAAATTAATAGTTTAGTTAGATATTTCAGAACTAAGTATACAGGCTTTACAAATAAATTTCCAATCTTTACTAGCCGATAAACAGCAGGTGAGAATTGATTACCCAAAAAGTCCGATATAATATTATACCTTTCCCAGTAGCACGTGTGAGCGGGGTAGATATCCCATTGCCTTATGCAGCAAACCTTGAGCGCCTCTCATTGCCGCAAGTCGCAGATATCATATCAGCTGCTAAGAGCGTTTGTTATAAATAGGATCGCCAATCAGGTGCTTATCTGTGGCCGACGTAACCTGAATTTTTAAAAGTTCTCCACAGGCTATGTCAGCGTTGATTTTCACCAAACTAAAATCGCGCGCCCGCGCAAAATTATTATTTTCCACAATCACCTCCAGAGTTTTCCCAACCTGTCCAGCATAATGCTTAGCTACCATTTTCTCACCTAGCTCGCGCAAAATCTTAGCACGTTTCTTGCGCACAGGCTTAGCAACCTGCGGCATTCTCGCTGCGGGGGTGTCGGCACGCTCAGAATAAGGAAATACATGCAGATAGGTTAGGCCAGCCTCATGGATTATATTCTCAGTGTTAGCAAACATCTCATCGGTTTCAGTAGGGAAGCCAGCTATGATATCAGCGCCGAAGACAACATCATCGCGGAGCTCTCTGACCTTGTGGCAAAAATCAATAATTTGTGTGCGACTATGCCTGCGCTTCATGCGCTTTAAGATCATATCGTCACCAGCCTGCAGGCTTAAATGGAGATGGGGCATTAACCTCTCTTCATTAGCGATGAGATCAAGCAAGCTCTCATCGATTTCAGCCACATCGATTGATGACAAGCGCAACCTTGGTAAATCAGGCACTAAAGTAAGCAGACGTTTAACCATTTCCCCAAGCTTGGGGGTGCCCGGCAAATCCAGCCCATAATCGGTTATATCCACCCCGGTGAGCACGATCTCTTTATAGCCATTTTCTACAAGTATGCGCGATTGATTTACGATTTCACCAATCGGTACACTCCGCGAGTTGCCGCGACCAAAGGGAATGGAGCAAAACGTACAGCGATGATTGCAGCCATTTTGCACTTGCAGAAATACCCGCGCCCGATCTTCAAAGCCATCGATGAGCTGTAAAGCTGTTTCTTTAACCGACATGATATCATTTACCAGAATAGGCTCGGTGTTAAGCGCGAGATAACTGGATGAGCAGGTTTTTTCCTCGTTGCCAATAACCCCGTTTACTTCAGGCATGCTCGCATATTTTTGCGGGTCAATCTGGGCAGCGCAACCAGTCACAATGATGTTGGCATCAGGGTTTGCCCTTCTCGCCTTACGTATAGCTTGCTTAAGCTGACGCTCAGCTTCAGAGGTGACGGCACAGCTATTGAAGATGATTGAGTTATTTAGGCCAGCCTCAGCTGCTGACTTCTTAATCAGTTCGCTTTCATAAGCATTGAGGCGACAGCCAAATGTGACAACTTCTAAAGGCATTTTAAAATTTATTTAATTCGAGTTTTTTAATTTTAGCAAATATCTACAGATTTACCAGTTAATTAAATAGCAGATAAGCAAAAGAGCAGGGTTTCCCCTGCTCTTGCTGTATTAAGTCACAATAGTTGTACTAGAAGTGGAGTTTTGTGCCAACTAGTATTACATAACCAGTGTTTTTGAAAGTATCATTACCTACAATAGGAACTTCTGTGTTGAAAAGCGTGCTAAGAGTATCAACACCTGTTTTCATTTTAAAGAAAGATACTTCGGCATAAGGCATAAATCCAGGTGCTACTTTGTAGTCTGCGCCTACAGAAAGTATTCTGAATTTGTTACTCTTATTGGAAGTAGTGATAGTGTCTATTTGTCCAATACTATTCCTTTCAAGCAGCGGACCGGATTTACTTTCCATATAAGTGACACTGGCACCAAAACCTTTGTGCTCATAAGCAAGGCCTAAGTTCCAGAAACTGGCATCATCTTTGCCAGTAAGTGGGGTAATGCCACCCGCGGTTTTTGGTACACCAGAATCATCCCAATCACCATAAGATCCCGCAAGGGTAAAGCCCATATAGCTTAATGCAGCACCAGCTTCCCAGGCCATAAGGTCTTCGCGGACTATACGTACAGTGGATCCTGCACCACCAGCGTGATAGTCTTTGGCGTCTGCTGCGTTACCTGTTAAGGAAACTCTGATGCCAACTTGATCAAATTGACCTTTATAGCTTATGCCTCCTTCCCAAAGATTTTTATATCCTGTAACGGCATTAAGGTCATCAGGCGTTAAAGATACGTTTCTAAATACTGACTGGGTGCGAGAAACTGTACCTCTTTGCTCGCTATCTGGTGCAAAGGAAACACCAGCTTTAAAGCCCATCCATCTTGGTGTATAATAGCTGACCTTTGCAAAATTAGAGTTCAGGCCATGAGAGTAGTTAGATGGCAGGTTTGGATTCAGCAGGAAAGTTTCAGATGCTAATGCAAAATCTCCAGGAGTGACGCCCATTAAAGGAGCTCCTGAAGTATTATTGAAAGTATAAGGATTCCACCAATACTGCGCATCACCGTCAATACCGCCGGTTGCCCGTGCGATGTTTGCGGCATTAACTCGCAGATGAGCGTAAGCCCCAGTAGTGCTTCCTGCTTCCAAGTGGCCCATTTGATTCCTAACCCAAATTTTGGTTTCGCGAGCAACTTCTTCATCACCATATTTATTATCTGAAGTGTCTGCATTCAATACGATTTTACCACCGTATTTAAACCAATGAGACTGACCTTCAGCTCTTACATTAAGTGTTGTATCATTGACTATGGCGAATCTATGCAATTTGGAAACAGTCGCTGGCAGAGGAGTAAGCCCTGGTTGATCTGTGTCATAAGTATAACTTTGCTTTCTGTAACCAAACTGGGTATCGATATCTCCACCCAAAGTCACTGTCAAACCAGGATGAGCATGATGGTGATGATGGTGGTGGTGAACAGGTTTATGTTCTTTGTGATGCTTATGCACTGGAGCTGGGCACGGTTTTTCCGCAACCTTGTCAGTCTTTGCAGCTGGCTGGCCAGCTTTGGCCGGATCTTCAACAGCGCACGCTGTGCCTGCAAAACCCGCAATCATTGCCGCAGCTAATAATATTTTGTTTGTTGACATGTCATTCCTTATTTTGATTAATCATGTAGCCAAAGCTACTCATAGATTTAATACAGCATATTACAGAACAATTGAAATTAAATATTACTCACTGAACTATAATAATTATTATGGATGTGGTAAGATTGCTACAATAAAAAAGCAGGGGGATAACCCCCTGCTTTTAAGTATGCCTAAATTATTAAACTAGAAGTGGAGTTTTGTACCTACAAGAACTACAACACCTCTATTTTTAAGCCTTGTTTCATCAGTAGCGACGAATCCTTCTTTCATTGAAAACCAATTCGCTTCAGCATACGGCATGAATCCTGGTGCAAGTTTATAATCGACACCTAAAGATAATAAGCTCAAGCGGTTATGGGATAAGGTAGGTGATATAAGTGAAGCAACACTACCTGGAGTTACAGTAACGACTCGAGAAACTATAGTACCTCTACGACTTTGCATATAGGTAACACTAGCTCCAAATTTATGACATTCATAAGATCCACCAATATTCCAGAAATTACCAGACCTTTTGCCAGTCATAGGAGTTATTCCATCTGTTGTTTTGGAAACCCCAGACCTGCCCCAATCACCATAGGAACCTGCTACAGTTACTCCCATAAAATCGAAAGCAGCGCCAGCTTCCCAAGCTCGCAAATCATGACGGGCAAAAAGAGACGAAACAGTGGTTAAGTAGTTTTTAGCATCACCAGCATTACCTAGTAAAGATGCTTTAATGCCAATTTTATCGAATTGACCCTTATAGCGTATTCCACCTTCCCAAACATTCTGATAACCAGTTAGACTTGGGTTTAAAGCTCTATTATGGAAAACACTCTGAGTTTTAGAAACTGTACCCCTTTGCTCGCTGTCTGGTGCATAGGAAATACCAGCTTTAAAGCCCATAAATGAAGGAGTGTAGTAAGAAATTTTAGCTGAGTTTGCATCCAAGCCATGTACATAATTTGATGGCAGGTTAGGATTAACTATAAAACGCTCACCAGTTAAAGCAGCTCCAACACCAGTATTAAAGATAAACGGGTTCCACCAATACTGCGTATCTCCATCAATACCGCCAGTTGCTCTTGCTATATTAACAGAGCTTATTCTTAGAGCTTCATAAGAACCGGTTGTGCTACCTGCTTCCACCTTACCGAACTGTGTGCGCACCCAGACTTTAGTATCAAAACCCACTTTATTGTTCGTTGTATTATCATTACCACTAAATGGGCTGCTGCTGTATTTGTTATCTGAAGTGTCAGCATTCAATACAATTTTACCACCGTATTTCATGCCATGAGCCTGACCTTCAGCTTTTACATGAACCCTTGTATCGTTAACGATTGCATATTTATGTGTTTTGTTAACCACAGCCGGCCTAGGAAAGGTACCTGGTGTGTCAGTGTCATAGGTATAACTTTGCTTTCTGTAACCAACTTGGGTATCAAGTTCTCCACCCAAGGTCACCGTCAAACCATGTGGGGCATGATGTTTGTGATGGTGTTCATGATGAACCGGCTTAGGTGCAGGATGTTGTTTTTTCACTGGTGCCGGACAAGGTTTCTCTGCAACAGTTGCAGTAGCTTTTGTTGCTGGCTTTTCAGCGGGCTTTGTTGCAGGTTCTTCAGCTGCGATTGCCGAGCCAGCAAATCCCGCGAATAGAGCTGTAGTTAATAAAATCTTTTTTGACATAATATTCCTTTCGATTCATTTAGTAGTCAGACTACACTAGCATCCAATAGAACACAGCCAGCCTAAATAATAAACCACTTAAATCCGCGAGTAATAATATTTTTTTTTATTGTGGCGATATCACCACAATAAAAAAGGCAGGAGATAAATCCTGCCTTTAGTAACTCTAAGTAATTAAACTAGAAGTGTAGTTTTGTACCAGCCAACACTACGAAACCTGAGTTTTTGTAGCGTGGAAGAGTAGCTGCACCAGCATGTGATCTTCCTTCTTTCATAGAAAATCTAGAAACTTCAGCATAAGGCATAAATCCAGGCGCTAGCTTGTAATCAACACCAAATGATAGGTTGCTAAATTTGTTAGAAGAGTCAGCAATTCTAATTGCATTCAGAGTACCAATGTTGCCATTTCTAACAACAGTAGGGGCTCTTCTGCTTTCCATGTAGTTTACACTTGCACCAAATGCGTGATGCTCATAAGAAAGTCCGATGTTCCAGAAGTTGGCATCATCTTTTCCAGTAAGAGCGGTAGTACCATCTGCTAATGTCTTAGGAGTTCCAGAGTCATCCAGATCAGCATAAGATCCTGCAAGAGTGAAGCCCATATAGCTTAATGCTAAACCAGCTTCCCATGCCATTAGATCATCGCGAGATACTCGGCCAGTTGCTCCAGTAGATACATAATCTTTAGCATCACCAGCATTACCCATTAAAGACGCTCTGATTCCAATTTTATCAAATTGTCCTTTATAACGGATACCACCTTCCCAAACATTTTTATATCCGGTTAGGCTTGGAGTAAGCGCTCTATTTCTAAATACTGATTGAGTTTTAGAAACAGTTCCTCTTTGCTCGCTGTCTGGAACATAAGAAACACCTAACTTAAAGCCATAGAATGATGGGGTAAAGTAGCTGATTTTAGCAGCATTAGCATCTAAACCATGGACGTAGTTAGATGGCAGATTTGGGTTGATAACAAAAGCTTCAGGCACCCATACAGATGGACCAGCTCCGGTAGCACCAGTATTAAGTAGTAATGGATTCCACCAGTATTGCGAATCACCATCGATACCACCAGTTGCGCGTGCAAAGTTAGCAGCGTTAACTCTCAAAGCTTGGTATGCACCAGTTGTGCTTCCTGCTTCCAGATGACCCCATTGATTCCTAACCCAAACTTTAGTTTCAAAACCAACTTTATTATTGGCACCTGCTTCAGAACCATCAGCATATGGGTTCCAACCGAATTTGTTGTCAGAAGTGTCTGAATTCAATACGATCTTACCGCCGTATTTAAATCCATGTGCATGACCTTCAGCTTTCACGTGAATTCTGGTGTCATTAACAATTGCGAACTTATGAAGTTTATCTACATTTGCTGGAATTGGCACAACACCTGGCCCAGGTTGAACTGTATCATAAGTATGTTTTTGCTTCCTGTAGCCAACTTGTGTGTCAAGTTCTCCACCCAAAGTTACGGTCAAGCCTTTTGGCTCGTGGTGGTGGTGAACTGGCGCATGGTGAACTGGCTTCGGAGCATGTTTATGAACTTTCTTCCTAGGAGCCGGGCAAGGTTTCTCAGCAACCATACCATCCTTAGCAGGCTTAGCTTTAGCAGCAGGCTTCTCAGCAGCAGCTTTATCAGCTGGCTTGTCAGCAGCGTCATCGGCAGCCATTGCAGAGCCTGCAAAGCCAGCGATCAAAGCAGCGGCTAATAATATTTTGTTTGTTGACATATCGTTCCTTTATTATGTTTCGTGTAGCTTAAAAAAAATTGCTACTCTTACCTTTAATACATCATAGTCAAGGGGAATAGAAAACTATATAACCAGAAAATTCTAAAATTATTTAATTTGTGTGGCATTATTGCCGCAACCTTTAAGCCGCCTTATGCAAACCGCTGAGGGTGCCTGACTTGATCGCCACCCTGATGCTCTCCAGCAACCGGTTCATGAAGCGTACGTTGTGCATGGTTATGAGCGAAATAGCCAGAACTTCCTGAGCTTTGAGCAAGTGGTGAATGTAACTGCGGCTAAAGGTTTTACAAGTCGAGCAATCGCACCCAGGATCCAGCGGCTTTTGATCGCGGAGAAATCGGCTGTTGCGCAAATTAATATGATCCCTACCCCTATCACCTTGCATAACCAGAGCACCACCATGTCTGGCAAGACGAGTTGGGTGAACACAGTCAAAAGTATCGATGCCAGCCTCTACCCCTTTTATGATATCTGCGATACCACCGATACCAAGCAGGTGTATGGGGCGCTCGGGGGCGAGCTTAGGAACAGTAAATGACACTACTTCTGCCATTTGCTCCTTAGAAGCTCCAAGCGAACCTCCAACTGCGTGACCAAAAAAGTTTTGGGAGTTAACGAAGTCACAGCTCTGCTGCCTTAGATCTTCATAGACTCCGCCCTGGATAATCCCATAAAGGGATTGGGTGCCATTATTATGGCGTTCAAACTCTGCAAGCGACCTCTTTGCCCAGCGATGGCTCATCTCCATAGATCGGAAGGTATAGGCTTTATCAACCGAGAAGGGCGTACATTCATCGAGCACTACAATCAGATCAGCGCCTAAATCCCTCTGAATCTGGATTGATTTTTCAGGAGTGAGTAAATGCTTACTGCCATCCAGATAAGATTTAAAGATGGCACCTTCCTCGGTAATTTTCAGCAATGATTTTTTCTTGGGCTCATTTCCCTGATGCCGGCCCTTAATTTCCTGAGCTACGGAACCGTGACCCAGACTAAAAATCTGGAACCCACCTGAATCGGTAAGCATAGGGCCACTCCATCCCATGAACTTATGCAAGCCGCCATGGTGAGCCACAATTTCCGAACCGGGCTGCAACATTAAGTGATAGGTATTGCTTAGGATGATTTGGGTGCCAGCCTCCTGCATTTGCAAAGGTGATAACCCTTTGATTGCCGCCTTGGTGGCGCAAAAAATAAATGCCGGAGTTTCTATAACGCCATGAGGGGTGGTAATTTTTCCCAAACGCGCTTGAGAATTGGAATTAGGTCTTACGTACTCAAAGCTAAAGCTCATGCTTTTTTACCAGGATAAAATTTATAGGTCAGATAAATGATGGGTGTAGAAGTTATGCTAACCACAACTCGAGCCATATATGTGCCAAGGATATAAGTAAATATTAAGACGCTGAAAGAAACCGGGTTGGAACTTAATAGAACCCAGGCTAGCACACTGAAGATAATATTGTCCATAAAGCCAGCAATCAGAGTAGAGACGTTAATTCTGAGCCAAAGGAATTTTTTATGGGTATAGTCTTTGAGCGCTTTGAAAATCTTTATATCAATCCACTGACTGATGCAGTAAGCGCTTAGGCTGGCAATAAGCAACCGCAGCGACGGAGCAAATAAGGTATAAAGTGCAAGCTGAACTGTGGTAGCTTCAGCATCGTTAGCATTATAAGGGTACGCCAGGGTGAATGCCATAAAAATTGTCATGAGCACCTGTGCGAGGAAGCTGAGCACTATTCCTCGCCTTGCCGGTACTAAGCCATGATGCTCGGTAATAATATCGCTTACTAAAAACGTGGTGGCAAAAAGCAGGGTGCCGAGCGCTATCGGTTCAGAGGTTAAAAAAAACTGTGTGGTTTTAAGCACTTGTATGTTGGCTACAACGACAGCAAATATGTTGTAAAGATATAGCCCATGAATACTATAAAACCTCCAAAGAAACAGAATAAGAAAATAGCAGACGATAAGCAGCAAGCCTGACAGGAGCTCGCCACCAGCAGCATTACCAAATTCTATAAATCTATCAACAATCAGTGTTTCCATTGGAAGTTATAATTCAAATAAGAACATATATTACATTATTTTTTGGAAAATGTCATCGGCTTTGGCTTATTATTTTTGTACGCTAAGATACTTTATTAGTACGTGTTTCTATGACCTCGATTTCCTCAACTGTCAAACCGGTCATTTTTGCTATGGTATTTATGTCCATACCTCCAGCTAGCATATTACGTGCGGTTTCAGCCTTACCTTCAGCCTTACCTTCAGCCTTACCTTTAGCTAGAGCTTTATCAACCGCAGTTTCCATTGCATTTTTATATGTTGCTACCTCATCCATGTAATGCAAATATTCATTACGAGCTTCGGTAGTCATTTTCAATATGTTAAGCTTTTCTGCGATCAGCTTCATATAAGGTGACTTGAAATCGGGTTTTACCTCTGAATTCTTCAGCACATAAAGCCATTCATCCAGTTCTTTCCTTATCTTATCATTAAAGTGGGGAACAGAGATGAATATATATTCGGGAAAGATTTCAGTCGCATCATATTTTTTATGATCCTTGTCCTCAATATGGATGCTGAGTTTCTCATGAGTTTCTATTTCTCTTACAATGGTTTTGCCATGATAAATAGTGCCATTTCCAATCCTGAAATAGAGCAAGGATATATGAAATACTTTCTTTATCTTAAGGTAATCTCCACCCATAGGTAACTGATCTGCTATTAACCTAGAAGTGTTAAAACACGATTTATGGACAAAATTAGTTACTTCTTGCCTTTCTACTTCAATGATGTATTTATTATGCTCTTCATCTTCTACAACCAGATCCGCTAGGCTTTTCTTCTGGCTGAATTCTTCTTTATTGCTTTCTGTATCAAGAAGTGCCAATATCTTTACCGGTTTATACCCATGCTCTTGCAACAAAGCTGACAGAAAACCTTCTACTATGGCATAAGTACTTTTATCCCTTAACAAATATTTTATTGCGAAATCAAAGCTGATCAATTTACCCATGTTAGTACTATGGCTCACTATTCTTCCCTAATAGTACCACATATACCCAGAAACTGCCATTAAATTTATATTAGAGTTTTAATCCGGTCAGACTGATTTCAGGGGATTTACCAACAATAACATCGGCAACAATTTTAGAACTTCCCAGGGCCTGTGTCCAGCCCAAACTCCCATGACCGCTATTAATAAAGAGGTTGTTATACCGGGTTCTGCCAATTATTGGCGAACTTTGTGGGGTCTGCGGTCGCAAACATGCCCAAGGCACAACTTTGTCAAAATCACCCCCATCGGGAAAAGACCTGCGAGTAGCATTTACGATGGGATCTATTCGTTCTGCTAATATTTCATGATTAAAGCCCGCGAATTCTACGGTTCCAGCGGCGCGAAGAAACCCTTTGAGCGGCACGTAAACTATTTTGGATTTTTGATCTGTAATACTCATGCTTAGGTGTTCGTGTTTTTTCCGAACCGGAATGGAAATGCTGTACCCTTTCATAGGATATATGGGAAGATTGATTCCGATCATACGCATAAACTTACCGCTATATGCCCCCAGCGCCATGACAAACTTATCAGCTGTATAAAAACCCTGGTTTGTATTAACTCCACTGATGCGATTCCCCGAAAGGGTGAGCGTGAGAATGTCAGTGTTATATAAGAATTTAACCCCAAGCTTAATGCACATGGCTGCCAGGCCTCGAGTGAACTTTAAAATATCTCCTATTTCATCTTTGGGAAAATATATGCCACCATATTTTTCCTTTATAATGTGTGCAACTGCGGGCTCAAGATTTAGGCATTGCTTTGCCGACAGCACCTTGAACTTAAGCTCATCAGAATTTCTGCTTTCAAAGATAAAATGCCTTTCAGCTTTATCCAGTTCTTCCTTATTATGAAAAAGATGCAGAATGCCACTTTTTTGAAAGTCAAAGTCAAAATCAAACTCATCAAGCAATTCATGCATGATGTAACGGCTATAGAATGAAAGCTTGAGAATATTCAGGGTATTCCTAGCCACATTGGCTGGCATGGCATTAATAATAAATTTTGTGAGCCACTTATACATATCCCAGTCCCAGCGAAGTCGGAAGAGAAGTGGAGCCTCTTTATGCCCCAGCCATTTAATCGCTTTTATGAGATTGCCTCCTGTTGCCCAGGGTTCACAATGGCTATATGAAAGCTGGCAACCATTGGCGTAACTTGATTCCATTGCAGCATAGGTATGTCTGTCGATCACGGTGACTTCAAATCCCTGCTTTGCAAGTAGGTATGCTGTGCATACTCCCATCACTCCTGCGCCTAGTATTATAACTTTCATCTTCCCCGGCACGCAATGAACCTTATATTTAAGGTTAGCCTAAGTTATTGATTTCGGTCAATTTATTATTATACCCTTTGCCTTTCAACAATTGGGTCTAGGCTGCGATCTTAAGATCAGGGCACAAGGTGAAGTTCGCAGGGGTTTTAGATCTAATCTCCTCTAGGGTCACTTCAGGCGCCATTTGCACGAGCTTCATTTGGTTTTGCTCTATATCGAATACCCCTAAATCAGTAATCACTCGGTCAATGACATTGGAACCTGTGAGGGGGAAAGTGCATTGCTTTACCAATTTAGGTTCATTATCCTTTGAAGTGTGCTCCATTATGACGATTACACGCTTAGCGCCGGCAACCAAATCCATCGCACCTCCCATTCCCTTGACCAACTTACCGGGAATAGTCCAGTTAGCAATATCACCACACTCGGAAACCTGTAATGCACCGAGTACGGTAAGATCGATATGCCCACCGCGAATCATGGAGAAAGAGTCAGCGCTATCAAAGTAGCTGCTATGAGGTAGTTCGGTAACAGTTTGCTTACCAGCATTTATAAGGTCGGGGTCAACCTCATGTTTTTGAGGATAAGGGCCCATACCAAGCATACCATTTTCCGTGTGCAAAGTGATGTTTATGCCCTGAGGAACATAATTGGCAATGTCCATCGGCATGCCAATACCTAAGTTCACATAGAAGCCATCGCGCAATTCTAATTCAGCAGTCAGCTTGCAAATTTCCTGTTTAGTCCATGCCATATGATTCTCCTATGCTGCCAGTGTTAGGCGCTCAATTCTTTTTTTCTGCTCTCCCTTAAACAGCCTTTCCACATATATACCCTGAGTATGCATATGGTCGGCATCGAGCTTACCATTCTCAACTATAATTTCAGCTTCCGCTACGGTAATTTTGGCTGCTGTTGCCATTATGGGATTAAAATTGCGTGCGGTTTTGCGATACTGCAGGTTGCCTTCATGATCGGCTTTCCAGGCTCTAATGATACTTAGGTCGGAAGTCAAGGCTGCCTCCATCAAATATTCCTTGCCATCAAAAACCCGAACTTCTTTACCCTCACTGACAATAGTGCCCACACCGGTTCGCGTATAAAATGCCGGTATCCCCGCGCCGCCTGCCCGTATGCGCTCAGCAAGTGTGCCCTGCGGAACGAGTTCAACTTCCAGTTCGCCTGAAAGCATTTGAGTTTCAAAGGTTTTATTTTCGCCGACGTATGAGGAGACCATTTTGGCAATCTGCCGGGTTTGTAAAAGTATACCCAAGCCAAAATCATCTATGCCACAGTTATTGCTGATCACTGTCAGTTTCTTTACGCCCAGTTCTCTGAGCGCGAGTATTGAGTTTTCAGGAATGCCACATAAGCCAAACCCACCAACCATTATGGTCATGCCGTCAAAGACAATGCCTTCCAGGGCTGCAAGTGCACTTTGGTGCAATTTTTTCATAATTATTAATAATATGTGTATCGGGTTAGTTTTTATAGAATTAGTTGCGCGGTGTCAATGAATCAATTTATCTATCTATTAAATTACCAGCTTCTTGGTTTGCAGAACGTAAATATTGGGCAAACAAAGCCACTGCTACAACAACTATAGCTGTTAAGCATGCTTTAACTGGAAATCTACAATTGCCGCTTAAAACAGTAGAAGACAGGCTTGCTACTGAAGAAGTATACCTTGATGCACTCGGTACTAATTTTAGATCTTCTTTACCTTCTACTTTTTTGCTTGCATTTTCTTTTTGTACTGCAAGGTATTTATCAAGTACAAGTTGTTTAAATCTACTAAGATTTCCAGGATTTAATTGACGCTCAAATTCTTCAACTTCTCCAGCGCTTAATTGGGATCTAAATTCTGTAAGCCGACCTTGTTTTAATTGTGCAGCAGAATCAAATAACTCATTAATCTCGTTGCAAGAAAATTTGCCGTTTACTTCCGTGTAAATATGGCGCGCCAAATTTGCTAATGCTGTTGATGAAGCCTCAACAGAGGAAAAAGTGTATGAATAAAGGCATATATTAAATTCTGGCATAATTTTAGAAAGGGGACTTCTTTTATCCAGAACCATTTCATCTTTCATGTTCAACCTTTTGCAAATATTTGGATATAGTAAACGGTGGATTTTGCAAATGTGTCAATTGAATTATACCTCAACCAGCACGGCATTTAAATATCGGCTTTCCGGGAGGTGTGGGTGCGTGGGGTGGTCTTTGGCGTGCCCGTATTTTCCAATGATGGTATGAGGTGTATTCTTGAAAGTTGTGGCAATCACTTTGCACAGGTCATGCATCTGCATGTGGTGGGAGCAGGTTGCATATAGTATATGCGCATGTGGCGCGAGTAAGGGCAGCGTATGCTTCAATAGCTTTTCGTAGCCTTTGATCCCTGCGGCTTTATTGTGGCGGCTCTTGATAAATGGTGGCGGGTCAAGGACGATGATATCAAATTTATCCCCGGCTTGTGTGAGTTGATCTAGAGCTGCAAAAACCTCGGCAGCTATAAGACTTACTGGAGCTGAAACCCCATTAAGCTTAAGATTCTTTGCCACCAGCTCCATGGCCTGGCTTGAGCTATCGATAAAAGTAAGTGCTGAAGCGCCGGCAGCTGCAGCAGAAATACCAAAGCCTCCGCTATAGCAAAACACATCGAGAATGCGTCGGCCTTGCGCAAGTTCCGCAATGCGGGTGCGGTTTTCGCGCTGATCATAGTACCAGCCGGTCTTTTGTCCTGAGATTAGATCTGCAGAAAACTTGAGCTCGTTTTCAGCTATCGTAATAGCCTCAGGAACATTGCCAATAATCTCCAGGGTTTTATCAGCTCGCACCACTATGCCTCTAGGCAAAAAAACTTCAGTCAGAGCCGCAAGTATTGGTTCGCGATGCGCTAAGATCCCTGCGTTATTAAACTGGCAGGAAAAATAATCTCCAAAGCGGTCGATGACCAAGCCAGGCAGATCGTCTCCTTCCGCATTGATGAGTCTATAGAAAGGCTCTGTAAAGTTCTTACTGCGCTTATGCAAGCATGACTCAATGGCTTTTTTAAAAGATTCCTTATCCAGGCGACCAACTTTCCGGTTAAACAACCGCAGGCAAATTTTAGAATCATTATCCAAATAGCCGTTGGCAAGGTACTTTCCTCTATAGTCGCCGAGCTCAACCAGACTGCCTGGCGCTTCTGTGACCAATATGGATTCTGAAGCCACCTGATTGGCAAATACCCAAGGATATCCCTTTTGAATGTTCTTCTCTTCGCCGCGCTTGAGTAAAATTTTAATCACTGTTTGCCTAGTAGTTGCTTTGCAGATAGATTATAGGCAATAAAAATAACTTTGCCAAATGTATGTCGAGCAAACAAGCCGTAAAAATTGAAATTGCTAAATTGCGAGAAGAGTTGAACAAGCATAATATGCTTTATCATCAGCAGGATAAACCGACAATAAGCGATGAAGAATACGATGCCCTTAAGGCAAGGTTATTGCAGCTTGAACAAGAAAATCCAGAATTAAGAGATTTATTCAGCCCAACACAGACCGTAGGATATGCACCCGCAAAGAAATTTGGCAAGGTGAAGCATTCAAAGCCGATGCTATCGTTGGCCAATGCTTTTGCTCGGGAAGATGTCGAAGATTTTATTGTGCGGGTGCAAAAGTTTCTGGGCACTAAGGAGCATATCGAATTTGTTTGCGAACCTAAAATCGATGGCCTTTCTTTTGTAGCGATATACAAGAATGGCAAGCTGTTTCAGGCGGCAACACGCGGAGATGGCGAATACGGCGAGGATATCACAGCCAATGCTCTGACGATCAAAACCCTTCCTCAAACCGTGGATTTGCAGGAAGATTTTGAAATTCGCGGCGAAGTTTATATAGATAAAAATGATTTTATCGAGCTGAATGAAACAAGGAAAAAACAGGGTGAGGATTTGTTTGCCAACCCCCGCAATGCTGCAGCAGGCTCTTTAAGGCAGCTCGATGCTAATATCACTGCTGCCCGTAACCTTAAGTACTTCGTCTGGTCAGGCACGATACGGGGCGCGACAACTCAGCTTAATATTATTAAGAAGCTGCAAACCCTGGGGTTCACGGTCAATGAATTGATCTCCACCTGCGATAAGATCGAAGACATAATCAAGTACTATGAAAAGCTGGGTAACACACGTGCCAGCTTGCGATATGATATCGATGGGGTAGTCTATAAGGTAAACAGTCTGGCGCTGCAGGAACGATTAGGCGAGCTCAGCAATTCCCCGCGCTGGGCACTGGCGCATAAGTTTCCTGCACAGAAGGCTGTAACCGTAATTAAGGATATCATCATTCAAGTGGGGCGTACTGGTGCTTTAACTCCGGTTGCAGTGCTTGAGCCGATTGGAGTTGGTGGGGTTTTGGTCTCGCGTGCGACTTTGCATAATGAAGACGAAATTGCCCGCAAAGACTTTCGTATCGGTGATACCGTTACTATCCAGCGCGCGGGGGATGTCATTCCGCAAGTAATTGCCGTAGATTTGAGTAAGCGTTCATCGCATAGCGTAAAGTTTGTAATGCCACAGCACTGCCCAATATGTGGCAGCAATACCGAGAAAGATGAAGGAGAAGCTATCAGACGTTGTACCGGGGGGCTTAAGTGTAAAGCTCAGGTTGTAGAAAGGCTGAAACATTTTGTTTCACGCAATGCTTTTAATATTGAGGGCCTGGGCGAAAGGCAAATCGAAGAGTTCTTTAATGACCAGCTGATTGCTACCCCGGTTGATATTTTTACGCTGGAAGAAAGAAATAAGCACGCGCACTTCAATTTGGAAAAACGCGAAGGCTGGGGAAAAAAGTCAGTTGAAAATCTTTGGGAGGCGATCAACCATACGCGGGAGATTTCTCTTGATCGGTTTATTTTTGCGCTGGGAATCCGATTTGTGGGAGAGGCCACAGCCAAACTGCTGGCCAAGCAATTTACCACACTTGCGAAATTGCTGACTTTTATGAACCTGCCAGAAGCTGTGGATGAGCTGCAGAAAATCGATGGTATTGGTCAGGTTACCGGTGCTGAGATCAGACAGTTTTTCAATGATGAATTCAATATTAACCTAATTCATGAGTTACAAAAACAAATTGATATAAAACCGTTTGTGGTTCAAACCATTCACTCGGCTATTTCTGGTAAGGTTATAGTATTCACCGGCTCGCTTACTAAGATGAGCCGGCCTGAAGCCAAGGCTACTGCTGAGAAACTTGGGGCTAAAGTCGGGTCGGCAGTTTCCGCAAATACTGATTTTGTTGTGTGTGGAGATGATGCTGGCTCTAAACTTAAGAAAGCTAAAGAGTTAGGTATCAATGTGCTAACTGAAGATCAGTGGCTTGATCTGATTAAACATTAGCACAGTAATTCTCAACAAAATAGCGGTGCATAGGCGAAGGCGTGAGATTATTTAGTTCAGGGTGAAATGTAGTAGCCATCACCTTATCATTGGCTACCCATGCTGGAGTTTCCGAGTGAGTTGCGAGAATTTTTAAAGCAGGGTTGCACCACATGATTTTGGGCGCGCGGATAAACGCAACTTTATATCCAGCGACCTCGCCATAATGACTCATGATTTGTGATCCATAAGCATTGCGTGCGATTTCATAATCAATCAAGCCAAAGCTAAATTGCTCCGGAGAAGTGACTTTCTGCGCAATCAGTATGGCGCCCGCACATATTCCCCATACCGGTTTAAGTTTCCACTCAGATGCTAATTTTTCTTGAAGTTCGTTTATCCGAATAAGCTTGAGCATGGTGGTGCTTTCACCGCCTGGAATAATATAGCCACTGATATTCGCACAGTCTTCTGGGTAGCGAATGTGAACCATTTCAACACCCAGCTTCTCCAGATGAGAATGGTGCGGCTCAACACATCCCTGCACTGCCAGAATACCTATCCGCATTACCAACCTCGGTTTGCCAGTTTCTCAAGCGGAGGCAGGGTTTCGATCGCGATGCCGCGCATAGCTTCGGGTAAGTCATAGCTGGCCTCAAGTATCTTTTTAGGGGAAGTGTAGCCCGCAACTGCTTTTACAATGGCTTTGGCAAATTTTGCCGGATGGTCGGACTTAAAAATACCTGAGCCCACAAAAACCGATTCTGCCCCAAGTTGCATGGCAAGCGCTGCGTCAGCCGGAGTAGCAACCCCACCAGCTGCAAACTGCGGTACTGGTAGCCGTTTTTCATTTTGTATTTTTAAAAGCAGATCATAAGGCGCGCCCAATTTTTTTGCTTCTGCCATCAGCTCTTCTGGTTGGAGTCCTATAATCCGTTTGATGGATTGTTGGAGTTTGCGCAAGTGCCTGACCGCTTCGACAATGTTACCGGTTCCCGCTTCACCTTTTGTGCGAATCAACGCAGCGCCTTCCCCTATACGGCGCAAGGCTTCGCCAAGGTTAACCGCACCGCAGACAAAGGGAACTTTAAAAGTGTGTTTATTGATGTGATGTTCTTCGTCAGCTGGCGTCAGAACTTCACTTTCATCGATGAAGTCAACTCCCAGCTCCTGGAGAATCTGAGCTTCAACAAAGTGACCGATGCGGCATTTGGCCATGACGGGAATACTTACCGCTGCTTTAATTTTCTCAATTAAATCAGGAGGAGACATGCGCGCAACACCACCATCTTTACGAATATCAGAAGGCACTCGCTCCAGCGCCATAACTGCTACAGCTCCAGCATCTTCCGCAATCTTGGCCTGTTCAGGCGTTACCACATCCATGATAACCCCGCCTTTTAGCATCTCAGCTAATCCTACTTTAATTGAAATTACCGAACCTGACATACCTACCTCATTTTAAAACGCTTTGGGTAGATTATAACACTTTTTATAAAGCAGACTATTTATTTAATGGAAATTTTGAATGGATGGCGTGCCCTAAAGGATTCGAACCTTTGACCCACAGCTTAGAAGGCTGTTGCTCTATCCAGCTGAGCTAAGGGCACATTTATGTCTACCCAATATATACTGGCGAGTGATACTAGTCAATTAAACAACTACCGTTGTGAGTCTATTCTTGAGACAATACACTATAGTTCTTTTACGGCACTTCTGCTGCCAGAGCCAATTTCACCCATATTGGCGGCGCCGACAAAATGGTTATTTGCGCTAATTGCTGCTTAGATGCATTCATTAAAGATGCATCTAAGTATGTATCAATAACCTTTGCATTTTCGTCTAATTCTTTTGACCAATCAGTCCTTTCGCACTTTTACCATCCAGCTCTAGTTTTGGTTTAGTGTTTTTAACTCGTTTTTTTACTTGTTTTATATGCTCAACTGCAGGTATGCTTTCCGGTAATATACCACCAATCCTTTTTATTGCTGCTCTAACTTCTTTTCCTACTTCTTCATGAGTTTTTATAGCTAATGATTGGTTATTAATTCTCTGCCGCCGCAACTTATCACGTGTTTGTGTCATTCTAAATTGGTTAGCTGCAAGTTCAGTAGTATCCATTCTGTCCATCAATTGCTCTTTTCCTGGTATACCCTTTCGCTTTTTAATGCTTTCGCTACCTAAGCCTCCATATAACCCCTTATATCCCGCATCATGAAATATCCCAAACATGGCATTATGCACCCCTGCGCTTTTAGCTGCACTGGATAAGGCCTTAAATTCTTCCGATGTCTGTCTTCTTATCTCAAGTCTTTCAAGATCCGCCGCTAATATTTCACTTAACTCTTGTTTACGTGTTTGAACTGCAAAATACTTCTGTGCATTAGCAATCTCAATCTTGCGCGGATCTCCATTTTGTGCAATTAAGTAACAGGCGAAGCGAGATAAGTTATAATCATTGACACTTCTCTTAGTGCCTAGGCCAATTTCAACCATATTGGCGGCGCCGACAAAATGGTTATTTGTATTGCTCTTGCATTTGTAACCTGAACATGGGAGATTTAGAGTGAGTACCTCTACTAACTCTACTTTTGAGGATTTCTTGCATGTCGCTGCGATACTCAAATCCGCACGTACTTCTATGTACGCTTACGGTTTGCCGTTTCTCGCTCCATGCCATAAATCTCACAAAAGCGAGTTACTAGAGGTACTCAGTAATATATAAAATGGAAGTGAGACCAAGGTATTAGATATGGGAAAAGTTATTCTATGTATTCTTGATGGCTGGGGATTTCGAGAAGCTACCGAGTTCAATGCAATTAAATCTGCAAAAGCTCCTAATTTTGAATACCTGATGGCCAATCACCCCTTTTCATTGCTGGAAGCGTCAGGTGGCGCGGTCGGCTTACCAGAAGGACAAATGGGAAATTCTGAGGTCGGCCATATTACGATTGGAGCTGGAAGAGCAATACGCCAGGAACTACCCAAGATCGATCATGAAATCGCAACTGGTGAATTCAAGACTAATCCTGTATTAAGCGAGCTGATCACTAAACTCAAAGCTCATAAGAAGACCTGCCACCTTATTGGCCTTGTATCAGATGGTGGAGTTCACAGCCACATCCGCCATATCATCGCTCTTGCCACTCTGTTAAAAGAACATAAAATCCCAGTAAAGCTCCACGCTATAACCGATGGCCGCGATGTTGCGCCCAAATCTGCGCTTAAATACCTTAAAAGCATTGCTGATAATGACATCGATATTGCGACCATCACTGGCAGATATTATGCTATGGATCGCGACAAGCGCTGGGAACGCACTGAGGCGGCTTATGATGCAATCGTCAGTGGCAAGGGAAAGCCTTTCACTGACTATAAAGCTTTGATTTCTGAGTGCTATGAAGAGAACATTACTGATGAATTTATACTAGCACATCATCATAAGGACTATCATGGCATGAAAGATGGCGATGGTCTTATAATCGCAAATTTCCGCTCCGACCGAGTACGGCAGCTTGCAACCTGCATTATCGACCCACAGTTCAAGGAATTTAAAACTAAAAAACTCCACCTGGCTAACGCCTTAATGATGACAAAATATTCTGAGGACTTGGCAAAATTTATGCCGGTGATCTTCCCCCATGAAATCCCTGAAGCCACACTGGGTGAAGTGATTGCTGCAAACAACCTTAAGCAACTGCGAGCTGCTGAAACCGAGAAGTATGCGCATGTGACATATTTTTTTAATGGCGGACGGGAAGAGCCATTTGCCGGAGAAGAGCGAATACTTATACCTTCCTCCAAAGTTGCAACCTATGATCTTAAGCCGGAAATGTCAGTGAATGAGATTACCAATGCTGTTACTCAGGAACTTAAAAAGCAAAAACATGCATTTGTCTGCGTTAACTTTGCCAACGCTGATATGGTCGGGCATAGCGGCAATATGCCCGCAACTGTAAAGGCTATAGAAGCTATTGATGTTGCCCTGGGAAAATTGATGCTGGGAGCCCAGGAAAATGGATACGATTTATTAATTACCGCCGATCACGGAAATGCTGAAGAGATGATGGATGTTAAGACCAATCAACCGCTCACTTCTCACACCCTAAATCCCGTGCCGCTTATTTACTTTGGGAAAATGAAGTTAAAATTGCGCAAAGGAGGTCTGGCTGATATTGCACCCACAGTTCTTAAGTTACTAAACTTACCAAAGCCTGATGCGATGAAAGGCCATGAGCTATTTGACTTAAAAGAAACCGGTGATAAAAATGAAAAGGCTGGCCATTCACGATAATAAACTGGAACTCGAAACAGGCGAGATGCCGGTAAAAACCAAAGCTAATCAAGTTTTAGTGAAAGTGCATGCTGTTGGTCTCAACCGGGCTGATTTGCTTCAGACGCAAGGTTTATACCCATCACCCGATAACTCCAATGTTCCTGGGCTCGAGCTATCTGGAATCCGCACCGACACTGGAGACGCTATTTGCGCATTGGTTAGCTCGGGGGCGTTTGCTGAATATATATATCTCGACCCAATGCAATTTCTTACTGTACCACAAGGTTTAGACTTAACTGCTGCTGCCGCTCTTCCGGAGGCTTTGATTACTTGCTGGCTGAATCTGGTTGAGCTTGGTGGTATGGCTCAGGGCAAGAACATTCTGATCCACGGGGGATCAAGTGGCATTGGTTCTTTCGCCATTCAGTTAGCTAAGGCCTATTCATGTAGAGTTTATGCCACTGTTGGCAACAGTTCTAAATTTGATTTTTGCCACATGATGGGAGCAGATCAGGTTTTTGACTATAATCAGGATGTTTTCGTCAAAGAGATTAAAGAGCAAGGGGGTGTTGATATAGTATTAGATATTCTTGCTGGTGAGCACCTAAACCAAAGTATATCATGTCTTAAAACCGGCGGCAGGCTTATGCTGATTGCGGTGATGTCAGGCAGCGAGGCGAGGGTCAATGCCGCGGCAGTGCTGATGAAAAATCTCAGTATCATCGGATCAACTTTGCGTTCTAAGACTATAGAGCAAAAACATGCGCTCATTGAAAATGCTATTAAGCATGTTTACCCACTAATCGAAGCCAAAAAAATTAAACCAGCCATTGATCTTATTTACAACATTGAAGACTTTAGAGAGGCTTTTGCCCGCATCCAATCCCGACAACATCAGGGAAAGATTCTAATGCAGTTTTAAAATATTGCTTCTTTTGTATCCAAGTCCCATGAGATATAATGCGAAAAAACAAATCTATTTATCAATATGGATTTAGAATTTCACTATTATATAACGTTTATAGCAGCTGCACATGCCGGGTTTAGTAACGAACAAGCGCAGCGCATTGCCTATAGCTCACAATATGTTGATAACAATCTTTATACTCACAGGGTCTTTTGCCCCTTGCACTCCACTGTTTATGAAAATGAGATAAGCGCCACCTTCTCTCCTTTTGCTAGCCAACAGGTTAACAAAACCCTATTGTGCCATCATTTTCTTCCTGGCAATGGCGATGACTATTATATTGTCACTCCAAATTCACCGCTGGCAAATCAACTCCTGCACCAAGCTTTGCACTCAAAAGACCCCTATCTTATAGGTATTGCTGCTCATGCTTATTCTGATACCTGGGCGCATCAGAATTTTAAGGGCTTCTATGATAGTCATAATGCAGCAGACAACTTTACCAGCAACTTAATTCCAGCTATTGGCCACGCTCAGTTTGGTATTGTCCCCGATTGCGTTGCCATTCGGTGGCAAGATCCCAGAACCGGTCGCTATATTTTTAATAATATCAGGTTTAGAGATGCAGCTCTCTGCCTGTTTGATCATTTTGCTGCATTCAATAATTTGCCGAATTCTACAAAATCAAGAAATGAATTATCATTACAATTGAGAAAATTACTGGGCAAAACCCAAGACTATTTTATTCTACGTCATGAAATGACCAGCCGTTCACGTATTAAGAAATACATAGCGGAAGCTAAAATTAAATATGGTTACTACTTGCCGTACTATGATGAGGATTTATGGTGGGAAGAGGCAGTTGAACATAGAAATATGAACTATTTCTGGAAGTGCGGCAATTACTGCGAATCTAACTGGTATCGCTTTCAGGAAGCGGTAAAAAAATGGAAAAGCATGGCCTGGCAGGAAATCAATCCAGAAGGCAACTTATCTGTTGGCAATTATACGGAAAATACCTGCGAAGCCGGCGCCGGCAATCGATCCACCTACCATACCTTTATTAAGCTGCTTGGTGAACGAAGCTATATTGAGCATTTGCGCAGCGAACTCAGAGAAAATATTGGCGAATATCGAAAATAAAAACGCCCAGAGCATCATTCTCACAGCAGCAAATAAATAAGTATTATAGAATTCAGTTTCTGCAGTGTAAAAACTGCCAAGGAATGGGATAGAAAATACACGACCGATTTTTTCAAAAATGGTTTGCCCAGTATTATAACAAAGGTTCATGGCATTACCATTACTATCCAATTCAAAAGATGCAGCAGTAACACAGAATGGAGAATTCACACCTGCACATGCAGCATTTGTAGTAGCCCCTGTTGAATCCCGCGAATATAAAGGCCCCCCATGAGAGTCCTGGGCTACTTTTGTCATATCGATTTCGCCGTAATAGACGGAGTCAAATGTTAAAAACACCAGCGTCATAAATACAAACATGAGTGGAGTATAAAGCAGATAACCAAATAAAGCTCTAAACCACCCCTCATAAATACTTTTAGTTGCTTCAAAAAGCGCAAATGAAATAAAGATGGGTGACAGGAAAACCAGTATACAAATGGTAAACAATGACAGAATGGCAATCTGAACAAATTGAAAGAGCATTTTGAATATCATCACTACATAAATTATTAAGATAATTCCAACAGCAAGGAGGCCTGAGAGTAGCCCGCAGAATATACCTAACACAAGAATGAGAAAGGAATTAAGTGGGTCATACACGCAGCTTCCTAAATTCACGTAATTCATCAGCTTGCAGTCCAGATAATCCCAAATTGTCAGCTTAATAATTCCAATTTGTCCCAAGGTGTATTGATTCTGTATGGAGCCAAACTGCCTTTCAGATAGAAGCTCACCCCCTTGATATTTATAGCTGCATTGATGTGCAACATCAGTTGACTGCTGAGCTAAGGAAAATATCCTCATTATATCATCCGAAACTTGCATGATCTGCGGAAAGAGTATTCCCCAAATATCGCCGAGAGTGAAGTAATAGACCAACGCAAATTTAACAACATACATTATGAGCTTCCCTTTGGTCAGATCATTGTAGTGCAGCATTATATTAATTCCCACCATACACACATAAAGGAAAAGTACTCCCAAAACAATTCCTTTGAGCTTAGCTTGAATAACGGAGTAATAGGAAGCTTGAGGAATGACACCAGTTGGGGTACCAACCATGACAAAATTCATCACGTCTTTTATACATGAGACTACAGTGCTTATTGGGTGCATATCGCTTGCCAGAAAATCCTTTACTGACTTTCCAAAAAAATTATCATCATCCTGCAGGCTTAAAGTAGAAGCTAGGGCGTGCAGATCACTTCGCGGCGACTGCAGGTAATGACAGCTGGTTGATCCCCAGAGGTCATACATAGCTGAGGCAGCTGCAGGGGGAGAATACGGGGTGCAGCCAATAAAAATCGGGTAGAGAGTATTCACAGTTGCTGCACAAATTTGCCCTTTATTAACTTCATCAATATAGGCAATCATTTCAAGATCACCTACTTTTTGCGGGGGTTCTCCTGGTTTAAGAAATACCGTCTGAATACCAGTTTGTTTGCACGGCTGATACTTATTGGCGACCATAGCAGTATTGAAGGCCGGCTCAGGATAGTAACCAACTGCAATTCTTCCCACTAAAAATTTATTTGCCAATTGCGCATTAGATCCAGTACATGATGAGCTTTGAACCCCTATATATCCTTGCGTTCTGCCGATCAGAGCCAGGTTGTCCGTTGCGCCCGAAGCGACTGCCGCTCCAGTAACCGGATCATAATAGGGATCGCAATGATAAAAATAAGGAATAATAGCTGCAGTAGGTGCATTTGGATTAGTATTAATTATTGAGTTTCCAGACACCTTGCAAGTCATATTGCCAGTAAACCAAGAATAATATTCGTAGGGTTGAAAAACAAATGCTGACCTACAGGCAGACTCCATTAATGCTGCATCAGCATCGGAAGCGAATCCAAAAAGCGTTGTAGCTTTCACACCTCCGACTGAAGAAGCCATGTGGTTTTCCATGCGCAATTTTAATTGTTTGTACCATTCGGTGCTGCTATTGGGGATTCTTACCCCTAGCGCTGAGCCAAAACCATACGAACCATTAGAATTAATTGTAGCGATATTAGTTATAACCAACCCTCTGGAGACGCAGTTACCATTTGCAGGCCAGCCATTCATAACAAAGCTTTCATACTTAAGTAAACTATCATTGGGACTCGGAGTAGCAAGCGCTACGCTTAGAGGCATAAAAACAGCTATGACCAGCGCAAGTATAAGAACAACTATATTTGGTTTAGTATGCATTACTGCTCTGCTAACTCCTGAAGTTTTTTATTAAAGATCGGAATCCAGACATTTGGATCATCACCATATTGTTTTCTTACGTCATCAAGAACACCTACAGTGCTGGCGCGACCAGAAAGAACATTTATAACGCTGCTCATTCCAGACAAATCGACCCTGGCAATCACGGAGTTATTTCCCTGTTTCAAAAGGAAATAGCGCGAACCCGGATCGGTTGTTTTAATGAGTTCAAATTCCCGCTCACTAAGCATAAATGTAGTACGATAGACTGCAGTTGCTTTCAAATTGGGCAAAAATATCTGAGTGGCAGTCTGCTGAATAAGGGTATCACTTATCGAGCTTTTACTTGCATCTTCAACGCTCTGAGTGGCAAAAATCACGAAGGTATTTAATTTCCGTAGAACTTTGAGCCAGTCCTTGATCTTAGGCGCGAATATCGGGTTATCAATAAGTGCCCACGCCTCATCCAGTACGATCATACTAGCCGTCCCATCAAGCGAGATATTTATCCGATGGAAAATATAGGAAAGCACTGGTCCCAGTGAAGCTGAATCTTTTAATAATTCCGCCATTTCAAACCCAAAGACGCTTGCTTTACCAAAGTCGATCATATCATCATCATTATCAAATATCCGCGCATGAGAACCTTTGCCATACCACATGGCCATCCTTCCTGACAAAGTACCCGGGCCACCAAGCCCTAAGAAAGGCGCTATATTAGATAATTTTCTATCTTTTTGATCCAGCTTAAAATTCCCGTTTAATGCATTATTCAGCATTGCAATATCATCTGAGGTAACATCTTCTTTATTTGTGGAAACCAGCTGCTTCAACCAGTCCAAGAGAAAAGTCCTATTCTCCCCAGTATCAGGCAGTTGTAGCGGATTAAAGCTACATTTTTTACCAGGATCGATAATAGTATAATTTCCCCCCCAAGGCTCTTATAAATATTTCCGCGCCCCGATCTTTGTCGAAGAAGAAAAGACGGCATTTAAACTTCTGTGCTTGAGCACAAAGAAAGTTCATGAGTACGGTTTTACCCGCTCCGGTTGGACCTATTATTGTAGTATGGCCTACATCTCTTACGTGAAAGTTGAAGTAATATGGGGTACCAGAAGTGGTATCAAGTACAGTAACAGCATCACCCCAATGATTTCCTTTTGCTTTTCCAATAGGGTAATTGTGCATGGAATTAAACGCTGCCAGATTAAGCGTATTAATAGTAGATTTGCGCACTATAAAATCAAAATTGCCGGGTAATTGACCCCAGAAGGCCGGCTCCATGTTTCTTTTTTCTCTCACACCAATACCTCCGGTATTAGTAAGCTCTACGCTTGT
>Ga0206948_1046_pt1 | contig 34320 bp, 35 predicted proteins | sample Alteio_BWOrgHeat_FD_153236 | JGI IMG/M metagenome (GOLD analysis project Ga0206948, IMG submission 153236) | Enriched cells from forest soil in Barre Woods Harvard Forest LTER site, Petersham, Massachusetts, United States -... | ecosystem: Environmental > Terrestrial > Soil > Temperate forest > O... | reverse complement strand
AGCAGTTCCTTGCCCGACTCCACATCCCATATTTTGGCAGTAGTATCAGCTGACCCTGTTACAACTTTTGTACCATCGGGGCTGAATGCAACAGCATTAACCCAGCCTTTATGGCCTACCAAATCACGCGGTTTTTCGCCCAACTCCACATCCCATATTTTGGCAGTAGTATCAGCTGACCCTGTTACAACTTTTGTACCATCGGGACTGAATGCAACAGCATTAACCCAGCCTTTATGGCCTACCAAATCACGCAGCTGCTTGCCCAACTCCACATCCCATATTTTGGCAGTGTTATCATATGACCCGGTTATAACTTTTTTACTATCGGGGCTAAATGCAACAGAGGTAACCTCGCTTTTATGGCCCACCAAATCATGCAGTTCCTTACCCGACTCCGCATCCCATATTTTGGCAGTCATATCAACTGACCCGGTTGCAACTTTTTTACCATCGGGACTGAACGCAACAGAGCTAACCGGGTTTTTATGGCCTTCAAGGGTATACTCAAGTACCCAGTCTTGCGGTAAAAAGCTCTTTACTGTTGCTACCAATGGTTTTTCCGATGACAGCTTTTTTCCCTTTTTTCCACCCGAAACCGTTTGTCCTAATTGAGACGTAATTTTAACGGCTGCCTGCAGTTCACAGTTTTGCATAGAACAGTCGCCAGGCATTGGTGCTGGTGGGACATAAGGCCGCTCAGGCTTAGCTGGTATTTGCGCAGCTGACTGCGCTGCTGGCTGAGGCATCGAGTTCAAGATTGCGGTCTGTAAATTAATAATATCTTCTTGATCAAGTGATTGTACTGCGGGCTGTTGTGCCGCTTGCATCACTCCAGCTGAGGTGGTGAGCAGAATTGCCCATAACAAGTTTTTGCTAGTAAGCTTCATTACCATAAACTCCGTATTTGAAAACACGCATCAATTATTGATATTTGCCAGGCCATAATCATTATGGCCTACGCACAAATATCTTGTCATTTATCAGTATAATTCAAATGGAATTGGCAAATCAAGGGTTTTTATAAAATCTCTGCTGCCGCAGGCCTGCCAAAAGCTGCTAGAACGAGCATCCGCGGCCAAAGCGAAGAAGAATTATTAAAGGGCCATGGCCTGTCAAAAGGAGACTCTATCACAATTTTGACATGATGCCTGTCCAATAAATTAACCAAGCGAGTATGAAGGCGCACGAGCGATCGACGCTGAACGTCAATTGACTGCTGTGCTTGCTCTAGGTGAGTCCTAACCGCCGTCCAAACCGCTTCAGGAGTATCAAGGTTACGAACCACCGCTGGGGCTGTTCCTTCAGTCAACAAGAAATTCTTCATTTCCCGTATTACATGATTCCTTATGGCACCACGGTTCCTAATAATTTCATCAGCCTGAGCTCGGTCAATAGTGACCCCCACAAGACACATAACTTTTTGAAAGTCTGATTTTTGCCTCCAGCGCCACCATGAATAGGCACGATAAAGCGAATACCCGGCGATCCCGGCTACCGCCAATGAACCGCGAGGATTGTTTCTGGCGAGCTCAATTAGGTTTACACCCAATTTTTTTGCCGCAGGTCCCACTTGGCTTGCTCGTGCGGCTACTGCATAGGCCAATGCCTTAGCGTTGCCTGCTGCCCCAAAAGTAGCTTCTTTGAGCCTTGCCAGTATCCCCGGGTTAACGGCAACAACCGATTCCGATTGCATGGCATAGGCCACAGGGCAGCCTGCCTGTGCGGCTATAAGCGCTAGTATGACTGTTTTATGTAATATACCCTTCATATGAGTATCCCCCTAAAATGTAAATTATAACCAAAACCATCAAGTCCCCTGGACGCAGCCTGTCTACGTCTGCGACTTCTTCAGGTTTCCACCCGACGACGAAGTCCAGCGCAGTATGCCTGCTGTATACCAAGGCGCCTGTCCGCCGAAGCCTTTTGCGTAGGCTGGAAAGACGGGTTACTTAAGACTTCCATCTAGATTTCAGGATAAAGGATCTATTGGGGCTGTCAAAAGGTCTACTTTAGGGCCTCTCACCGGCCCAGTGTGGCAGTGACTTGATTGCGCAAGCCCATGCCTGGTGTATAATTAAGCAATAAGAACTGGCAGAAAGCTCTTATGCCTGCACCATATGCGTGGGATAAAAACAATAACTATTTAGAGGTCCCAATGAAACCATTTGCTACTACAATGAGACCTACCCATCTTGATGAAGTTGTTGGCCAAAAACATTTGATTGGTCCAGAAAAACCATTGCGCAAAGCTATTGAAAATAAGCATATTTTTAGCTTTATTTTATGGGGACCTCCCGGCGTAGGAAAAACTACACTGGCTCGCATCTATGCCCAAAGCATAAATGCAGATTTCCATGAATTGTCTGCAGTTTCAACGGGCAAAGATGATATCCGTAAAATTCTTGAAAAAAAAGATGCCTCTGATAAACAAAAAAGCATTTCTGACACCCAGCAGAAAACTGATGTTTCTGACAAGCAAAAAAGTCTTTTTGATAATGTGCCAGAAACCCAGAAAACCGTCTTTGATAACCAAATAAGCGTCCCAGACGGGCAGATCAAACAGAAAGTCCTCTTTTTAGATGAAATCCACCGTTTTAACAAAGCACAACAAGATTTTTTACTGCCTTATGTAGAATCTGGTGAGCTTGTGCTCATTGGAGCAACCACAGAAAATCCCAGCTTTGAAGTCATTGCTGCATTACTTTCTCGGTGTCGCGTTTTTGTGCTTAAGGAATTAACTCATGATGACATGCGTGCAATTATTGCACGATCTGGCCACACACTCGATGAAGATGCACAAGAATGGTTAATCCAGATGGCTAATGGCGATGCACGGCAAGCACTAGCTATGATAGAAAATACAGCAAAGCTCTATCAACAAATTACCGTAGCGAACTTGCATAACACACTGCAAAATAGTCACCTACGGTATGACAAAAAAGCTGAAGAACATTACAATACCATTTCTGCTTTTATTAAATCAATGCGTGCATCACAACCCGATGCTGCACTTTATTACCTTGCTCGAATGGTGGAATCTGGCGAAGATCCAAAATTCATAGCACGCCGCATGGTGATATTCGCTTCAGAAGACATTGGCCTGGCTGACCCGCATGCGTTGACGGTGGCTAATAATGTATTTCGAGCAGTTGAAATAATAGGGTATCCGGAATGCTCAATTAATTTGGGGCATGGCGTCTGTTATTTAGCACAAGCACCTAAAAGCCGCGCTTCATACTATGCCTACTTAGCTGCCGTTGAGGACGTAAAAAAGACCGGTAATTTACCTATTCCTATGAACATCAGAAATGCACCAACCAAATTAATGAAAGATCTTGGTTACGGCAAAGGATATGAAAAATATACTGAGGAAGATTTACTGCCAACTGCTCTCAAAAACAAAAAATATCTGCAGATTTAAAAAAATGCACACTAACATAAATCTCTCATGATCAAAAACATACTTCGCACATCATCATAAACAATATCATCCAACTACAACAAAGCCGTTTTTTCTGCTTGTCTTTTTCATATTCGCATGGTATCAAAAAAAGAGAATCACCTTATTTTTTATACCTAAATTAGGAGAACGTTATGTTTATAGAAAGCAATGTAGAACTCGGCATGTTTATTGTCAGAGTTGTTGTCGGCAGTGTCTTTTTGTTCCATGGAGCAGATAAATTCGGTCTGTTTGGCGGCGCGGGGCTGCCTGGCTATATTGGCTGGCTTGCCGGCATAGGCATACCTACCTGGCTTGGGTATGCATCTGCCTTTTTAGAATTTTTCAGCGGTCTTTTTTTAGTGTTAGGGTTTGCAACTGAGCTTGCCGCGCTCGGTGGCATTATTATGATGATCAGTGCCTATAAATTGGTGCATCATGGGCATGGTTATTTTATGCATTTAGATCCCCTAGGATGCGAATATGTTTTGAATCTTAGCTTGCTTTGTTTGGCAATTATCCTGAGTGGTCCAACATTTTGGTATTTATGGAATCCATTTATACGAGGATAAAAACTATACCCTTGCGCTAAACCGCTCAAATAACTACACTCTTAAAAGATGGTGATTGCAAGTATCTATAGATTCCTGAGCTTGGCCAGCGATCGCCAGGTAAAAGAGAGCAATGTATGATTTATCATGCGCTGCTCTCTTTTTTTTTGTATTTTTAATGAAAAATATTTTTAGAGGCAGTATGTACTCATTAAATTACTAAACTATTAATGGCGTGTCCCCATACGAATGATACGAATTGATTGTTGCGTAGCCACAATAAAGTTATTGTCCAGTTCAAGACTATGTTGAACCAACACATTGTTTAAAAGAGCTACTATATGATTGGAGTCCGAACTTAACGCACGTAGTAGAATAATACCGTTGTGATTTTGGTTTCCTCTAAATACAAGATCACCAAAGTCTTTGTCCATCGTAACTAATATTCTGTTTTCTGAGAATGCTTTATGTAGTACCTCATCATCAGTGATACCTGAAAATCCCTCTACGATTGAAACAACATCATGACCATGATTTCTTAGCCAAGCAACAACTCCATAATCGACGCATTCATCTACAAGGAATCTCATACATTATTACCTGTTGCGATTGATGGTGCATATACAGAATTATTAATAGCTTGTTGCGCAAAAAGAAGGCAAGCATAAATATCTTCTTTTTTAATATGCGGATATCCTTTAAAAATGTCCTCATAGGTGGCGCCCTGTCCCAGCAATCCCAGAATGAGTTCGACAGTTATACGTGTTCCTTTTATAACAGGCTTACCGACCATAACTTTGGGATCAATAACAATTCTTCCTAAAATATCTTCCATAATGACTTCCTTTGAAAAAGTGAATTAAAACCAATACATGCAACTTTTTTTAAAATAAAAATGCTGGGTATTTTTTATCTAAGTCGCGTCCCATTTGGTACCGCTCTTGCAACTGTTGTCATGGTCAGCTTCCCCTCAGCATCTTCCGCAAGAAGCATCATACCTTGTGATTCAAGTCCAAGCATCATGCGCGGTTTAAGGTTGAACACAAACACCGCTTGTTTACCAATCAACTCATCCGGCGTAAAATGTTTTCTGATACCAGAAAGAATTTGCCGCATGCCACTTGCACCAAAATTGACCTGCATTTTGTAGAGCTTGTCTGATTTTGGTACTTCCTCGCATTGCTCAATAGTGCCGACAAGTAAATGCATCTTCATAACATCGTCTATGACAACATCAGGTACCGCAGGGGTTGCCGGTGCCTCAGCAGCTGCTTCCAGCGCAGCAAGTACCTCTTGCGTAACAGAAGTAATTTCTGGTTCAGGTTTTTCAAATAACGTGGGAATTTTTTTCAACATAAAATGCTCATTCCATATTTCTAGTTCTAGATTTTCAATTATGTCTTGCATGGTAAACGTATGCCCGAGCGAACCGAGCATCTCTTCCATTTTATGTGGCATCACAGGCCATGCCAAAATTGCAACTGCGCGCAAGCTATGGCATGTTGCGCTGATAACTTCCATAAATGCATCACGGTCATTACCCACCATTTTCCACGGCTGTGCTGCATGGAAATATGCATTCACACTGTTAACGAACTTCCATAACCGTGCAAGGGCCATATGGTACAGGCAATCTTGCATAAACTGTTCATACTCCTGGATAGTGTTAAAACATTCATCGCGCAATGCAAGCGCCGTCTCTGACCAAATTTTGTGCTGAGGAACTTCCATCACACCATGTTTGTCAGCTAAACTCACCATGCGGTTAAGTAAGTTGCCCAAATCATTTGCCAAATCAGAAGTGATAGTTTGTTCAAGATCTTGAATGGTAAAATCACTGTCATGCGTGATCGACATTTTGCGCATCAGATAATAACGGACCGGCTCCGCACCATACTTATTATACAAATCAATCGGATCTACCACGTTACCAAGTGATTTGGACATTTTTTGTTTGTCCATTTTTATCCAACCGTGCACCAATAACTTTTTAGGTAATGACAAACCACTCGCCATCAAAAAGGCCGGCCAATAAACCGCATGAAAGCGAACAATGTCTTTGCCAAGAATTTGCAAATCTGCAGGCCACCAACTGTTGAACAACTCCTCTTTTCCCGGCTGGCCATAGCCAATTGCGGTAATATAATTGTTAAGTGCATCAGCCCATACATACGCAACATGCGCAGCATCATTCGGGAACGGAATTCCCCAGGTAACGGTTGTGCGGGAAATAGACAAATCTTTTAAGCCTGATTGCACAAAGCTGATAACTTCGTTAAGGCGTTCTTTGGGAGTGATAAAGTCAGGATGCTGCGCATAAAATTTTAAAAGCGCATCTTGATAGGATGACAACTTAAAAAAATACGTTTCTTCTGAAACGGCATGTGTTACCCGTCCACAGGAAGGACATGCAGGCCCCTGGCCATTACTGAGCGGCGTTTCTGATTCCTTATCCGAAACAAATGTCTCACACGATGTGCAATACCAACCGGTATAGTGGGATTTGTAAATGTCCCCTTTTGCGATCAACTGTGTAAGCCACTGCTGTACTGCTTTGACGTGCTCGGGATCAGTGGTACGAATAAAATAATCGTAATCGAGTTCGTATTTGTGCCATGCAGTTTGATAAGCATCAATAAAACTATCAACAAATTCTTTTGGCGTTTTGCCCGCTTGCTCTGCAGCTTGGGCAACCTTTTGTCCATGCTCGTCGGTACCCGTTAAAAAAAATACCCGCTTACCGCGCAGTTTGTTCCAACGCGCTGCAACATCGGCAAGAAGCGTTGAATATAATGACCCAAGATGGGGCTTTGCCGTTACATAATAGATGGGGGTAGTAACATAAAATTTATTTTCACTCATGCTGGTATTACTCATGTATAGTTTCCTTTTAAATGGCCGATCCCTCGTTACAATTTTTTACAAAGTAAAAAACCACTCGGGATGCACGGATGTTTTTAAACTGACATTACTTGGAGCCACAAATCGTGGATCTGCTCCTGGCTTAAAACATTTCTAAAAAATTCAAGGTTCCTAAAGACGTCTGGGCTTGGGCATGCAACCCCTTTGCGATCCATGTACGCGAGTGGCGGACAAAAACCATACACCGCACTATTATGTGCAACAATGTCTGGTCGATATAAAAAATTAATAAACTGATACGCCAAGTCTTCTTTTTGGGATGATGCAAGAATAACAAAGGAATCAATAGTAACAAAGCTCCCTTCCTTGGGAATAGAAAAATCAATGTTCTTGTTTTCTCGCATAACTTTTCTAGCATCAGCATTTATGCCGACAGCAACAGGACAACTGCCTGAGGCTAATAATTCTTCTACGCGCAAACTTGAATACACTTCTACCCATTTTTTTTGTTCAATCAAAAGGGTCGTAATTTCACGCAGCTTTACCGGATCGTCAATCCCATCAATAGAGCCATATAAATAATAGGCAGCAATTAAAATTGCTTCACGCGGACCATCGGTCATACAAATTTTGTAATTGATACGGTCTTTATCAAAAATAAGGGCCCAGCTCGCTTGCGGAAAATAGTCTTTAAATGCATTTTTATTACGCCCCAGGCCATAGACCCCTAAATAATAAGGAACGGAATAATCATTCTTGGGATCAAAATAATTACCCAAAAGGAAGGGGCGGATAGAATCAAAAAAGGGAAGCTTGGTCTTGTCGAGTTTTTTTATCATTTTATCATTAACGAGCAGATCCATGGCGTAATCAGTTGGTACAACAACATCGTACCCACCACCTTTGGTTGCACGCAATTTGGCATAAAGTTCCGCGTTACTTTCGTAATAGCTCACATACACCTTAATGCCAGTCTCTTTTTGAAATTGCTGAATAACTTTTTCATCAATAATCATCGGCCACAGAAAAAGGTTGATGCTTTTTTCATGTGACAAATAACGTGTGCCATAGGTTGAAAACAAAAAAAGAAAAATAAGCGCTGTCCAAAGGCAAACAATAAATAAACGCAATAATGCAGCGGCAACAGAAACTCTCATCAGAGCACATCCATTTTTTTAACTTTGAGCACAGAAAACAACAGAACTAATATGCTACTTATAACGAGCAACAACGTCGAAAGTGCATTGACCACCGGCGTTGCTCCGGAACGAATCATGGCAAAAATATACAGCGGCAATGTTTGCGTGGTTGCGCCGGTACAGAAAAATGAAACAATAAAATCATCTAAAGAAACTACAAACACAAGCAGCCCAGAAGCCATAAGCGCTGGCGACATGAGTGGTACAATAATGCGGAAAAATGTCTGATTATGGGTCGCGCCTAAATCGAGCGATGATTCAATGAGCCCATAATCCAGCTCAGAAAAACGCCCATGGAGCATAGGAATAACGTATCCAAGGCCTATCAGTGTATGCGCTGCAATAAGTGTTGTCAGACCAAGAGGCACAGAAAATAACACAAAAAAACTCAAGAGCCCTACTGCCAATACAACTTCTGGCGCACCAAGATTGCCATAAAAAATGGGGAAAAAGCGGGAAAGAAAAATACGAGAACTATAATAAACCGTCAAAAGTCCCAGCAACAAACTAAGAACGACTGATGAAAATGCAACAATTAAAGAATTACGCATAGCCTGCCATACTTCAGCCATCTGCCATAATTCTTTGTACCAATGGAGTGTAGCCCCCTTCCATACAAAAGGAAACAACGAATCATTAAAGGAAAACACTACCAAAACAGCGATAGGAATATAAAGAAAAAAATACATGGAAGCGACAAAAGTGGGGAGAACCAATCGCCGCATAAATCTTATTCCCATCATGAGCCATTCCTTAAATTTTTGAACATGCGCTTAAAAAGTGCATTAAAAATCGCAACACTGACAAGAAGCACAACACCAGCGAGAACCGTGTAGGCAGCTCCCACGTTGAAATTGCGCTCAACTAAAAAATAGTGAGAAATGAGCGTGCCCGCATACATTTGCTTGCCACCGCCCATTAAATCTGGAATCACAAATTCGCCAAAAGAGGTAATGAAAATCATAAAAAAACTGGTCCGAATCCCCGAAGCCGAAAGTGGCAGCGTAACCCGCCAAAATGTTTGCCAAAAGGTTGCACCCAAATCGGAAGATGCTTCCAAAAGCCGACGGTCAAATTTTTCTAGAATTGAATAAATAGGCATGATAGCAAAAGGTATATAACAATACATCATCACAAGATAGACGGCAAATGGTGTGTAAAGCAAGGAAAGCGGTTCGGATATAAGGCCGAAATAGACGAGTAATGAATTAACCAGCCCATACCGTTCCAGCACAAAAAACCATGCATAGACCTGCACAAGGAAGTTTGTCCAAAAAGGTAGCACTAAAAAAAAGAGTAATAAATTTTTCCACCTGAAGGCACACAATGATAAATAATAGGCAATTGGATAAGCGAGCAGCACGCATATAATCGCATTCACCACCGCAAGCAATAATGAACGGAGCATAATGTATGCAAACATAGGGCGGCCAAAGCCAACATAATGCTCCAACGTAATCTGATTCCAAGAAGACCAATCAGTTGAATGCATAAAACTAATAATGATTAAAAAAAAGAGCGGCACATAAAAAAACATAATCTGCCAGATGAAGGCAGGTATCGCCCAAAAAAATGAAAACTCATTAACTATGTGGGCACGCAAGCCCGCTTCTTTTTTCATCGATTTTATCTTTCTAGCAGTACTACGTTCTCTTTTTGCCAATAAAGATAAACGCGATCTTCATAATCAATAACATCTTCAGGGAAATGTTCTTCATTTTGCTCAAAAACCTGCAAAATAAAACCGTTGTCGAGCATAATGTTGTACTGCGTTGATTGCCCATGGTACACGATAGTATACACCTTACCCATTAATTCATTGGAAAACCCAGGCAATGCAACTTTACTCATCTTAATTTTTTCTGGTCGAACGCTCATCAAAACATTCTTACCATCGGTAGCCCATGCTGCATCTTTTGGTATATTGACTGCCAACCCGCCGAGACCTTCAACTTCAAGTTGTGGTTCTTTGCCATCAAGACGCAAGATGCCTTCCAATAGGTTGGTGGTACCAACGAATTTTGCAACGAATGAAGAAACCGGAAATTCATAAATTTCTTTGGGCGTGCCAAATTGTTCTATCTCACCATCAGTGTTCATAATCGCCATGTAATCGGCAACCGTTAAGGCTTCAAATTGGTCATGTGTAACGTACACGAAGGTGGTCTTCAACTGATACTGTAAATCGATCAGCTCGAGTAACATTTTTTCACGCAGCTTAAGATCTAATGCTGCAAGGGGTTCGTCTAAAAGGAGAACGTCTGGCTCATTGATAATGGCACGCGCAAGAGCCACCCGTTGTTGTTGTCCACCAGAAAGTTGCTGAATAGATTTGTAAATCTGCTTTTCCAGGCGCACAGCTTTGAGCATGCGCATCACTTTTTGCTCAATAATATCCTTGGCAACACCGCGAACGGTGAGGCCATACGCAACATTGTCAAAAACATTCATGTGGGGAAAGAGGGCATAATGCTGGAATACGGTATTAATGCGGCGCTTGTTAATGGGGATCTGTGTGATGTCTTCATCTCCCAACAAGATTCTTCCTGCATCAGGGATTTCCAAGCCTGCGATAAGACGCAAAATGGTTGTCTTACCACTACCACTTGGACCAAGCAAAGCAAAAAACTTACCACTCGGAATGGTAAGATTAATGTTTTCTACTATTTTTTCGCCGCCAAAAGATTTATGTATGCCTTCTAACCTAATGCTTCTCATTTTTCTTACCCGCCCGAGCAAATGCCATTGGAACTACAACATCAGAAAGTGTGCAAGGCACCACAACGGCGACAACCAAGAATAAAAATACAAGACCGATGTTTTGGTACCAATCGGTACAACCTTGAGAAATCAGATAAAAAATAGATGCAAATGAACTAATTAAAATATGAATAAAATGGGAAAACACTGAAAACATCCCTTGTCGCGACGAATGATGCCGACTCATAATAAATCCATTTAAAAGTCCTACGACCAAAAATGGAAGTATATTATGAAGCTCTGTCAAAAAGCAGAGATGGAGATGCATATGAACGCCAAGGAGCTCACCGCCCAAATAGGGCAAAATTGCATCGGAAAGCGTACAGAAAAAGGATGAGGACACTATACTGACCAGAATCCCTTTTGGTATATTATTAGAAAATCTAAAAAAGGTTATCATCGTACCGGTTGCGGCAAAGACAATATGCATGAAGTGAAAACTATGGAACAAGACCATAGAGCTTTTACAAACCGCTGCCGGGCTTGCCTGTATTAACAAGGCTCCATAGACCAAGAAACTCAAAATTGCCAACCCAAACGCCACTGAAAATACTGAATATGGTAAATGACAGACAAGTTCTCCCGTCAGTGTATGCTCATGCGCATGCTGATCGTGATCATGATTATGATCTAAATGTTTATTTTCCAACCCTAACTCCTAAATCTAAGTCCCATAAAATGATGCGCTAAACCCGTTGTATCGCGCTAAATTCTTAACCAACCAGCGCCAGGCTCTGGCGGCTACTTGCTATGCATCTACACCTTAACAAGGTGTTTTAGAGATTTATAGCGAAGTAGAAAAACAGTTATTACATGTAAATATAATGCTTAAAGATTATATGTAAAATCTTTTATGCAATTATCAGCAAAACATTGAAAAATGGCCGTAAAAAGGTCGTTTTTACCTTCTTTAGAAGGCATTACCCAAGGTTAAGAACCAGGCATAACGAGGTTGCTCGGGGTAAGCCTTATGCCAATTCCAGCCAACATCAAAGCGTAATGGTCCTATTGGCGTGTTGTAGCGCAGACCACAACCGGTCGCCGCTAATATCCCTTCCTGCCGAAAACTTATTGGTGTGTCACCACGTAAACCTCCAAGATCCTGGAACACCACTGCAGCCATATTTTTGTAGACAGGAATACGCATCTCAAAGTTCACATTAACCATGGTTTTACCTCCTTGTGGCACAAAGCGAGTGTGCCCCTCACAATCCACAAAAGAACCCATCGGCGGACAGCGATCTGTATCATAACTACGGATCGAGTTTGCCCCACCCAAATAAAAACGCTCTGAAGGCATGATAGTAGCAAGTTTTTCATGAAAAATATGGCCAACCCGAGCCCGAAACGCAAAAACCAAAGACCGTAATGGCACATAAAAAGATTGCTCTACTAAAAAGCGAACAAGGTAGGCAGCACAGTCAATGGTACTAAAAGGAATCATCGCTTTAGCAGAAAGAAGGGAAAAAGAGCCCCGCGTTGGTTGAGGGCGGTTATCAACAAAATCAATGATCCAGGTTGGCTCTGCCATGACGTACGGAATTTTTTTATCAAGCAGTTGCGGCGCAAAATTAATAGCATGAGCAATACCATGTCCGAATTTGTCTTCACCACAATCGCGGCCTATATTGGTTTCCATAAATTCAAGCCCGAACGTAACACCAAAATCATGCGCCCCCTTTTTTTTTGCAAACCCAATCAAGCCACCCTGCTGCGTAACTTCATACAAGTTCTTTTTGTCTTTTATATAAGCCGGTTGTAAATACTTGCTGCTGTACCCCTGGAAAGTTGTTTTTATTGGCCGATTAAAAAACCAGGGCAACTGGTACTGGGCGGTAAAAGAACGCTGAGACTTGTCGATGTCAGCGTCAAAGCGAATTTGATCTCCACGGTTAAATGGATTTTTGATAAAAAATGATCCACCCGCCCGATAGGTTATCCCAGTGTTGGAAAGCGGTCTACTCATCTGCTGGGCAGCAAACCCACCACGAAGTCGCAACTCAAACGGGTCATCCTTTTGCAATTTTAGAATCATGGTTTTTTCAACTTCTGATGCTGATGAATCGTGAGGATGCAAAGAAATACTTTCAAAGACATCCAGCGAGCGGAGCCGCACCAATGAACCTTTAACCTTCTCTTTATCCCAGACATCACCTTCTTCATAGGCAAGCTCACGAGCAATGATGTTGAACGGAATCGTTGAACTACCCTGAATAATGGTTTTACCAAAACAGATTTTGCTTTCCCCTGGCTGCACCTGCCATACCACTGAAACGTTATTTTCTTTCAAGCCCTTTGGGCGCAGTCCGCCCCTCTCCGCTTCCAGCTTCGCCGGGCTTGCAGCGTAGCCGTTAGGCGTAGAGGGATTACCTGCTTCCTTTATAACAATATCTGGTGTCACCACCACACCGCAGTAACCATCTTTTTGAAAATGCTCTACAAGCCATTTGCGTTGTTCGTGGACCAACTGCATATCAAATGGTACCGGTCCAACACGTTGCTTAAATGCAAGAAATGGACCTTGCTCTTGCAGCTCAACATAGTCAGGAATAGTTACCGACACGAAAAAGCTTTGTTCTCCCTCCTGCACTGTTACCACGGCCGTGTGGACCGTAGGCTTAGACTCTCCTTCAAACGTACGCTTAACCACGGCAAAATCCAAAAAACCCTGACTATGATAGTAGGACTCGAGAGCATCTAGGGCCTTTTCAAAAGCCTGCTCATCAAAATATTTAAGTTTTAAAAAGCTGGAAAAAAATTTAGAAACAAGGGCTTCGCTTTCAAATTTTTTAACATTTTTAAGAACTACATTATTAACCGATGCCCGTTCCCCTTCTTGTATCAAAAAGAATGAACGGTCAGCCTCTTCACGCTCGTCAACCACAACGTTCCAAAAACCCTTTTGTTTATAAAGGCGGCTCACTTCTTGGCGTAAAATAGAAGCAGGCAAAAACCATGCAGAACTCCCAAAGAGCATGAGATTGTCAAGAAGCAGGTCATCAGAAAAAAAACGATTACCAACAAATACAAATTCTTTTCTTTGATTGAGTTCTAAAATAAAGGTAAGATCAACGTTATTTTTTTTACGATTTATATGCTCGCGCAACTCGATAGAAACTTGAGCAAAACCGAGTTTTGCAAGATAACGCTTAAGCGCACCCGTTTGCGTGGTCAGTGTCTGCTTATTGTAATAGCCCTTGCGAATACGCTTGAAAAATTTCGCTTCTAATTTTTCCAATAATCCAGCCGATTCATCCTTCTGTATTGAAGAAGTTTTGCGAATTTCAGTATGAAGGTCCCCAATACAAAAGGCATTCCCTTTACACAAATAAAGATCCACCGTAATGGATCGTGTTAACTCATCCCGCTTGATCTCACTTTCAAGAGTGCCATCAAAATAACCTTCGCAAGCAAAAGCCTCTTTAATGCGCTCTAATGAGCGTTGATGCTTAGTTTCATCAAAGACCTCTCCAGGTTCAATAAGATAATATTGTCTATAAGCATCTTTGCCGAGCAGCATACCATGCAGTTTTAAACGACAGAAGGTCCAAAACCCTTGCAAGGCAAAATGGACCTGTGACCCAACCTCAAGAGGAGTGATGGTAATAACGATACGTTCGAATTTGTTCTTTTTCAGTAAATGCGCAACTGCCCGCTCAACTTCTTTGGCCCCAGCAGGCGTGCCCACTTTAAGGTCAACTAAATACAAAAATTCATCTTTTTGGAAATAGACATCTGAGTCAAAGGTCAACGATGCTACCTGAAATGGTTGTTTTATTGCATCAAAAATTTGATCCGAAAAAGCATCGTCTCCCGCCTTAATGACCAGCTCTAAGGGATTTTTTGCCAGAATAGCGCTACAGAAAAGAAGCTGTAAGCTAAGAAGACCTATCAGATATTTAAAAGGAAACAAGCTGCTCATCGACACATGCAATCCAAGGAGAAAATAGTAGCTATTCTTTAATTAACAAGTTTGTCACTCATTGAGTAGTTTCATGAGCAACATCTTCTGCTAGGTTCCGACAAGAACTTAGTGGAAGATATAAAACAGTATACCATATTTTAAATAACCCTTGGACAGGAGTATTATTTTATAGCAGAATAGCAATCAGAAAAGAGTCCTGTCCACCGGAACTCCGCCTGCCCTTCCAAGCCTTGGCCCCTTTTCGCCATAGCTGGGAGTAACAACTAGGCGCAGTAAATGCGTAGACTGGAAATGAGGTTTTAATGGTTATTTATTAAGGAGTTTGTCGTATGAAGCGTATACAAAAAAGTCTATTTTTGGCAGCCATAGTCGGCGCACTGGCCAGCTCATTCAATCTTACCGCGGCGACTGGCATTGCCATGACCTACTTTCCCATCCGCCCGCAAGGCACCGACGCCGCACGCGAAATGGTTGGCCTGCAAACCCATATTAATCAATATGATCGTGACAGATTCTACCAGGTCTTTGCTTTCACCGCAGAATATTCACAATCGTTTCATGCCAAGGATATCTGTGAATGCCTTTTTGCTGGTCAAACATTCGGCTGTGGCGGACCAATCACCAGTAAAAGCATGAACCTACCAACACGAAGCGGCTGCAAACCAGGTTGTGAGTCAGAGTTCAGCTCAGAATTCAGCGATGACCGCTTCAGTGACGACCGTGAATGCTGTCAAGATTGTTGCATCAGAATTTTAGGCAGTGACGTGGCGGGAAGAACTGCCAATGATTGGGTTGCTGACTATTTTGGTCTACCAATCGATTATTCCAGCGTCATCTGTTTTGAGCCCCGCATCAGAAATTTTATTGCTGACATGCAAGCCTATTTTGGTTTTGATGAGTGGGTAGACGGCCTTTATGCCAGAATTAATATGCCAGTAGCATGGACCCAATGGCGACTAAATTATAATGAAAAAATCATAAACCCTGGCGTTGAAAGCTTGGAGGCAGGATACTTTACCGGTAATAGCGTCCCAAGAAAACAATTACTGGCACAAGCTACTGATTTTTTCAATGGTCGCGCACCAAACCTTACCAGCACCAAAACACCCAACGTCGTTTTTGAAAAACTTGACTGCTCACGCTGGATCCCCTGCGAATGTGGTAAATTTGATGAGGTTAAGCTCGCCGATTTGGAAGGTATAGTTGGCTGGAACTTCCTTAACCATGAAAATTATTTTCTTGGTTTAAATGGCCGCTTTACTGCCCCAACTGGCAATACTCCCAACGGCAAATTTCTTTTTGAGCCAATCGTTGGTAACGGTGCTCATTGGGAAGTTGGCGGAGGACTTTCCGCCAGTGCTAATGTGTGGACATGCCACTCAAATGATGCCGCTTTCGATGTCTATCTGGACGCTAACATAACCCACCTTTTTAGCGCATGCCAAAGACGCTGTTTTGATTTAAAATGTGCCCCAAATAGCAGGTATTGGCTCGCATTGAAATTGGAACCTTCAGTAGACCCTTTGTCTGGTGAAAATGGAGATGGCACCAGTGAACCATCCGATTTTCAATTTGCCGGCATTTATGCTCCGGTTGCCAACTTAACAGCATCACGCGTAAGGGTGAGCGCTGACATACAAGCTGATATTGCATTAAAACTCGCATATGCAAATGGGGAAGGATTTAGCGCTGATATCGGTTACAATTTCTGGATGGTCACGTGCGACAAAATAACTGCATGCAATGACACGCGGCTCGATAACCAAAACTGGGCGCTTAAAGGCACAGCATATACTTATGGCTTTTCAGCCGGTAATTTTATCGTAGAACCGACCGTTATCAACACCTGCCCGCCGACGCCACCAGCAAGAATTATACAAGAATGTGCCGCTGTTGCATTAGCGCCAAGTGCTATATGCCCACCAATTATAAAAGCGCTGGATTCAACCAATTTGGACAGCATCACCAAAGGGCTGCCTGCCATTTTGGGTGATTTAACAACCACCTTCACTGACGTAAATGATATTCATGGTGATCTTGTTGAAACCTCAATTCAACCAAAAACTTTAGATCGTTCAGATATTCGCATTATTGGAACTGAGGGACTTTCCCATAAGGTATTTGCTCATCTTGATTATTGCTGGGTAAAACATACCGATTGGACTCCGATTGTAGGAATGGGCACAGCCTTTGAAATAGGACAAGGCAAAGGTTGCGCAAAAAATGTCGACTGCTCAAGCACATCAGATTGCTCGCCGTGCGACAGAAATGACACACAATCATGCCTGCGTTGTTCTGTCAGCCAATGGAGTATTTGGATTAAGGGTGGCTGTGCATTTAACTAAAATTGGGTAAATTTACTCAATAACTCGAAATACGCCTCGATAATCTTTGTCACGCAAAAAGGGCTCAATTTCGATACCTTCTAATGGTGCCGCAGTTGAGTCCTTGTGCAAAAGATCGATAAAATCATCAATGGCATCCTTGGTACCGCACGCAATAATCCTAACCCGACTGTCCGGCATAAAGTGTGCTGTCCCTTCAATCTTAAGATCCCGCGCATGTTTTTGGATAAAGCTACGCAAAAGCTTTTGATCAAAATTCCCCGAAATAGTTATACGAAGACACTTGTTCATCAGACGCTCCTTTTTTTACTCAAATACACTACTACTCTTTTGAAACGACATTACCAAAACATATTCCTATGTGTCAAAAAGAACCTTCCTGGACTTAGATTGTCTTCGTAGTACAATAGAATCTTGTGATAAAAGTATCCATTTTTGATAGCAGGAAACAACCATAATGAGTAAAATTCGTACTCGATTCGCGCCGTCGCCAACTGGCCTTATGCATTTGGGCAATATACGCACCGCACTCATGAACTATTTATTAGCGCAGCAAAAAGACGGAACCTTTATCCTCAGAATCGAAGATACAGATCAAGAAAGAAACTTTGATCCAAACGGTAAAAAAATTATCGAAGATTTAACATGGCTTGGCCTTACCTACGATGAAGGCCCTGGCAAAGCAGAACCGTACCCCCCTTACTTTCAATCGCAACGACTGCCCATTTACCAAGAAAAATTAAAAGAACTGCATGCGATGCACTTTGCGTACCGCTGCTTTTGCACCGAAGAAGAACTGGACCGAAAACGTGAACGTCAAAAAGCGCTCAAACTTCCACCCCGCTATGACGGTACCTGTACAAAATTATCCGAAGCTGAAGCAACTGCCCTCGCTACTACCACACCATTCATTTGGCGTATGAAGCTCGATCCAAACCTTAGTTTTGATATTAACGACTTGGCGCGCGGTTCCATACATTTTGAGCTTAAAAACTTTTCCGATTTCCCGCTCACACGGCAAGATGGAAGCTTCACGTTCATGTTTGCCAATTTTGTTGACGATCTTGTTATGAAAATTACCCACGTTTTCCGTGGTGAAGATCACCTGAGCAACACGGCCGGGCAAGCAGCAATGTACGCAGCATTTAAAGCACCACTGCCAACCTTTTGGCATATGCCAATGCTGTGCAACATTGAAGGCAAAAAACTTTCCAAACGTGATTTTGGATTCTCTCTCGATGATCTGCGCCATGCTGGCTACTTGCCAGAAGCGCTCTGTAATTACTTGGGCATTATCGGAAGCGGATCATTCAAACAAGAATTGATGACGCTGGAAGAACTTGCGCAAGCAATTAATTTTGACCATATCGGTTCAACTGGGCACGTTCGCTATGATGTAGAAAAATTAACCTGGGTTAACCATAAATGGATTGACCGCTGTGAACCTGAACGGCTTACGGAGCTTTGCCTACCATTTTTAATCAGCGTCTACCCGCAAGCGGCAACAACTGACAAAGCGGTTTTGACCACTATTTTACAGCAAATTAAAACCGATCTGCAAACGCTGCAAGACAGCATCCGCTCTCTCGCCTTTTATTTTGCTGAGCCAACCATTACACGCGTAGACATCAGCATGCAGATTGAACCTGAAGTGCTCGATGAAGTGACGGCTATAGTCGCAGAAAATCTTACAAAAATTGATGATGCGCATGCATTTGTTGATGCAGTAAAAAATGCGACTAAGCAAAAAGGAATCAAACTCAAAGAAATATTTTCATTCCTGCGGCTCGCATTGACGGGCGCGCCAAATGGACCGGCAATTCATGATCTGATTGAAATCATGGGAACTGAAAAAGCTAAAGAACGGATTAAGAAGGTTTTGTAGGGAACATCCCTCGTTACATCCTCCTTCGCTAAAGCTACACTCCTACGCCAAGGCTTCGGCGCGCAGGCGGCGGACACTCGGGATGCCCGGATTTATTTTTTCTTACGCAATCGAGCCTTCCACCTGCAACCGATTAGGTAACTTCTTTAGATTGGTTATCAACCCATCTTGCTCGAAGTACTGCATGAACTCCAAAAAAGTTGCCTCCATTGCGGGCGGAACAAAGAACTCAAAAAGACTTTCCTGCGCATCCAGGGTACGGTCAAACACGACATATTCAAAAGTGCGCAACACCGAAACAAAAAACCAACAATCGGGGCGGCGCACATTGGCTTGATAATAACTGCAATAGGACATGGTAAATTCTCTTGTTAAATGAATCTTAATGTGTAAAAATACTCTTGCTCAGTATAATCAAAAGAAATTACAAAATTAACTTATGCATTTGACCTGAGAACATTAAAGGTGTTATACATAACTTTGGAGCATCTACTAAAAAAGGATTTAATCAATGACAGTGGAGTCACCCTTGAAAACTATATCCCGCATCGCCTTTGCGATACTTTTTATAAGCACCAGCCAACTTCTGAACGCCCTTACGTACGATTCGCGGCATGATCCCTACCCGGTCTTTACCTCCCTTGACCCACATATTTTTTTACAAACACGAGAGCGAGATGAATTAAAAAATTTCCCTGTTGAATGGAATCGACGTGAATGGTTCGCCTTTTCTATTTCACCATTTGGGCAAAATGCTAATAATGGCAGAAATCTTTGCCACAAAATTGCGGAACTTGGAGATTTGAGCGGAAGATGGGGCATGATTGGTATGCTCATGGGAGCAAAGCCGATAGATGCACCGCCAACGCCAACGCTCGATGCCGCGCGCGACTATCTTTTCCCCAGGGCATTATTCCCCACTAACAATTTAAATGTCCCTGCAGCCATAGATGGCACAGAACAGTTCGGGTTTTTCAAAGTTCCTCTTAATTACCGCAAACGTGGTGCGCGCTTTGACATTTATAGCAAGATCAGCAATGATTTTGGCGTCAACGTCAAAATAGGTGTAGCCGATATAGCCCAACGCCTTTCCATGGAATGCATACCAGTTTCAACAACCTCTGGTGAGACTACAGATTACAGCTATACCGGCTGCGAAACAGTCATAAATGACTGTGGTTTTGTAAATATGACTAATGAGGCTACGCTTTCAGGAGAAGATGTAACGGCATCTATTTGCATTGACAGCACCAATGCAGCCGATTTTAATTACACTGACACCAGTGAGTCCTCGAAAATCTTAGATCAGCTTGACGTAAACAATGTGAATGCAGCATTGATGTGCCGACTTCAAACAATAGCCGATGAAATACACCTTGATATCAAAAACTTTGAAGAAACTGGCGTTGAAGATGTCCGCGCCGGCCTTTATTGGCGCCATGCATTTCTATTCAATAATGAAAGCACCAACCCCTGCTGGGAAGAATTCTTACTCATTCCTTTTGTTCTCGTTGAAGGAAGCGTTGCTTCTTTTGGCAAACAGCGCAACCGTCAAAAAGCCTTTGCGCTTTCATTTGGCAATGACGACCATGAAGCGATGGGCTTCACTGGCGGTATTAATATCGACTTTGCTGAAACCATAGAAATTGGTGGTGAAGCTGGCTTTACCCACTTTTTTGAGCGTAGATTTTGCAATATGCCAATACCAACAAGCGAGCTGCAAAGTGGTATATTCCCTTATAGCACTGATGTGAACGTCAGCCCCGGCAACAATTGGCACTTTGGGGCAAAATTGAGCGCTCGTCACTTTGTCGGATGCCTATCGGTCTATGCTCAATACTTTTTGGTTAACCATGATCCTGACTGCATTCGACTCAGAAAGCCAGACCCGGCGTTCAAACCACGGGTGCTCGAGGAACGTTCAGCATGGCGCAGCCAGCTTGCCAATGTCGGCTTTAATTACGATATTTCCCAAACGATTTCTTTAGGTCTTTTCTGGCAGGCACCGCTTTCTCAGGTCAATTGCTACAAGAGCACCACCATTTTAGGTTCGTTTAACGCAATATTTTAAGTATGCCGCCCACAACAAAATAGAGACCACAAGCCTATTTGCCTTCAGGAAAAGGTATGAGGTTTACGATTACGGCTAAAAAAAGCCTGGTAGGCTACTAAATACCTTGAGTCAGGCATGATCTTCTAGACTTCTAAGCCAAAATTGCCTACAATACAAATATAGAAAATTAAGTTTTTTATGAAATTAATACGAAAGAGACACCCCAAACATGTCTAAGAACAAATCGAATATTGAAGTATACGTCGGAGCTAACGTAGAAAAGGCCTTGCGCCAACTCAAAAAGAAGATCGAACGTGAAGGCGTTGTACGCGATATGAAACGTGCCGTCTACTTCGAGCCACCAACACAAAAAAGACGCAAACGTTTGGTACGCGCTATCAAACAAAATCTTATGCGCATTTCCACACAAAAATTGTTAGGCTAGTCCTTAGTCAACACACACGGGGTACAGGATGATTGGTGACCATACAGGCAACGTTAAACGAGCACAAAAAGAGTCGCTCTTTTTCCAAGAAATTTCCAAGCTTTTTCGTGAGGCAGCTCTCGATGATCCACGCTTGAACGTTCTTACCATCACGCGCGTAACGCTTTCCAAAGACAAGGGTACCTGCAACATATTCTTCTATACCCCGGACGGCAAAGATGCTTTCCATGATGTATTTGACACTTTGGTTCTCTATAAGCCCTCCATGCGTGCAGCTCTTGCCTCGCGAATCCCAGGACGGTACACACCAAATCTGCGTTTTCAATACGACGCTCAGTTTGAAAAACAACTGGTCATCGAAAATGCATTGAATAAAGTCAAGACGGAAGACCAATTTTAATCCTCATTCTTTTTCTTATTTTTCTATGCTGGGGCTCATTTTTGAATGTCCTGGCATTTCGTCTTATTAGGGATATCAGTGTCGTCTGGCCCCGCTCTGCGTGCCCCGCATGTGGCACCATGATTGCCTGGCATGACAATATTCCCGTAGTTTCTTGGATTATATTGCGTGGCAAATGCCGGCATTGCACAAGCACCATCTCTTGGCTTTACCCTTTTATAGAACTTTTTACCGCTGCAGTTATGACCGCATTGTACGTCAAGCTTGTCGGATACGATGCAAACTTCACTGACTTCCAAGGACTTGCCGACCTACCTGCTCTACCAACCTTTTTTCCGGCATTTTTCATGCTGTTCTCAGCGCTCATTGTTACCATCCGCTCTGATATAGAGACCATGCTCATCACCCGCTTTGTAACACTTTTCCTTATCCCATTTGGACTCCTTTTTAGCGCATTCGGATTTTTGCCCATTACGCTCACAGAAAGTATCGCTGGCAGTCTGCTTGGCTACTTTTTTTTATACACCGCCGCGCGCCTGTTTTTCCGCTACACTGGCAAAGAAGGCATAGGCCAAGGCGATCTTGAGCTGCTTGCTTTCATCGGTGCCTTTACTGGCATACTCGGCTGTTGGATTGCGTTACTCTTGGGATCAATTATCGGTTCAGTTATCGGCATAGGCTGCATCATCGCCAACAACATGCATAGGGATATAAAAATCCCATTCGGGCCATTTTTGGCGCTCGGCGCTATCGCATTTGTTTTACTGCGTGAAGAAATTGTGCGATTAATTTTATTGCCATAATTTTGTATACTGAACTAAGAACAAAAATTAATACCTCTTTTTTACCGCAAGGACTGTCATGCAAACAAAACAAAACTTTTTACAACTACTCCTACTTTCTCTGCTCGTTGCTGGCACATGTACCACGCCACATGCAATTTCAGCCAAAGCACCACGTACCCTTTGCGGCAAATCGACCTTACAGAAAAATGGAACCCCAACCAAAAAGCTCAAAAAGGTTTTTAAACTTTTGGGTGCACCGGTTAAAACACTAGCAGAAGCGAACGAATTTGCTCAAAAAAATCTTTTGCGTTCAGGCGAGCGCTGGGACAAGCAAACAGAAACCGATCTCCATGGCGTAATGCTCAAAAATAAAGCTGCTTTGTTAAAGGCACTTAAAGAATTAGGCATGATCAACGCCATACATCCAGCGCACACAGACTACACTTACGCACTCCTTATGGGCGCCTTAAAAGAACGTGTTGAGCTGCGAATTGATATCCTTGCAGAGCTTATACAAAAAGGTTACACCTTTGAAACTATTGTACTGCTTGGTGGTGCACGCGAATTACGTGATGAAGAAAAAGAAGGACTACCAGCAACGGTAACCACTGAAGCTCAGATGATGGCCTACCTGTGCGCACAGCATCCACTACTTAAAGATTACGCCACAATTCTGGTTAACGCACCCATGATCCAAAAAACGGACGGTACCTTCACACGCCCCACCACCGACAGCACATTGGTACACTTTGCTCAAATTGCCCCACACGATGGAACCTGCTTGGTGATATCAAATAACCCATACATTGTGCGCCAAACTATGGTCACGCGCAGAATTCTTGATCAATCTCGCTTTTGCACTGATGGTGCTGGCAAAGAAGCCGATGAAGATACCGCTGATATTATTATGCTCATGGACGAGTTTGCGCGCACTGTCTATGAAGAGTTCAAGCTGGCGCAGGCAAAATAGGATAAAAATTAAGGAAAAGACCCACTATGCAAAAAAATTCTAATTTCTTAAATTTGCTCCTTTCCCTACTCATTGCGGGCACATATATCATACCACATAACCTTTGCGCCAAATCAACCTTCCAGGAAAACGGTATTCCGACCAAAGAACTCAAAAAAGTATTTCAGCTTTTAGGCGTATGCGTTGACACGCTCGCAGAGGCAAATGAATTTGCGCAGAAAAATTTTTTACGAACTGGGGAGCGCTGGGAAAAGCAACCAGAAACTGAGCTCCATAAAATAATACTCGAAAATAAAGCTCCTTTATTAGAAGCGCTCAAAGCGTTAGGTATGATTGACCGCATAATGCCTCCACAAAAATCTTACACCTATGCGCTGCTTATAGGTGGCTTAAAAAATACCGTTGCACAAAGACTCGATTTTCTTGCAAAGCTCATAGAACAAGGCTTGACCATTGAATTTCTTGTATTACTCGGCGGTGAACGTCAATTACGTGATATTGAAAGAGAGGAACTTCCCGCAACCGTAACCACCGAGGCACAGATGATGGTCCACCTGTATGCACAGCATCCGACACTCAAAAATTACAAATCCCTTTTGGTGAATGCACCAATGACACAAAAAGCTGATGGTACCTTTACCCGCCCTACGAGTGAAAATACGCTTACCCATTTTGCTAAAATTGTTCCACACGACGGCGCCTGCTTGGTGATATCGAATAATCCACATTTAGTACGCCAAACTATGGTGGCGCGCAGAATTCTTGATCAGTCCCGCTTTTGCACGGATGGTGCTGGTCAAGAAGCGGCAGAAAATAGTCCTCATACTATTATATTAATGGATGAATTTGCAAACGCGCTGCATGAAGAGTTCAGGCAAGTACAACCAGTCAAGTAACAAACTTTAAGTAACAAGGACATATCATGCAAACAAAACAAAAATTTTCAATACTCGTCTTAATTTTGACCGCTTGCGCAAGCAACACAACGCACGCCATGTTGCGCTCATTAAACTCTCGCATATCAACCAATTTAATCATAAAAAACTCTCGATTTTTTTCGCAGACAGAAGAGATGCGCCTCAATTTACTGCGCCTCCAAATTAAAAGGACGGAACAAGCGGACGACAACCGCGCACGTGAAGCCGCAAGAATGACGGCACAGATTTCTGATATCAAGGAGCAGGCAAGACATGATCAAGCAAAAATGCAAGAACAACAAGAAGCGATGCTGATTCACCAAGAAGCGATACTGCTTCGCATGGAACAAATGCGCGAAGAAATGAAAGCATTAACTGGCACCGTAAAATATTTTAAGGCCCTCTCCGAGGGTATGGGCATTTTTATAGATGTTAACGGTGAAATTGTTAAAAAAAATCTGCAAATAGAGCCACCGCTCACAGAAAAACCAAAAAAAGATTAATCAAGCTGCGACGAGCTTGCACGCACTGTCTATGAAGAATTCAAGCAAGCACAACCAGTTAAGTAAAAAACTGGTTGCATTCTTTACAGTAGCAACTATTTAATTTAAAGTAACTGGGTGGCTCCCTAAAAAAGCAGGCTGCCCAATTTTTTTTTCCTACCTATAAAGGAGTTACCATGCCACACAATATTTATGCCAAATCCCTTTTTCATCACAATGGCACCCCAACCAAAGAACTGATGGAACTCTTTGAACATTTGGGTGTGTCGATTACAACTCTGGCCCAAGCAAATGAATTTGCACAAAAAAATCTTTTACGAACCGGCGAATACTGGGACAAACAAGCAGAAACTGAACTGCATCGAATTATACTTAAAAATAAAACAGCCTTGTTAAAAGCGCTTAAAGCATTAGGTATGATAAACGATATAATGCCGCCACAAAAATCATATACCTATGCCTTAATTGTAGGATCATTAAAAGCTGACGTTGTGCTGCGGCTCGCGTTCCTTGCTGAACTCATACAACAAGGCTATACCTTTGAAACTATCGTACTGCTTGGCGGTGAACGCCAATTGCGTGAGGAAGAAAAAGAGGGACTGCCAACAACGGTAACCACCGAAAGTCAAATGATGGCCTACCTGTGTTCGCAGCATCCACTCCTTAAAAATTATGCTACAATCCCAGTCAACGCACCCATGATACAAAAGGCAGACGGTACCCTTACTCGCCCTACTAATGAAAGTACACTGGTTCACTTTGCCACCATTGCTCCCCATGATGGCACCTGCTTAGTAATAACGTGTAACCCGTATGTACAGCGTCAAACTATGACTGCCCGTAGAATTCTTGATCAATCTCGCTTTTACACAGATGGCGCAGGTAAAGAAAATGCAGAAGATATTGCCAATACTATCATGCTCATGGACGAGTTTGCGCGCACTGTCTATGAAGAGTTCAAGCTGGCGCAGGCTGTTGCGTGAAAACAATTGCTATCATATTATTGACTTCGCCTAAACGCTCTTTATACGCTTTTTGTATAGAAAAGTAGTATCATTTTTTATAGTAAGGAACCGTATGCAGATCACAAAGAATTTATTCGTAGTCATCTTAATGTTAACCGCGTTTACACAATACACCTCACTTCTATTAGCAAGCGAACCTCCTGCAGCAAGCGCGAGCGCATCTAAACCAGCAAAGCTGGCCCGTTCATTAAGCACCTCAGATCTTGTAAGTGCTCCTGGCAAACGCAAATCAATAGATCGGACATACCTTAGAAAAAAATTTGATGAATATCTGGAGCTCGCCAATCTTCAACATGCCCTTTCTACTCTTAAAGTTACAGGAAAAAAACAATCCGAAGACAATCAAAAAAACAAGGATACTACCGATGATTCTATGCCATCATAAAAAACAAAACCTATTGAGCGCTATAGCAATAACCGTCTTTCTTTGCAGCACTCTGAATGCAACTGTACCGTTACGGTCATCGCTTGCAAAACTTTTAGTGGCCTACCCTGATCATATCAAAACAATCACGCAGGATTCTGTTGTATGGACTGACAACACCTGCATGCCGTTAAATATTTCTGATGTTTACAAATCTGCGCATAAAAAGCTCAATGAGCCATCTCTTGCCGACCAATTAGAACAATCTTGCTACATCCCAGGCAAACCTACCAGTGCGCCGCAAAATGACCCTGGCCGCATTAGGTACGAACCATTTTTCCGCAAAATGTATGGAGATAGCCCACAAGAGGTTGAACAACATTTAGAAAAAGTGACCTGGATGCCCAAAGTATTCGGTCAAAACGCACGGATATTACCGGTCACCAGAATAAATGATGTACATACCAAAATACAAAAAATTTCTGATGAGTTAGAGAAGCTGGTAGAGCTCCATCCGGAATATATTGATTTTTTAAGCAATCCAGCCGGAACATTCAATTGGCGCATGATAGCCAACACAAACCGTCTGAGTAACCATAGTTTTGGCATGACGCTCGACATTAATGCTGCTCTTTCCCATTATTGGCAATGGGACCTCAAAGCAGAAAATCTTCCGGTCAATGAAGAAACGCCACTTACTTACCGCAATACAATCCCGTGGGAAATTGTAGCAATCTTTGAAAAACATGGATTCATTTGGGGAGGGAAATGGTACCACTACGACACCATGCATTTTGAATACCGCCCCGAACTCATGGCTGATCAAAACGATTGACGAACCATGTAATTTGCATACACTGAACGCCGGCTAAAAAAGTAGTAACAATTTTATTATGAGGTACTCATGTCAATAAAATCAAAATCATTAATTTTCATGCTCATACTCACAGCAGCCCATTGCACCGTGAATGCCATGCAAAACTCTTCGAGTTCGTCATCAAGTAATTCAGCAAATGTTACCGCACAAGAAGAATTAATGTTACTCAAAAAAGAATTGCTAACAACTCAAATTGCAGAACTCAAAAACCGCATGAAGTATCAAAACGAGCTCTTGGAGCGCGCAACGGCAATTAGCAAGAATATAAGCTTAATAAAAATAGCAATAGTACAAGGAGTCAACAACAAAACCCCATATGGAAAACATATTGATAACCATGGCACTACATACTAATACCGCTCATATCCATCCCCTTAAAAGACACTATGCAACCAAAATCATTAATGTTCATTCTCGTGTTCACGGCGACACACCGCACAATCAATGGTATGCAAAGTTATCAAGTTCATTCAAAAGCTTGCGCAATTAATGTTGCAAAAAATTCCCATCAGGCAGAGAAGGCAATCGGCCTTGCAGGAGGGGGCAAAAGCCTTAGTAAAAAAGCTTCATAGTATGAATGAGTATACTCGTGGTCATGAAGCTCTTAAGTCAACTTCAAAAGTTTAAAAACATCATACTTTTCCACATCCCCATTTCTATTTTTAATGCTCAGTGACTGCTTGGCATAATACCGCTCAAGCAGATCATCATAGGTAGCAATACCTTCAAAAATTTCTGCAAGCGGAATGCGGTGCACGCACCCATAGCCGGCTCCATAACCTCGAGACTCAATGATCTCATTGCGATCAATATTGCTGACAATCATGACGTGCCCCTTCACCCAAATAATGTCACCATCTTCCAACTGGTCAGTCTGCGCAAGTGCCCTTTTTGAGCATTGCATTACCCAGGTTGTTTTCCAAGGAAACTCAATGCCAGCAATCTTGGCCATGCGCATCACAAATTCTGAACAATCGTAGCCTGTGTAGGGGCTGGTGTTAACGCTGCGGTGCCAGTTGCCATCTTTTTGATGAAAGTCAGTTTGTGTGTAAGGATCTATAAAACTACTGCCGCCCCACACGTAAGGAATAACATTATCATTCCCACTTTCCGCGACACGATCAACCAGGTCATTGATAATCGCAACAAAAAGCTGACGCGCAGCCTGAGGGTCTTGTTTGGCTTCTACCAGCGCATGTTCATGGGGGACGTAATCCAAGACAATCTTGTTATCAGTGTAATCAGCACGCACAATTGCATACGCAGTTTTGGTGTCATAGTTAGGCAAATGCTTAAAGCGGGTTCCGAGTGAATAATGCTGCCACGGGAAAATGAGCACAATCGTTGGCTCTTGCGCATACTCAGGATGGGGGATCGCCTGCGCAAGGTCACGGTCCGCCAATTCTTGCAGTGCTATAATATGTTTTTTGTAAACCCAAAAACTACCCAGCGCTTTTTTAGTTTCCGCATCAAACCCGTACACAATATTATGGTAAGAAATTTTAACGCAATCTTCACGCTCTTCAAGGCAATCAATCTGTTCATTGTAAAGACCCTGATGCGCTCTGAGGCAACCTTTTACATCAGAAGAAGCTGACGGATTGTTAGGTGGCGGGAAGCTATTGTTCATGTCCACTACTGGATGTTTGATTACCGCAAGATGGCCAAAAAGATCATAGGCGCTGCCAGCAACAAGTACAAAAAACAGAAATGTAGATGAAATTATTTTAATGATATTTTTAATCATAAGCAGACCTTTCTTTGAATTAATCATACCACAACATAATACTGAGCCGCTGCAGATTTGCAATATATGCAAACCAATCGCCATATCCAAACCTTGACGCGTCCTTGCCTGCCGATATAGACTGAACCCCAATTAGAAAGTAGTAACAATTTTAACATGAGGTATGCCATGCAAACACAACAAAATTCTTTAATGCTCGTTTTACTTTTAGCTGCAGGCACCAACTGCACAATGCAATCTATGCAAACTTCATCAAGCCCATCAATGCTTTGTAACCCTTGCGATACAAAATCTGTGTCACATAAAGCGACAGAATCAACCACCACCTTACCGCAAGCCCTTGTCTTAGATACCAAAAAAAGCCAAGAAGAGCCGCAACAAAAAACAGACCTGATAAATAACCACCTAGATGAATATGAGATTTGGCTGAGTAGGAAACTGAAGCGTACGCAGATCTGGGCTTTAAAACAGGAAGTGCATAAACAACATGAACTGCTGCAAACAGTTGAGCAACTGCGCAAGGAAATACAAAACGATAGTGTCAAATTTGAACAGATGAGTAAGGAGATAGCAGAACTTAAGGACACTGTTGCAAAGTCAGCGCAAGAAAACGCAGAAAAGACGCGCCGACCAAGTGATACAAACTCTGCCATGGCGCTTTCTAAAGCTGCCCGCGAATTTGTCGCACAACGACGCAGCCTTGATGCATCAGAGGCTGTTACGGAGCCAACTACAAAAGTAGTCGCAGCCACAAAAAAAGAATTAACTAGCGAAGAAAAGGAAAAAACGTTATGAACATAAAAACATTATTTTTGCTCATCATAATTGCCGCATCTACACACCAATCAGCACACGCCATGCTTGCCCTGCGCCGCACCTTAAGCAACGGCATAGCAATGACCAAAAACTACCGCGGCTTTGCATCTTCACTTGATTTTGTTGCACATGAGGGAGACCGTATGGGAGTCCTGCGAGCACAGATCATTGAAAATCAAAAAGATGCGCGCAAAGATCATGACAAGCTACACGATCAAATAATCCGTCAAAAAAGTGTGATTTTCCATCTTATACAAATTCTGGAAGATTCCGGCGCCTTTTGCGAAGCCCACCACCGTTCACAGTTGCAAGAACTTAAAAAAGAAACTGCTGAATCCTCTGCGCAAAAACCACAAGGAGCCATATCCTCTTCTGACGGAAAATCCGATTATTGGGAAGATGATTACACTCCAATTAACTAGAATCACCCAGATTACGCCTGGATTAAAAGATCAACCAAAAAAAATTGAAAGGTATCTCAATCACTCAAATCATCCTGCAAAATAGTTATATTATTATGCTGGTCGACTGATAAAATGTCAGGCTTGCCGTCACCATCAATGTCGCCTGCAGCGATAATCAAAAAACCATCTTTGCCGGCACGTGCTTGTGCCAAATGAGCTGATTCAGCGCCAAGCTTACCAGTAAAATAATGCTTCCCCTCGGTGCCGTTGGCAAAACCATAGGTGTAATAAAAGTTTTCGCCGCTACCGCCACCGCGATACCCTTCTGGCTTCCAACCAATGCCATCAGGTCCATTGAGCGCCGTTGCATAGGTACCATGTTCTGCCCAATAGGCCTTTTGCGCCGCATAAATTGAATTCAAATTCATATAGGCTTCAGCTCGTTTTGCTTTTGACAAAAAATTAGTAAAACTTGGCACGGCAACCATCGCCAAAAAAGCGACAATAGCCACCACAATCATAAGTTCAATTAACGTGAATCCTGAACGTTTCATGACCAACCCTCTCATCTTTATAATCCCTATTTCATACTTAAGATACGCACAAAGTGGGTATGCACGTCAAGAGTCTTGCATATGAGTCGATTTTTTGACAAACATACAGACAAAATCATACTTGATAGCGATCTAACATTTTTCACTTTCAATATCTTTTAAAAGGAGTTATACATGAAGAAAAAAATCCTATCCGCTAACTTACTTGTGGCATGCTTGCTGAGCGCAGCATCACCGCTGAATGCAATGCTCAGAGCTAACGTCACCATCCAAGACTTTTCCAGGGGCACTCAAGTCATCATCAAAGACTTTCCCAAAGACATGATACCGGCGCTACAAGAAGCTGCCGACAAGGGCAATCTTACTGTCCACAAGAATAATCCACCTCTTGTCTGCTCAACAGCTTTCTGCTTAACCTTTGGTGGCCTTGCCGGCGTATCCGCCGCTCATGTGCTACTCCGCGAAAAATCATCCCATTCAGATTTAGTGCATGATAGCATGGCATTCGGAGGGCTTAGCCTAGCAACAGTATTATTCTTCATACTCGCTGATGAATCAAGTAGGTAATATAAAACCATTGACGCGCAAAAAAGAAACATGGTTTGATGTCGCAGAAGACAATCACAACCATTTTTTAAAAGGAGTCGTGTATGAAAAAACCATTAATAGTTACCAGCCTGCTCGTTGCATGCCTGCTCAATAACACACCACCGCTGAGTGCCTCGAGTGAAGCGGCCGCCTATGGCCAAGAGGCATTTTTACTTTCAGAGCGGATAGCAGCTCAAGCAGCAGTTGTTTCACAGCAAGTAGCAACGCAAGCGACAGCAGTTTCAGAACAAATAGCAGCGCAAGCAGCAGTAGTTTCGCAAGAAGCATTCTCAACATTAGAAGATCCTGCAAGCAGAAAGACTATAGCCTTTGTTGGCGGGATCATCGGGTTATTATTGGCAGGCAACACCTTGTCAGGCAAAAGCACTGGAGTTCTTAACTTTGGTGGCCGCGTAGTAAAAAGTACACTGTTAACTGCAGTTTCATTTGCCGCATTTGATTATGCGATTAACGAATCAGCTGCATTAAATGCTCTTTCGAAAAAGCTCCTTCCCGCACAATCTTAATCTCATCACCCGAGCAATCAATAATTGTCGATGGCAGCGATGCGGGTTGACCCGTGTCGCTGTCGACAACCAGATGCGCAACTTTTTGCCTAATAAGCGGATCAAGCTGTTCGATAGTTTCTGGTATCGGCCCGCCAGCCATATTGGCACTGGTAGAAAACAACCCATTAAAATGTTTAAGCACCGCCTGCAGCCCCGCATGCTTGGGTACCCGCAAGGCAATGGTGCCGTCAGGCGAGGTAAGATGAGATGGCGCCCCTGCCTTGACCTTAAAAATGATGGTCAATGGCCCCGGCCAACATTGATCAACCAGCTTTTGCACCGGACCTGCAAGCGGCAGATCAACAAAATGATACAGGGCTTCTTGCGAGGGAATCAGTATCAAATAGGGCTTATTACTCCTACCTTTGATCTGATTAAGACAATCAAAGCCTTCCTGGGTGGTGTCTGCGAGGAGCCCCAAGACCGTATCGGTCGTGCCAATCACCGCATCGCCCATTTTTAGAGCCTGAATTACCGCTTCCAGACTCGTTTTATCATCCCAATGCAATTCATTGTATTTCATATAGAAAACTTCCACGTTAAAACCATCGTGCAAACTTCAAGCCGCCAAAAGTTACTTCCTGAAAACAGGAATTCCGGATTGGACGATTACAAGCAGCTTGTCATATCTTTTTCTCTTTTGTAAATAATACCCACATTGACCCTATATAATTTCTTGTTTGACATTTTTGTAAATTACCCTATATTGAGAATAAAGTCACGTACTTTGCCCATTCATCTCAAATATGCCACCCGTATGATTGACTTTCGTGTACATATAGATAGAAATACTAAGTAAGTTATGTAGTTCCTAACCTCGGAGAGATACTTATGAAAACAATAAACAAACAAGCCGAAAAAAGCGCAGTTGCGCTCGGCAAACAACGAAGTTACAACGAAATCATAGAATTTCTTGATAACAATTGGACAACCAATGTCACTGATAAAAATCTTGTGTGCATGAAGCAACTCGACAAAGCTTTTGACAACGTCTCACAGAAATTGAACACAATTTTAGTCGCTGGATCAAATGGAAAAAGTCTTACCATAAACTTTTCCACCAAATTGCTCCGCGAAGAAGGCCTCAGTGTTGGTGCGTTCTATACCCCACACATTTTAACCTACAACGAACGTTTCAGCATTAACGATGAAACAATTTCAAACAAAACATTTACTGAAGTTGGTAACGAAGCGATCAATACCGCGCAAGCATTAAACCTTACGCCAAACACTCGCGAAGTGTTAACTATGATGGCTCTACTTTATTTTAAGTCACAAAACGTTGATGTTGCGGTCCTTGAAGTTGATGGTAACACCATCGGCGATGCAACCACAATTTGCACACCAAAAATTGCTGCAATCACACGTGTAACCTTGGATGATTCAGGACCTGCTACCCCTGCTTCTAACGTGCTGATTAAAGATATGTTAAATATCGTAAAACCTGGCACTCATGTTATTTCAGCTGATCAAAGTAAATTGAATCTTCAAATCATGCTCGACATGGTAAAAGAAATAGGCGGTGAATGGGGAATGCCTATCCGCAAACTCAGCCCACTCGCTTACCCATTTGAACAACTTCATGGCAGATGCGCAGCATTGGCAGAACGAATTGCACAAATGTATGTCAACACCTGCTCAGCTAAAGACACCGTTGTTATAACCAGCTCGTTGCTTACCAAACAAAAAGGTCGTCGTGGACGCCCAACGTTGGAAGCAAAACGTCAATCAGAAATCAATCCAAAACGCACCATGGAACAGTTCTGGAAAGAAACGCCAAGCGCATTCCAAGGAAGATTCCAAATCCTTGATAAAGAAAAGCCAACGCTCCTTTTAGATACTGCTAATAACCTTGATGCATATAAGAACTTACTTTTGGGAATCAAACTTCTGCATTACCATCGCCCTCTCAAAGGTCTTACTTTGATTGTAGGTAATGACAATCCAGATTTGAACTTAACTGAATTCTTTAAGTTATTACGCTACTTTTTCAAAAAAACTTCTGGCAGTGTTATTTTCTGCCCGATTAACAATGCTCCAGGCCAAACAGGTCCAGCATGGAATATTGAACAAGTAACCAATGACACCAAAGGCATGAAGATCAAATCACGATCAGCCAAGAGCTTTAAAGAAGCATTTGAAGCTGCTCGTAAAACAGTCGATGAACGACATGGCCTTGTTGTTATTACAGGATCAGCATCAATGTTAACAGAATACTGGAACTTCAAGGGCGTTAAAAAGCTCTAATGACAGACTAACGCACACACAACTATGACCAACATATTTGTTTCTGTTATTACAGGATGCATTGCAGGATTAATCTATGGGTTCTTC
>Ga0206948_1045_pt1 | contig 34655 bp, 30 predicted proteins | sample Alteio_BWOrgHeat_FD_153236 | JGI IMG/M metagenome (GOLD analysis project Ga0206948, IMG submission 153236) | Enriched cells from forest soil in Barre Woods Harvard Forest LTER site, Petersham, Massachusetts, United States -... | ecosystem: Environmental > Terrestrial > Soil > Temperate forest > O... | reverse complement strand
TCCCGGTCACGGCTTGGATGCAGGCAACGGTTCCCGATGCGTTTCGAGGACGCGTCAACTCGCTATACATGATGATTCAAGCGGGAGTACAGCCACTCGGACTCGGCTTGGGCGGGTTGCTCGTATCGCATGCAGGGATCGCTTTGGCGTTTATCGTAATGGGCGGCGGCATGGCGCTTGCAGCTCTAGCAGGGTTATTTGATCGTGAATTCCGGAGGTTAGAAATGCCGGTTGCAACGGCGGAATCCGCTGTATAATGGACGTTGGTTGAGATAAGGCTCAACGGCTTTGCGAGAATAGAAACTCCTGGCCGGCGGATCCTCGACGCGAGGATGGCGCCGGTTTTCGTGCGTTTGGGCATGACAATGGCGTCACCTCCAGGGAGCATGATATGTCAACACTTGTAGTAGTCGGGGCGCAATGGGGCGATGAGGCCAAAGGCAAGCTGGTCGACGTCCTTGGCAGCCAAGCCGATGTCGTCGTAAGGTTCGCTGGTGGCAACAATGCCGGCCACACCGTTATCACGGGCGGGAAAACCTTCAAATTTCAACTCATTCCTGCAGGAATTCTTCATCCGGGCACCGTGGCCATTATCGGCAGCGGCATGGTTGTATGCCCTAAAGGACTGCTCGAGGAGTGGGATCGGACGATCGCGCAGAAGCCTGAACTCGGAATTCTGAAGATTTCGTCGGCTGCCCATGTCGTGTTTCCCTACCATCGAATGCTCGATGCCCTCGAAGAGGAAGCACGCGGCGAGAACAAGATCGGAACAACCTCGCGCGGCATCGGACCGGCTTATCAAGACAAAGTTGCTCGCTTTGGAATCAGGATGGGAGAGTTCGTCCAGCCGGAACTCTTTGAGATGCGCCTACGCGAAGTTTTGGCCTACAAAAACCGGCTTCTGGCAATGTTTGGCTCGCCTCAAGTCGAGTTCGATTCGTTGTTCGCTGAGTATTCTAAGTACGCGGATCGCTTGAGGCCGTACGTTGTCGACACCGAAGTCCTCGTGTTTAATGCCGTCGAGGCCAACAAGAAAGTTTTGTTCGAAGGGGCTCAAGGCACGTTCCTTGACCTCGACTCGGGCACATACCCCTATGTCACGAGTTCGCATCCCGTATCTGGCGGCGCTTGTCTTGGCACTGGAGTTGGTCCGCGGGCGATCCAATCCGTACTGGGAGTCTGCAAAGCCTATACGACCAGAGTTGGGTCGGGACCATTTCCGACCGAATTGAACGATGCCATTGGCGAATACATTCGAGATAAGGGCCAGGAATACGGCACCGTAACCGGTCGCGGGCGTCGATGCGGGTGGCTGGATCTTGTCGTACTCAAGCAAGCCTCTAGGCTCAATTCGTTGAGCGGACTAGTTGTAACTCGTTTGGACGTCTTGAGTGGAATCGAACGCGTGAAGGTAGCAACCAGCTACGACTTCGATGGCGGCCAGATCGACCATATCCCTGCGAATGTATGGGACTTCGCGAAGGTCAAGCCGCACTACGATGAGATGGAAGGCTGGGATGGCGACTTGCAGAAGTGCCGATCGATTGACGACCTCCCAAAATCTGCCCGGCAGTATTTGGATTTCATCGAGGAGCAGACGAAAACACCGATTGCTATCGTGAGCATCGGCCCAGATAGGGATGAGACGATCGTCGTTAGGCCAGAGTTGATCTGGACGGATTGAAGCGTTGAGCGTTTCGCTTCGCTAGCGTTGGAGCGTTCGAGGGAATGCGCGAACTGGCGGTCTCCCTCGAACGCTTCAACGCTCTAACGCTGCCCGTAGGGCAAAAACGCTTCTGCAACCTTTTCGGCGCCCAAGCGCCGAAAAGGTTGCAGACCTGCTGGAACTTGCTGAAATCATCGCCCGGTAGTTCTATGGGGCTTTACGGTGGGGTGTTTTGATCCATTTTATGGCTTGCCAGGCGGTAAGGTCGTAGGCGCGATGCCAAACCGTTTCCGAAGCACATTCCGCCTTGCCTCCCTTGCGATGTTATTTTCGCTGGGGTGTACCGTTTCGTTTGCACGGGGTCAGACTCAGGGTGTTCTCACTCTCGATCAGGCTCTTAAACTTGCCAAGGATCAAAACGGTACCGTTCGATCGGCATACCAGCAAGTTCTTGCTGCCGACCAAACGGTGATTCAGGCTCGCTCAGCGTTCTATCCCACGGTTACTGCTCAATACCAGTACAACAGCGACCGGCAGCAGTTCACAACGGTCGGCTCCACCACCGCATTCTTTCAAACTGAAGGCAGTCAAACGTTTTTGAACAGCAGTTGGACCCTACTGGATTCCGGTGAAAGATACTTCTCGTTGGGATCGGCTACAAAGGCTCGGGATGCCCGATCATACAACGCCAAGCAGGTCCTCAGAAATGTGCTTTTTAGCGTCGTTCAGCAATATTACAACGCTCTCAGAACCCAGGAACTGGAGCATGTGGCCGTCACGGAAGTCAGTCGAGCACAGACGATTCTCGATCAAACTCAAACGAGAATTAAAGCACGGGACGCTGCTCAAATTGAGGAACTTCAAGCGAACGCCGATTACCAAAACGCGAGAGTCACTGCTCTTACCGCAAAAAATGCAACCACCGATGCGGCCGCAACACTCAAAGCAACGATTGGTTTAAGTTCGAGTGCGCCTCTGCCACCCCTTCAGAAGGCTGATATTGCCCCGCAAGCCATCTCAGTGGAGAGCCTCCAATCTTTGATAGTTGAGGGTTTACAAAAGCGCCCCGATGTGATAGCTCAACGAAAAAACATCGATTCTGAGCGGCTTTCGAAGCAGCTCGCAGACCGGGAAGCCGGCGTTACGATGAATCTGACAGCATCCTACATTGAGCAAGTGCAGCCGGTAACCTTATCGGACCGAACCCTGACTTTTCTCATCAACCTCCCGATATTCGACGCAGGCAAGCTTCGATCGCAATCTAGGCAGATCGAATACAACATAAAGGCCGACGAAGCCACTCTGGAGCAGGCTGAGCGGGTAGTTCGAGCGGATATAGAAGCCGCATATAAGCAGCTATCGACAAATGCCGAACGGCTTGACGCTGCCCAAATCGCGTTGGATGCCGCAAAGAAGAACTACGACGCGGCGGTAGACTCTCAAAAGGCAGGCGCCTATAATCTGCTTCAAGTGATCACCGCGCAAGTCAGCCTGGTCACCGCTGAGTCGAATCAGATTCAAGCGTTATATGACTACCGAATTTCGGATGTCAACCTCAAGTTAGTAACGGGCCGACCAATTCCCGGAGAATAGGTCGAACTCCGACAGGAATTCTTAGAAATCGCTAAATAAGTTATGAAAGTTAAGATCGTGCTCGTCATCGGAATCCTCGTGCTTTTGCTTGGAGGATGGGCCTTTGAATCACGAGGCAGCGATAAGACCACAGAGATCGAGTTTCGCTATGCGCCGGTTGCTAAAGGCGAGTTGGTTAGGTCGATATCCGCGACAGGTCAAGTCGTCGCCCTTACCGCAGTCGACGTCAAATCGAAGGCAGGCGGAATTGTTGTCAAGCTTGCCGTCGATGAAGGCTCGATCGTCAAAAAGGGCGACCTTATCGCCACTATTGATCCGGCCGATACCAAAGCTGCTTATGATCAAGCAGATGCCGACTTGACAGGCGCCAACGAAAAGACCTCGCAGGCCGAAAAGAATTACGAATTGCAGAGCGCGGCGAGTAAGACGGAAGTTGCGGACGCTAGGGCTACTCTCGAAACGATGAAAGTGCGGCTTGAGCGCGCAGGCATCCAATATAAACGCCAGCCGACCCTCAGCCAAGCTGCCGTCGATACGGCGCAGGCCAATTACAACGCGGAGGTAGCCGCTTTGAATCGGCTGCGGACAGTTGTCGTTCCCCAAATGCGGCGCGACGCCGCTGGCAATGTCAACCAAGCGAAGGCCCAACGAGCAGAAGCCCTAGCCGACCTCTCTCGACAAAAAAGCTTACTTGCAAAAGGCTACGTTGCAGGATCGGCCGTTGAAAAAGCAGACTCCGCCGCCGAAGCCGCGAAGGCCGCCTATGACACCGCCCAGCAAAAACTCAGTACGCTGGAATCGGACATCGCTAGTCAGATTCAAACAGAAAAACTGAATGTGGACCGGCTTCAGGCAGCTTTAGATCAAGCAAAGGCTAATGTCACCGAAAACGAAGTTAGCAGAACGAGCTATCAAGAGGCGCAGAAGAGCATCCGATCCGCCGAGATAGCGCTTCAGAAAGCCCTCGATAACCAAATGCAGATTGAGCTTCGCAAGAGCGACATCCTCCAGGCGAAGGCTGCCACGGTTCGAAATAAAGTCTCTCTCGCAAACGCAAAAGTTCAATTGGACAGCACGACCGTTTTGGCCCCCCGCGATGGTGTCGTAACCCTAAAGTATCTGGAAGAGGGAACGATTATTCCTCCCGGAACGAGCACCTTTGCGCAGGGAACCAGTCTCGTGCAGATTAGCGACGTGACAAAGTTATTCGTGGACTGTGCGGTCGATGAAGCCGATGTGGCCAACGTTAAGGTCGGGCAACCGGTTCGAATCGTCGCCGACGCTTACCGGGGCGCCACCGTTCCCGGCATCGTGACTCGCGTGAGCCCTGCTGCCTTAACTGCCAATAACGTCACAAGCGTCAAAGTCAGAGTTAAGGTTTTGCCGGGAGCGAAGGTTCAGCTCGTACCCGGTATGAACGCCACGTGCGAGTTCATCACACTCCAAATGAACAACATCATCACGGTCCCGAACCAAGCGCTTCAGGATGACGGAACAATTCGCGTCAAGACAAAGGATCCGCTTAAACCGGAAACTCGAAAGGTTGAGGTTGGTGAGATTGGCAACGACGCAGTCGAGATCAAGTCTGGACTGACAGTCGGCGAAGAAGTGGTTACTGCAGAAATCGATATGGCGGAGCTACGAGACGCGCAAAAGAAGATGCAAGACGCGGAACAAGGCGGAGGTTTGGTCGGCGGCGGACCGAACCGGACCAAGAAACAGCACGCAACCACGAAGAAGTAACAACGCATGAACTTCCTCGACAGCGTTCAAACTGCACTCAGAGCGATCTCGGCTAACAAGCTCAGGTCGTTTCTGACGATGCTCGGAGTTGTGATCGGCGTCGGCTCGGTCATCGCGATGATCGGTATCGGCGAGGGTACGAAACGCAAATCGATGGAACAGATCGAGGTGATGGGCACGAACATGCTGATGGTGATGCCCAACTGGCGGCGAGGTGGCGTGGGGTTGGCAACAGACATGCCCACACTCAAGGAAGAGGATGTTCCTCAACTCAAAAAAGAGGTTCCTCTTATCGCTTTCATCTCGGGAACGGTTGGTTCCCGGACGATGACTAAGCACAAAGCGACGAGTTACATGACCCAGATCACCGGTGGTGAACCCCAGATGGCGATCATCCGTAATGCTACGCGAATGCATGCGGGTCGCTGGTACACGATGGAAGACGAAGAAAAGGCGAATCGCGTGTGCGTGTTAGGTTGGGTTGCCTTTCAAGAGCTGTTTGGTGAAAACGAAAATGCCATTGGCACCATGATCCGGATCAAGAACGAGACTTTCGAGGTCCTTGGCGTCTGCGCATACAAAGGCGGAACCGGCAACTGGAATCCCGACGACCAAATCTATATTCCGCTCTCAACGGCAAAACATCGCTTGCTTGGGCGGCGCGATCTTGACATGATCATGATTCAAGGTCGAAATTCGGAGCTGCTTCCAATCACTCAGCAGCAAGTGGAAGACACCCTTGCGAAGAAGCGCAAGAATGCTTCCGGAGAGCCTCTCTTTCGGGTTATGAATCAGGGCGATTGGATCGAAACGATGAAGAAGCAGACCCAACTGCTGAGCATCCTTCTCGCGGGCATAGCCTCGATTTCGCTTCTTGTCGGCGGAATCGGAATCATGAACATCATGCTTGTCTCAGTTACCGAGCGGACGCGTGAGATCGGGCTCCGGAAAGCTCTCGGAGCTCGCCGAGAAAGCATCTTGGGGCAATTCTTGCTGGAAAGTGTTGTGATGTGTTCGGTGGGGGGCCTGATCGGCATCCTCTTTGGAACAGTTGCCGTATTTGGAATCTCAAGCCTTTTCAAAGTTCCTCCAAGCATCAATACCCAAGCGATTTTGATTGCCTTTGGTTTCAGTGCCGGAGTCGGATTATTCTTCGGCCTCTATCCCGCACTTCGCGCGAGTAGGCTGGAGCCGATCGAAGCACTGCGTTACGAATAGATTCACCATGCCTCACATTATCGAAGTCAACCAACTCTGTAAAGACTATGTCATGGGCGATCAGGTCGTTCACGCTCTGCGTACCGTTGATCTCACAATCGAGCAAGGTGAGTTCGTGGCAATCATGGGTCCGTCCGGTTCGGGAAAGTCCACGTTTATGAACCTCGTCGGGTGCCTTGACCGCCCAACGAAAGGCGACTACCTTCTCAACGGCGAAGCCGTTGCACGGATGGGCGACAATGCACTCGCCGACGTGCGAAACCGGTATCTCGGTTTCATCTTTCAAAACTTTAATCTGCTTCCGCGAACAAGCGCGCTTAAGAATGTCGAACTGCCGCTGATGTACGCGAACGCGAAGCACCGTACAGAACGGGCGAAAAGAGCCCTGCAAATGGTTGGCCTGGAGCAGCGCATGGACCACAAACCGAGCGAACTCTCTGGAGGTCAGCAACAGCGCGTTGCGATTGCCCGAGCGATCGTAAACGAGCCCGTTTTGCTCCTTGCCGACGAGCCGACTGGAAACCTCGACTCCCATACCAGCGAGGAAATCATGGCTCTATTCCAGGATCTCAATCGAGCCGGCAAGACAGTAGTCATCGTTACCCACGAAGAAGAAATCGCCCGCCACTGCAAAAGAATCATTCGCTTCAAAGACGGCCGTGTTCTTGTCGATGAGAAAGTAAAAGACCAAGTCGACGCCAGGGAAGTGCTGAAGAACATGCCGAATCCGGATGAGCTTAATTAGTGAGGAGTGATGGAGTGATGGAGTAGTGGAGTGATGGAGTAGTGGAGTGATGGAGTAGTGGAGTAGTGGAGTGATGGGTCCGGAACTCCGGACAGTCTGCTTGGTCTGTCTTTCTCCATCACTCCAAAAAGGAATTCCGACTCCCCCGTCGAATCCCTCCTTCATGCCAGTACCTGTCCTTAAACCAACGTCGGTTCATGATGAGTCTTTTGCGGGGGTTACTTACCACGTCGAAGGTGAACTGGTCCCGGTTCTTCATGTCGAATTGGGGCGAATGCCGATTTACTTCGAGCATCACATCCTGCTTTGGAAAGACCCCCAAGTTCAGATCGGGTTAAAGAAACTCGCCGGAGCGTTCAAACGAATAATCTCCGGAATGCCGATCGTGATGGTCCAGGCTGGCGGCCCTGGCCAAATGGGCTTTAGCCGGGACGGGGCTGGTCACGTTTTTGGCATCCACCTTCAAGGCGGCCAATCGTTGGACGTTCGAGAGCACCAATGGCTCGCAGCGACGGACTCGCTGAATTACACCTTCAATCGAGTCAAAGGTTTTGCCAACATCATGTTTTCTGGCACGGGGCTCTTCATCGACACCTTTACTTGCGAAGCAGCGGAGGGAATCCTTTGGCTTCACGGCTACGGCAACGTTTTTGAACTCACTTTAGGCCCCGGCCAACAAATCGACGTGGAGCCGGGCGGCTGGATCTATAAAGATCCAAGCGTTCGCTTGGAGACTGTCGTCCAGTCCCTCAGCACAAGCATCTTCGCCGGAGCAAGCCAACTCGTCTTCAATCGCTTTACAGGTCCCGGCCGAATCGGCATCCAGTCGATGTATGTGCATATGCCGGAGGCAAATTAACCCTTCCAGTCTGCTACCCTAGAAACCGATGGCCTACTTCCCTGAAGTCTCCGGCAAGGTTGCGTATGAAGGACCTGCCTGCAAGACACCTTTAGCATTCAAGCACTATGACGCGACGAAGATCGTGGGTGGCAAATCGATGCGTGAACACCTGCGGTTCGCGGTTTGCTACTGGCACACTTTCAAGGCTGCAGGCATGGACCCGTTTGGTCTTCCGACAATGGTTCGGGCCTGGGATGCCTCAGGCGATCCGATTCAACGGGCAAAGGACACGATGGACGCCGCGTTCGAGTTTTTCACAAAGCTCGGAGTCGATTACTGGTGTTTCCACGATCGCGATATTGCTCCTGAAGGCGCCGATTTCACCGAATCTTGCAAGAACCTAAACGCACTTGTCGACTATGCCGAGCAGAAGCAAAAGGAAACCGGTGTCAAGCTTCTCTGGGGAACGGCGAATCTGTTCAGCCATCCACGCTATCAAGCAGGCGCAGCGACAAATCCCGATCCAAACGTTTTCGCCCACGCCGCAGCTCAGGTTAAGCATGCGATCGACGCCACCCATCGGCTTGGTGGACTCGGATACACGTTCTGGGGCGGACGCGAGGGCTACGAGACGCTGTGGAACACAAAGATGCAGCAGGAGCGCGCGCAGTTCGCACGGCTTCTTCACATGGCAGTCGAATATAAGAAGGAAATCGGGTTTGAGTGCCAGTTCTACATCGAACCGAAGCCGATGGAGCCGACCAAGCACCAATACGATAGCGATACTGAGGCCTGTCTCAACTTCCTCCGAGAGTTCGACTTGATGGATCACCTCAAGCTCAACCTCGAAACCAACCACGCCACACTCGCCGGCCATACGATGCAGCATGAGATGCGGGCGGCAAGTGCGTCGGGCATCCTCGGTTCCGTCGACGCGAATACCGGCGACGAACTGATCGGTTGGGACACGGACCAGTTCCCCACCAACGTATATCTCACCACCCAGATCATGCTGGAAATCCTGGCGATGGGTGGTTTCAAAACCGGGGGGCTCAACTTCGACGCCAAAGTCCGACGCCAATCGATCGATACCGAAGATTTGTTCCACGCCCACATCGGCGGAATGGATGCATTCGCGAAGGGCCTTGAGATTGCGCAAGCGATCATCGACGATGGCCGGTTAGACAAGCTTGTCGCTGACCGGTATGACGGATGGACTCATGGATTTGGTGAGAAGGTTTTGTCGGGACATCGAACGTTTGCCGACTGTGAGGATCACGTTCTTCGCCACGGCGAACCTACGCGCAAGTCCGGACGTCAAGAGCGCATTGAGAATCTAATCAATGAGTTTGTCCTGTAACCAATATTTCGATGAAATGTAGGGGCAACGCGTGCGTTGCTAACGAACACCACCTGATTGATTAGAACCAGAAAACAGGAGAGCATGCTTGAGCTCGTAATCGTTCGACACGGTGAATCCGTCCGCAATCATGCGTCGGACTTGGCGCACCATGGCGACACAACGCTGCTTGAGTACCAGCTTCGGTTCGATCGGGACGAAGCCTCGTGGGACCTTACCCAGCGAGGCATCGATCAGGCGCGGACGTCCGGAGCATGGATCAAGCAGAATATCGCCGACCGCTTCGACACGTATCAGGTATCACCGTTCAAGCGAACTCTTCAGACAGCTTCGAGCCTTGATCTTCCCGACGCTAACTGGACCGTCGACGAACGAATTCGGGAGCGCGAGTGGGGCGATTACCTTGCCACCGGAGTCCCCGCGTACAGCGTCAAGCAGTACTTGGACGACCTCGCTTGTTGTGGAGCCATCCATTGGAAGGGTCCATTTCCTGGGGCCGAGAGTGTCGAAGACATGATCCCACGGTGTCAATCCTTTGTGGATGATCTCATCCGCAGTCAACAGACTGGTCGAGCGATCCTCGTCACCCACGGCGGCACGATGAAGGCTCTTCAATTGATCATCGAACGCCTTTCGATTGATGAAGTTGGCAGGTTAGCCGAGCGCCACCTCACGAACTGCAGCGTCCTGCACTATCAGCTTGCAGACTTCGAGGAGCAAAACCACTGTTGGGTAGGTCAAGTCCGCTTCGCCTCGCCTACCCTCCCCAACGCCCCCATCTCTCCCTGGCAAAAAATCGCCGGTTGCTAGGATCGCTGGTATGAGCATGTAGGGGCACGGCGTGCCCTGCTGGCATCCCGAGTTCGTCGCAAACCAAGCAAGGCACGCCTTGCCCCTACGCCGGGACCATTCCTCTTGGTTTGCGTCATTATATAAGCACTGTGGCGAATATGGATCCGGTCAGGCCAATAAACGGGAAGAAGCTCATTTTGATGTGCGGACTTGGTGCGGTGGTGTTCACTATTGTCATGGGATTCGGGACTTACTTTCTCGCGAAGGTCATCAGTCCGTTTCTGCAGAAGCCTTCTGCTCATGCGTCGTCGTCGCCATCGAATTCAAGCAACCGATGATGTTCGACGAATCCCCGATCCAAGCGTGGCGGCTCCGATATGGCTCGAAGGCGGACGAACTCCCCGATCTCGAGAAGTTCCTAAACCATCGATCGGTACGCCATTTCGCAAATCGACCGATATCTGAATCAATGATGGTCGGCCTGGTTGCCGCAGCCCAGAGTGCCGCGACAAGCAGCAACCTTCAGCTTTGGTCGGTTGTCAGCGTCCAGGACCCAGACCGCAGGGCGAAGATTGCCGAGCTTTGTGGAAACCAAGAGCACGTCAAAACTTGCGGCTTGTTCTTCGCGTTTCTGGCCGATGTCCATCGGATTCAGTCAGCGGCAAAGGCGGTAGGAGAAGCCGCCGAAGGGTTGGACTACACCGAGTTTTTCACGATGGCTGTGATCGATGCCGCGCTGGCTGCCGAACGAATGGTATGTGCCGCCGAATCGCTAGGCCTCGGGATTTGCTACATCGGCGGTCTTCGAAATAACCCGCAGGGAGTCAAAGAACTGCTCGGATTCCCCGAGGGAGTATTCGGGGTCTTTGGCCTATGCATCGGTTGGCCGGAGGAACCAAGCACCGCCGAAATCAAGCCTCGCCTGGCGCAAGAAGCCGTTTGGTTCAAAGAGCAGTACGAGGTCGATCCCAGCGTCGCCGAATACGACGAGCGAATGAAGGATTTTTACGTCTCGCAAAAAATGAAAGCTGAAGCCACCTGGTCCATGCGCTCCGGCCGCCGAGTAGGCACAACCCAACTTACCGGCCGCGAAGTCCTGCTTAAATGGCTTCAAGCCCAAGGCTTTTTGCGTCGTTAGCAAGATCATCGGTTGCTTACGGCCCTTTAGCGTCATATAGAGGGCGCAGATAAACGCCGACCAGGCAGTAAGCTCCTGCCAAAGCCATGATCGCCACCGTTTTGCTAATCTGCCTTCAGGTCAATGAATTTGAACCCGATGGTCGTATCCCTAAACCGAACATCGAGATCGAAGTCGGTGACGGACCAAAGGCTGCGAAACGAGTCGAGCTCGTATCGACAGGAGTTCCTGACCTATCTCATGATGAGCGTCGGATCGTCTTCCATTTCAAGGCAAACGACGGCTCGATCCTGGCGGATGTGACTGTCGAAAGAGACCAAGAATGGCCGATCACACACAAATCTGCGCAAATCACTAACAACTCGAAAACTCCGGTCAGGCTTCTGAACCTTATCCTCGACCGCTTTCCCGTGGGATCGGCAAAAACCGAAGGTGGCGATCGTGGCTTCCCGCTCTACCTGGACAAAAAGCATTTCTTGAGCATCGCTCACCCTGCCGGATTTGCACACGTCGAGGGGAAAGATGTCGTTCTCCGCCAATACCCCGGCATTAAACTTCCCCCGCGTGGCATGTTCCAGAGCATGGAGGCTATTTACGGCACATCAAAACCGGGCCAAGCCAGGGCGTTATTCGTCGACTACGTCCGCAGTCGGATGGCACGCGTAATTTATGGGCAAGATAAGCCATATGCAATTCTCGAGTCCTTCGGCGGGGAGCCGGATGGGAACTTCAAGTACGAATTCACAACCGGTGTGTCCGAGAACTACCTCGTTAAACACCTCGCCGAGATCGAAACCAGTAAGAAAAATAACGGAGTCCAATTCGACTACTACGGCCTCGAATTCTGGCAAGATCGGGCGGGTGACCTCACTCAATTCAACCACACGAACTTTCCAAACGGGTTCGGAAACGTAAGAGATCGGATTCTCGATATAGGCATGCAACCGGCATTGTGGATCGACAGTGGGAACCTTCCGGAATGGAGCATCGACCTGAATCCGGCAACGGCGCTTAGCCGAACAATTCGCAACGGAGTCGGCGGCTTCTGCCGCGCGAGCGAGCCAATTGCCAGCATCTACCGGAACGCCTATCTGTACCAAATGCGCGAAAACAAAGCCGGCTTGTTTAAGTTCGATAACCTCGCCGCTAACTGCGTCAATCCAACTCACGACCACTTGCCAGGACCACTTTATTCCACCGAAGCCATCTACAACGGACTGATCGATTTCTTTTCGGACCTTCGGCGAGCAAACCCGAAGGTTTTCATCATGCTGTACTGGGGCTACCGAAGCCCCTGGTGGCTCCAATACGGCGACACCTACTTCGAGTGCGGCGACCAGATTGAGGCGGCAAGTCCAGCCCAATATCCCACTCCATATGCGAGGGATGCTGTAACTCAGCGCCTCGACCAGGCTCAACTTAAGATCACAGACACGCCGTGGCTGGGCAAGGATTCGCTCGGTGTGTGGCTATCCGATTGGATGTGGAACAGCTCCATCGGCAAGGCAAGATGGCAGGAAGGGACGATCATGGATATGGCCCGAGGCGGGCTATTGTTCCAGTTGTGGACCGATGCCAACTGGCTTACACCGCCCGAGCGAGATCAAGTCGCAACCTTTATCAAACTGCTCAAGGCTAATTCGAACTGCTTCGACCACTCCCGGTTCATCATCGGGGATCCGAATAAGGCTGAGCCGTACGGCTACAGTTGCTGCGATGGGAAGAAAGCCTTCTTGGCGATCAACAACGCCTGCATGTCGGACCGTACCGTCCAACTAGATCTAGGTCCAAAATGCGGATTGCCAGGGAACGGCCAGTGGGATATTTACCGATGGTATCCAAACCCTGTCCGATTGACGAAAGGGAGCGGCCCTCCAGACCGCATGACGTCAATTGCGCTCAGGCCTTATGAGGTAGTTCTGCTCGAAGTCGTTCCGGCTGGGCAAAGTCCTTCACTTGGGAGGCATTTTCCTACTGAGGAAAACAAAACGGAGTTCGCGGAAAGTTCGCGCATCCTACCGGTAACCGTGCATATCCAACCCTCGGACCAAGGCAATGCCGGCATATGGACGCCGATGAAACCATATTCAGCAACGTCGAGAAATGGCGCAAAGCTTGTTATCCGAAGAGACGCAAGCGTGCTCGCTTCGGGCCCCAATGGTTCGAACGACACCTACACGGTTGAAGTTAAAGCAGATTCAGGTGTTTCCGGCATCTTGCTGGAAACCCTTACCGACCCTTCGCTGCCTTCAAATGGCCCCGGGCGTGCCGTAAACGGTAACTTCGCTCTCACCAAAGTTCGGATTCATACATCGGCGATTGGTGCTAACGGCGAACCCACCGAACTCAACATCCGCAATGCGGCAGCCGATTTCTCTCAAACCAGCTACGGCGGCTGGCCCATCGCCGCCGCAATCGACGACGACCCCAAAACCGGATGGTCCATCCACCCCGAAGTCGGACAGCTTCACGCCGCCGTCTTCACACTGGATCGGCCGATCAACCACCCTTGCCTTCTGACCATCACACTCGTTCAAGGCCAAAACGGCCACAACCTGGGCCGCTTCCGCCTCTCAGCGACCCACGACGCGAAGCCTGCGCTCCCCCACCAGTTCCAACGCGGAACCGTCACCTTGACCCTGAACCTCCCTCCAACAAAAACCGGTGGCCTCCTCATCTTGGAAGGAGGATCCACAGAGGATACACCGCAAGCCTGGGTCGAAGAATCAGAATCGACCAGCCGTACGAACCAGGCCTTAGTCGCCAACTTTGTCCGCAGTAGCCCCACACCTCTCCCCGCCACGGGAGATGTCGGTGAGCCTGCGAATCGGGGGAGAAAGGCGTTAGAGCAAAAAGTCCGATTCGAATCCGTATGGGCCACCAAATCAAACTGGTCCTGCCCCTGGACAGCGTGGCGGTCTGAGATCGCACCGACGAGCAAGTCACGTAAGGTGACGATCAAATTTGATCGCCCGCGAACAAAAGAAGGAGTCAAGTACACAGCGTATTTTCTTCCGCGTTAGCGAAATTTCCCAACTGGACTACTTAACAAAGCGAAGGGTTGCGAGTCTTCGCTCTGCTACAAAATCCTTTCGGGATACACGCTTTGCACTTGGCCTTTTGTAACTGCATGAGTTGGTTTTTTAGCTAAACGCTTGCGGCCTAAGCACCGTGCGATTCCGTCTCAATTTCTGTCAGGAGATCGCTTCACAGAAACAGGCGACCGGTCGGCACGTTGGGTCGGCAAGAACCATCCGACGACTACAGGTTTCCCCCATCACTCCATCACTCCAGTACTCCAACACTCCATCTCTCCAACACCCCACCACTCCAATTCTCCGTGACCATGCCACCTAAGCCAAAGGCCAAGATTCCTAAGACGCGGTTGCCTTTCTTGGAAGGTATCCGGGGATTGGCCGCGCTCTATGTGGTTCTTGGACACATATGTACGCTAGCCGATCCAAGTGCAGGCGCAGGTCGTGCTAGTCACGCACCCGACTGGCTGCAAAAGGTTTGCTACTTCTTCTCGTTTGGACACTTGGCAGTAGCGGCTTTCATCGTGATCTCTGGGTACTGCTTGGAACTTTCGCTCTTTGCACATGAGAACGGCATCCTGAAGAGCGTGAAACGGTTCTACTTGCGCCGCGCCCAGCGGATTCTTCCGCCTTACTACGCTTGTCTTGCCATATCGATTTATGTGGCGCTTTCGGTCACCACAAAACTGGTCGGCATGCCATTCTCGCAGTATTTGCCCGTCGACCAGACCGCAGTTCTAACCCACATATTTCTGGTTCACAACTTCTCGGTCGATTGGCTTTACAAGATCAACGGCGTGCTGTGGAGCATTGCAATCGAGGTCCAGCTGTACGTCTTCTTCCCGATATTCGTGCTGAGCGTCAACAAAATGGGGAGAATCTTGACTCTTTCTGGGGTCGGAGTCGTCGTCTACCTGTTGGTTACCCAGATTCCCCAGGCGCCAAAGCTTTACTTCTGGTACGCACTCCTCTTCGTTGCCGGAATCGTCGCAGCACACCTTGCGTTCAAGCCGGGAAAGATCGGAAAGCTGCCGGTAGTGGGAAGCGTGTTCGCCCTTGGTTGCCTCTGTGGCTCTTGGTACGCCGTTTCGCATGATTGGCCGCTCTACGGAACGGACCTTCTTTGGGGATTTACGATCGCCGGAGCTTGCTATGCGATGACGGGAGCGCCTAGAGGCCCACTTTATCGGTTGCTTGTTTGGCAACCGGTGACCTTTCTGGGAGCCTTTTCCTACAGCCTCTACTTGATGCACCACCCCATCGCACAGGTGCTCTATGCTAACCGGCCCGCATGGGCTACTGGTGAAGTCAGTCTGTTTTGGTACTTTGTCGCTTGTTTGCCCGTAATCCTCTTTGGCTGCTGGGCGTTCTACTTCCTATTTGAACTGCCATTCATGCCGCGGCGATCCGTGAAGAAAGCCCCAGTGCCAAAGACGCATGCTCCGTCGGCGCTCCCCCTTCGAGTGTACGAACCGCCGGACCCCACAGCCTCCAACCCATGGCCCAAAAAACCTGCGGCAACACGATCGTCCGAAAAGCCATAATCAGGTTACATGAGCGCAGTGTTGCTCGACGCCGGAGATATGCGACGAACGCTCGGGCGCATGGCGCACGAGATTCTCGAAGCTAATCAAGGTGCGGAACAATTGGTTGTCGTCGGAGTGCTTCGACGTGGCTGGCCTATCGCTAAGCGCTTGGCATTCTTAATGACGCAAATTGAAGGAACGACCGTTCCATGCGGCAAGCTAGACGTCCGACCGTTTCGCGACGACCGACCGGCTGTATCCAGCGACGAAACTGAGATTCCATTCGAGGTTACAGGCAAGACGGTGATCCTTGTCGACGAGGTGATCTACACGGCTCGAACCGCTCGTGCGGCGCTCGATGGCTTGATGAGATTTGGTCGACCCCGTGCTGTGCAACTTGCCGTTTTGGTGGACCGCGGTCACCGAGAACTGCCGATTGAGCCGAACTATTGCGGCAAGAAAGTGTTTACCGACAAGGGAGACCACATCATCGTAAAGGTAAACGAATACGACGGTGAAGATGCCGTCGTCTTGGAAAAGGCCCCAAAGGAGGCCGGCTAGCATGTCAAGAAATTTGCTTGGAATTAGAACCCTCGATAAAAAACAGATTGAGGATCTCCTTAGCCTGTCTGCTGATTTTAAACTGAGGGTCATCGAAGGCAAACCGGTGCCACGGTTAGACAAATTGGTGGTTGGGATGCTGTTCTTTGAGAACTCGACTCGAACCCGAGTGAGCTTCGAGCAAGCCGCCCATTATCTTGGAATGAAGACCGCCAACTTCAGTGCATCAAGCTCTTCGATGTCAAAAGGTGAAACACTCAAAGATACGATCCTAACCCTCCGGTATGAGAGATTGAACGGGCTCGTTATGCGCCATAAGATGTCGGGGACGCCTACTCTCGCGGCGCGACACTTCGGAGGGCCGGTGATCAATGCCGGCGACGGACAGCATGAACATCCGACCCAAGCCCTTGGCGATGCGTTAACGATCATCGAACGAAAAGGCGATCTGGAAGGGTTGGTCGTTGCGATCGTTGGAGACGTTGAGCACTCTCGAGTCGCCCGGTCGAACGCCTGGCTGCTAAGTAAAATGGGCGCCGAGGTAAGGTTTGTTGGACCAAGGACCCTCATTCCGCCCTATTCGGCAATGCTTCCTGCATCTGTGTATTACGACTTGGCAACGGGCATTGCCGGCGCAGATGTCATCATCACTCTTAGGCTCCAAAAAGAGCGAATGCACGAGGGGATGCTGAGCTCAATCGGCGAGTATGCAGCCATGTACCAAGTCAATCGCGACACCCTGCGATACGCTTCTCCCGATTGTCTGGTTATGCATCCTGGTCCCTTGAATCGCGGTGTCGAAGTCGATGACATGGCCGCCGACGGAGAGCAATCTGCAATCACGTCTCAAATTGAAAACGGGGTGTTCGTTCGGATGGCGTCGTTGTACTGGGCGTTTTCGCAAAAACTGGAGAACGAATCGAATTGAGAACGCTGCTTAAAAATGGTCGAATCCTCGATCCTTCTCAGGGGTTGGACATCGTTGGCAACCTACTCATCGAAGACGACCAGATCGTCGCCTTTGGCAAAGAGGTCGAGAAAGTCGAAGTCGACGAAGTCTACGACTGCACTGACATGTGGATCTGTCCGGGACTTGTAGATCCGCATGTTCACCTGCGTGAGCCGGGAGGCGAAGACAAGGAAACGATCGTCACGGGAACCCAAGCGGCTGCGGCAGGTGGCTACACCACGATCTGCTGTATGCCGAACACGGATCCGCCGCTTGACAGCCCAGCGTTGATTGACTTTATCCTTGATCGCGCGGCATCGCCGGAATCGGGGGGCGTTTTTGTTGCGCCTGTCGGCGCCCTCACCAGAGGGATGCGCGGCGAAGAACTTGCCGACCTTGCCGCCATGAAGCGGGCTGGAATCGTTGCGGCGAGCGATGAGCAGTTTCCAATCCAAAACGCGTACGTGATGACACAGGCGATGGAGTTCTGCGTTCAACTCGATTTGCCGATCATGGCCCACTGCGAAGACACGAACTTAACAAAAGGGGGGAGCATGAACGAGGGCGCGATGAGCGCCATGCTCGGCCTCAAAGGGATCCCACGATCTGCCGAAGAAATCGCCGTCGTTCGAAACTGTCTCCTCTCCCTCCACACCGGTTGTCAACTTCACATCATGCGCGTCAGCACGTGGGGGGCGGTTGAAATGATTCGTCAAGCGAAGTTTTTGGGTGCGCCGGTCACATGCGAAATCTGCCCCATGCACTTTGCTTTTATCGAGGATCATGTCGGCGAATTCGATACTCGCTTCAAGATCCAGCCGCCGCTGAGAACTCAAGTCGATATCGACTTGCTCGTCCAGGCCCTTGCCGACGGAACGATCGACTGCATCGCGAGTGACCACTCACCCCATGCCTCCCATGAAGTGGACGTTCCATTCGAAGAAGCACCATTCGGTTCTGCACAGCTTGAAAGCGCAGTTGGAGTTACCCTGACTTTGCTAACACACAAGGGGATCTTGACTCCGCTTGAGACGATCAACAAACTCAGCACCAAGCCGGCAGAGATCCTTCGGCTCGATGCAGGGACTTTGAAGCCAGGGGGGACGCCTGTCGCGCAGATTTGCGTCATCGATCCCAACTGCCAATGGACTTTTGACCGCCATAAAACCTTCAGCAAAAGCAAGAACACGCCGTTCGATGGAATGCGAATGACCGGCAAGGCAATGTTGACTTTCTCCGGCAGCGAAATCTATCGCGATGCACTGTTTCCCGAAGACCGATACTCATCCAGTTAATCATGCGCATCATTCGTTTATTGCCCTTGTTGTGTGTAGCAATCGTTGCGGGTTGTCATACCGGCGTGCTTCCCGACCCTAACGATCCCAAAGACGTGGGATCGCTTTCCCCCGACAACATGCGGGACCAGATTGGGTCAATCAGCGATACGCTGCAAAGCCGAGTGGCTTTGAACCAAATCACGCAGAAACAAGCGAAGGACATGCTCCGACAATCGGCGGAATCGATGCTTGTGGGATTTGACCCGAGCAAAGTCGATGTACCCAATGCATGGAAAGTAGCGGAGGTCATGATGACCGCAAACCATTGGTCGGACGCAAAACCGGTTCTGATTGCGGCTATCGAATGGGCAAAAACAAATCATAACGAAGATCGCCGAATAAACGACACTTTGAGACTTGCGCATGTTGTTGCCGAACTGGGCGACATCCCCGAGGCCCTGAAGATCGCAAGATCCACGTTCAGCGTTGAGCCGGGTGGCGCGGCTCCGATTTTGTTCGCCGTTTACTTGGACCTTCCGCCGGCGATCCGAGGCAAGGGGTTTGACGTTGAATTAGCAGAACTCATTGAAGATGCCATCAAGGTCAATCTTACGGTCAAGGTAGACCCTAAATCCGAAGCAGGAAGAGTTTTTCTTCAATTTAGACCTACCCATGTTTGGAGCGCCTGGTCGCTGGTCTTTAAGCTGTACGAGAGCGCCAAGAGGCCAGACTTATTGGAAAAGGCGAAAGCTAACGCGATGGAAATGTCAAAAACTATTCCCCCGCCAAAACAGCTTCTGCCAAGTAGTCGTGAAGGCAGCCGACCGCAAGGATTTAGACGCGCTTAGCCAAACTTCACTTTCTACGGATTTCTTTGGATTTGCCCGTCGAACTTTCGGAAGAATCGTGGAACCATCTTCGTTCGTTATGTATTTGTGATATTGTCGGGTCGACTACCTCGTGAAGTTGCCGGCAGTCGCTTTACAGGAGAACACTGATATGAAGAACGTTTTAACTCTAGTCGTCGCTTCGGCCATCGCCCTATCCGGTTCCGCTTTCGCGCAGGACAAGAAAGACCATATGATGGCTAAGGGTCACATGATGGCCAAGGGTCATGCTATGGAAAAGAAGGCCCACAAGATGGAGAAGAAAGCCCACATGATGGCAGCAAAGCATCCAATGATGGCCAAAAAGATGGAAGCGAAGGCCCACAAGATGGAGCACAAAGGCAAGATGATGGAAAAGAAAGGCGCAATGAAGAAGGGCGGCTAAACCCACTTCCACGTCGATTACTGCCCGGATTGCAAGAGATCCGGGCAGTTTCTACTTGTCGAGCCGGTAACAGCAGCGACAATTCTTCCTAGTGTGCATGGAAGACACGAAAGATCTCTAAGTGACCTGAACGATTTACTTCTGCAAGCAGTGTCCCTGCTGAGTTGAATGCGAGAGACTCAACTCCGTCGGATATTTCAATCCTTTGGAGTGTTTTTCCAGTCATTCCGTCTAACAGTACGATCAGGTTTCTTTCATTGGCAATTCTTCCCTGTAGGTTGGTCTTGTAACCATGAGCTAAAAGCTTGCCATCGGATGTTGCGGCTAAACCGTAAGGAAGGGCGTTAAGCGGCGTTCATGCATTCGTCATAGTGGAAACTACCTATCAGGTAAATGCTGCACGACGCCGAAGCTGCGCAATTAATTAGGTCCTGATCACAACAAACATGAGCGCATGGTTCAGAGTTTCCACCACCATAGTTTGCTTCCAGGCATCGATCGTGAACTAGGCAGCACTTGTCCAAATCGTCCTGCGGAAGGATATGCTAGCCAGGGTTCTACCTTACGCTGGTTCCACAATACGAACCGTATCCGAATGTATCATATGCACCGTGACGACCCGTCCAAGGCAGGCGTCTCAGATGGCGGGACTTCCAAGGATCAAGTTCGCCGTGTGTTACCGTGAGGCCTAAACGAGCCTGTATCTTCTTAACCTCTCCTCTGAAAAGTGCCTATCCACCAATATTCTCATAAACGATTTACTTGGTAGTTTTTGCGAAATACGTAAAGAGGATCGTAACCCGATCAGCCATTGCATGCTTCCAACATAACGTCTTTCCATCTGGTGAAATTGACATTGTAAATGGATGTATCACCGGATGCTTTCTGTCATGATGCCCATTAAGTATCTCAAGAGCAAGATGATACTCTTTTGGATGGAGGGTCAGAATATTACGTTTTAGATCCCAAGTGCCCTCCCAAGGGAATGGATTGATAGAGTAGCGATGATCAGGCTTCAGAGATAAAACAATTGCTCCCGTCATTGCGTCAGCATTGGTCACCCTCCTAGGAGTTTTGGCATGAGGGGGCCAAGACTCCATCCTGGACACCGACCACTCGCCCACCACCTTCACATTCGACTGTAAAGATAAGGACAAAACCCTACAACATAATGTCAAAATAATCATCTGTGTCACCCAATTTGTCCAACAATTCAGCTTTCTGGCCTCGGACGTCAGCTATTCACCTGCCCCACTTAGCCCATGAATAAACTCGTTGACCTGTCCTTGAATGAATAGCCCAACGAAGGCATAGCAGCCAGTACTGCAACCTTTTCGCGCACCATTGCAATTCTTGCAGCACTCAAGGCACCCTAGCAAGTCAAAACCATCTGTCATTCCGTTATTATGGAGATTATTGTCTATGCACCCGGAACATGGCGGGCCTGTAATGACCGGTGGTGGGGCCACGCCACTGATGGCGGTGGTGGCGGGTAGGGATAAATAGGTGGAGGAACAACGCCTACGCCGGAAATTGGATACCAGTCGCCTGGTGGGCGCAAACATGGCCCCGGCTTCTTCCCTTCAGGGCAACATTGGAAGTAATATGCTGAGGCTAAATCATTGCATGAAATTTGACACCCTGGTGTATGCTGAAATTGGCAATCGGTGCAAACTTTATACACAAGATCGTTGGTGGAACTGTTGCACCCAAAACACCTCGGAGCAACTTGAAGGCCAGAAGGGCCAGTCTTTGATGTCGGACAAGCCGAAACATAAATGAATTTCCTTTGCCTTGGCCAAAGCGGATCTACAGTCTGCCAAGCTGTCGTCTGCGGACGTAAGATTCGTCTTCGAACGTAGAGCCGATTCCCTACAGAATCTGCATAATAGCCCTTCGTTCCACCATAGCCGAATGGCGTCACGCTAGACCCAATCGGATGGCTCCGCTGCTCGCCGAAAGGCCACCAAGTGAAGGTGTCCGTGATCGTCTGAGTCGAATCCGTCAGCGCTATCGTCGATCCGAGCGGATCGGGAATGTAGTCCGCTTCGACTCCGCTCCGAGTTTCGGAGAGGATTTCGCCGTCGATGGTTAGATAGCTCGTTACAGGCATTCAACTTTCTCCGTCTACAAAGGATTTTCCCCTCCAATGGTACGACAGAAAACTAAGGTTCGGGCATGGCCTCAAATGCCTTAGTTAGTTTAACCTTTGTGGTGGACAGCCCCCTATTTGGCTCAAATAGGGCAGGTAGGATCGGGGCCGTTTCTATTTTTCCAGATCCAAAATCGCTGCTTCCAGCGCTTCCATGGGTAAGCCGATAACGTTCGTGGCTGAGCCTTCCAGTTTCTCGATAAAGGCTTTGGCGCCGCCCTGACTTGCGTAGGCGCCGGCTTTATCCATGGGTTCGCCGCTTGCTACGTATTTTTGAATCTCTTCCTTTGTCAACTCGCGGAAGGTGACCTTAGAGGTTTCCGAGAATGTTTTGATACCGTCCGACCAGGCTAGACATACGCCGGTGATGACCAAATGCGTTTGACCCGATAGCTTGGCGAGGATCTTCTCTGCATCTTTCTTCGACGTCGGCTTCGACAGTTGGATGTAGGTTCCGTCGTCCTGCGGCAAGGCGACAACCGTATCGCCGGCAATGATAAATGAGTCCTGCCGTTGGCGCAACACGGCCGTGGCCTTTGCCCGCGCGAGGGCTGTCGCCGTCTCGACTGGATCGGGCACCGTCAATGCGTCTTCATCCACTTCGGGGACGAAAATCTCAAAGTCTTCGACGAGGTCGAGGAGCAAATGTTGGCGCCGCGGAGACCCGCTCGCCAGTACGACAAACCTTCCAAGAATCATCTATCAGTCCGCATGGTGGAAAACTCTAAGCAACAAATCAGGCATTTCTATTGTTCAATGGTTGTAAGGCGGAACAAGAGCCGCTGCAACAACAGCATTGGAGGTGCTGACATATGGCTAAATTGAACCTCGTCCTGGCATTGCCAGGTCTAGTGTTGTTCATTTGTGCTGCCGGTTGCAACCGTGAGGTGGATTTATCCCCAGACGGTAAGACCGTTGTAACCACAAATGGCAACGAAGTCGTGTTCCACGACACCACGACCAAACGTCCCGACATAGCAGTGAAGCTTGAAGGGGTGGGGTCTCCGCGATTCTCGCCCGACAGTGAATTTGTCGCAGTAGGCCATGGCGAAGTACACGGCAAATCAAATGGCAAGAAGGCTGGACAAGTAATTCGCAATTCAGGAACCGATGTCATAACGAAAGGCGGAGAAGTCAAGTTTTCGGTGCCAGGTGTTTATGGCCCGTACGCTTGGAGACCGGACGGATCGGAGCTTGCCGGTACTGATGAAGATGGTGTGGCGGTCATTCACATTCGTTCGCACCAAATCGTGCGGCACTACCCTTTTGCCGGAAACGCGAGACAGGCAGCGTGGCTTGGTACTGGCCGTGACCTGGCATTCGGCACTGATGATTCGCTCACCGTCATCCATAATGGTGTCGCAAAACAACATGCCTTGAAGGGCAAGCTTGGCGGGATTAGCTTCGACACAACTCAGAACCGTGTCATATGGGTTGAGATCACCCATCAGGAAGGAAAAGATCTTCTTCCACGGGGTGAGGTTGCGGTCAGGGCCAGTGATCTCCAATTAGCTAAAACCGAAACGCTACTCGAACAATCGGCATTTGCCGAGCTGTTGGCGCCTAACGGTCGCGTTGGCGTTCCAACAAACTTTGCGGTTTCGCCGGATGGGTCCGTACTTGCGGTTACGGGAATCGTCGATGCAAGCAAGTCGGGCTTGATGGATCGATACATTGCATTAGGCGGATTTCACAAACCGGGACAACTCAAGAAAGAGGTGGCCAGAAAGCTTGGGGAAATCGAGAAGCAACTCAGGTTTCAGGTCGTATGTGCGACCACGCCGATCGGTGTAAGCAACCCGAAAGCAACTAGGCGGATTTCGTCAGACATCGTCGACTCGAAAAGCAATAATCCGTTTTGGTCGGACAAGGTCATCTGGACTGATGGTGGCAAAAGCGTCGCAATGCTTGTCAACGACAATTTCGTCAAGAAAGTATCGTTACAGCGCTAGACGCTAGGCGCCGGTTGTTGGGTGTTAGGTGTTGGGTATTAGGAACGGGATTAGGACAAAGGCTCAATCCCAACACCCAACACCCAACACCCAACACCCCGGTCCTACACCCAACGCTGGCCGTCCGTTTGCGCCACAATAGGGAGCGAATCCTGGTGTTTCCATGAGAGTGCCCTTCTACGATATCAAGGCCCAGTACGACGAGTTGCAGGAGCCGATGGATGCTGCGGTCCATGCCGTCATTTCAAGTGGCGATTACTCGATGGGAATGAACCATCGGATGATTGAAAGGGAACTCGCGGATCTTCACCAGGTAAAGCACGGCATCGCCGTCAATTCCGGAACGGATGCTCTCCGAATCATCATGGACTCCGCCGGTATCGGCCAGGGCGACGAGGTCATTACGACGTCGTTCACGTTTGTCGCCAGTGTAGAGACCATCGTTCAAACAGGCGCCCGACCCGTTTTTGTCGATATCGATCCAAGCACGTTTTGTATTGATCCTGGAAAGATCGAAGCAGCCATCACTCCGAGAACGAAGGCTATCCTCCCCATTCACCTCTTCGGACAGTTGGCCGACATGAAGGCTATCAACCCAATCGCAGAAAGGCATGAGCTGGTGGTTGTAGAAGATGCCGCTCAAGCGATCGGCAGCAGCCTTAGCGGCGTGCCTGCGGGCAACTTCGGCATCGGCGCCGGCTTTAGTTTCTACGTGACCAAAAATCTCGGCGCCGCCGGCGATGGTGGCTTAATCTTGACGAACGACGATCAAATCGCCGAAACCTGCCGCTCGATGCGGGTTCACGGTATGGGGAGAGAGCGCTACTACTACGATCACGTCGGATATGCTTCCCGCCTTCACGAGATGCAGGCTGCGGTCCTTCGTGTGAAGCTTACGAAGCTAAACGAATGGAACGCTCGCAGAGCAAAACTTGCCTCAATCTACTTCGAGGCCCTTCATGATGCGCCCGTCACCCTGCCGACAATTTCGCCGGGCAATACGACCAACTGGCACCAATTCAGCATCCTGACTGACAGACGAGATGCACTAAGGGAGTTCCTCAAGGAGCGAGGAGTAGATTCTATGATCTACTATCCGGTCCCAATCCACTACCACGAGCCTTACAAGCATTTCGGGCAAGGACATGGGTCGCTACCACAGACCGAAAGGGTTTCTCGAGAAATCCTCAATCTCCCGGTTCACCAACATCTAACGGAAGATCAAGTTGCTTTTGCAGCGAATTCAGTTGCCGAATTCTGTTTGAAAGCGGCGAAGATTTACTGATTGACCTAGGTTTGTTGAGGTGATACGGGGAAGCAACGCACGCGTTGCCCCTACATCTGTTGTGGGTTCGTATCAGAGCTTTGTGCTTCCGCGCTCCGTTAACTTCGAAACGATCTCACGAACCGATTGCGTTTGCGAATTGTCGCAAACCAAGACGGCGTCGTCGGTCACCACCACGAGTAAGTCATAGACACCCGCCAACGCCACAGTAATGCCCTGTGATTCGTTGTGAACCATGCAATCAGCGGTTTGGACGAGAACGTTATCACCCAATGAACTATTGCCACGCGAATCGGGAATCATGTAGCGCGATACCGCGTCCCACGATCCAACATCGTCCCAGTCGAAGGTCGCCTCGACAACAGCAACATGCGATGCACGCTCCATAAGCAGGTAGTCGATCGAAATGTCCGGCAAAGAGGCGAATATCCGCTCGGCCTCCTTTAAGTTGCCATCTTTGATCAGGTCAGACAACGTATTAACTACCTTGAAGTGCGGCGCTGCGACCCGCTTCAACTCGGAAAGGAATGTATCCAGCCGCCAGAAGAACATTCCGCTATTCCAATAGAATCCTTCGGTCGCCACATATTCTGTTGCGAGATCTGCAGATGGCTTCTCATGAAATCTGTTTACTAAATAGGAGGTGCAACCATCGTAACTCTCGACGGGTCGAGTCAGGTCCGCCTCTATATAGCCATACCCGGTCTCGGGTCGGTCGGGGCGAATACCGATCGTCACTAATGCGCCGTTGTTTTCAGCCAAGGCCATTGCAGCAGCAACCGTCTCGTGAAACGCCTCGATCGGCGAAATCTTGTGATCTGCGGCAAGCACAGCGAGAGTAACTTCGCTTGGGTCGGATTCTTGCGCCATCAAATTAGCGGCAAGCCAGCAAAGGCATCCGGCAGTATTGCGCTTTACGGGTTCACTCAGCACGTTTTCCGCCGCCATATCCGGCTCTGCCCGGCGAATGACGTCGGCAAGGTGCGGCGCGGTAAGGATCAGGATTTTCTCGAAGGGGACGAGAGCCCGAACACGATCGATGGTATCACCTAACATCGTCTTGTCGGAGCCCGGTAGCTTTAGCAACTGCTTGGGGTGCGCGCGACGCGAAAGCGGCCAAAATCGCTCGCCTGATCCTCCCGCCATGATCGCCACGTATCGATGTTTCACTGTACTTTCTTCATTCTGGAACAAGAGTTGAGCGGTCGTCGTCATGTTGGAAATTCCTCCACTGCTGCACCCAGCGGCTGGCCGGAGATTCTATGAAGATTTGGAATCAAATTTGGTTCCATCGCTAAGGTGAGGTTGGCAAATGAGTATTGGATCAGTTCGGAAAGTTGCACTTGTAGGGAACCACACACCAAGACAATGTGGAATCGCCACTTTTACAGCAGACTTGGCTCAGGCCGTTGCCGAAACAGGCGCAGAGATTCAAGTTGTCGCCATGAACGACCGATCTGAAGGGTATCACTACCCGGACACCGTCACCTATCAGATCGATCAGTCCAACCCTCAAAGCTATCTTGAAGCGTCACACTTTCTAAACGCTCAGCATCTCGACGTCTTGTGCGTCCAACATGAATTCGGAATTTTCGGCGGGCCGTCGGGTTCATATCTGTTAAACCTCCTTCGCGAAGTAAACGCTCCCGTCGTAACCACTCTTCATACAATCCTTGAGCACCCCAGCCACGAGCAACGATCGATCCTTGCCGAGTTGTCTCAGTTCTCGGAACGGTTCGTTGTGATGACGAATCGAGGCAAGTCGATGCTTGAGGAAGTCTATGGAATAGATCCGGCAAAGGTTTCTGTCGTGAGCCACGGGATCCCGTCTATCGAACGAAGTTCGCCAAATCGATACTTAGGAAAACTAGGCCTCGGTGGAAAGCAGGTTATCTTGACATTCGGCCTGATCTCACCGGATAAAGGAATCGAGCATATGATTTCGGCAATGCCGGCTGTCGTTGCCAACCACCCTGATGCCCATTATCTGATCGTCGGCGCAACTCATCCGAATATTCGCAAAGAATCGGGCGAGGCCTATCGCCAAAGCTTGGTCGATTTAGCGGACAGACTCGGCGTGACTGACAACATTGGATTTGTCGACCAGTTTGTATCACTAGACGACCTTACCGACTATTTACAAGCGGCAAGTATATACGTGACACCCTATCTCAAGAAGGAACAGATCACCTCCGGAACATTGGCCTATGCCTTCGGCAGTGGAAAAGCAGTAGTGTCAACACCGTATTGGCACGCCGAAGAATTGCTTGCCGACGGTCGCGGAATTCTCGTTCCATTTCGTGATTCTGCAGCGCTTTCTGATGAGATCAACGCTTTGCTGAGCGATCCAATGCGGTTGACTATCATCCAAACGCTTGCCTATGAAGCTGGCCTCGACATGAGATGGCAGGCAATTGGATGCGAGTACGTCCGCGTGTTCGGCGAAGCAATGTCAGCATCCAGAAGCATGCTTCCAACCATGCTGCCGAGTGAAGATCACTCAGAAGAAGCAGCCACCCTTCACATCGAGCTTGTACTCGATCACTTACTCGCCATCACCGACGACACAGGCATTTTGCAGCATGCAACCTATAACGTTCCGAACCGATTTGAAGGCTATTGCACCGACGACAACGCTCGCCTTGCAATCATAGGGGCAAGACTAGAGGATGAACCAAAGCAGGCTGCCACAGCCTTATGGCTTCAAAGCAAGGGCCTGTCATTTCTCCACCATGCCTTCAATGCCGAAACGGGACGAATGCGGAATTTCATGAGCTACGATCGAAGATGGCTCGAAGAGGCCGGATCCGAGGATAGTCATGGAAGGGCTCTATGGGCTTTGGGAGTCCTGACCGATGAAAGTTCGGTGAGCGGAATCCGAGAGTTCGCTAAAGAAATCTTCATGAAGGCACTGCCGGCGGTCGAAGGATTTACAAGCCCCAGATCGATGGCATTCACCATCCTCGGACTCGACAAAGTGCTTGCCTCCATGTATTCGGCAGAGTGTCTCCGGATGTTAGGCGTGCTGGGGGGACGTTTGAACGACGTCTACTTGGCAACCGCAGATCAAGATTGGCGATGGTTCGAACGAATCCTTGCTTACGACAACGCTAGACTGCCACAGGGCCTCATGGCGGCGGGTTTCGTGCTTGGGCATGATGGAATGATTCAAAACGCGAAGATTGCGCTCAAGTGGCTTGTGGATGTTCAAACAGATCGCCAAGGGTTTTTCTTGCCGATTGGCTCCAACGGCCTCTATCCAAAAAATGGAAAGAAGGCGAAATACGACCAGCAGCCCTTGGAAGCAGCGGCGACGATTGATGCGTGTTACGATGCATTTCGATTGACCGACGATCCGCGCTGGAGAAGAGAAATCGGGAAGGCGTTTGACTGGTTCATGGGCGCTAACTCGGAGATGAAGTGCATGATTGACGAAGTTACCGGGGGCTGCATGGATGGGCTGATTCCGGGAGGAGTCAACAGAAATCAGGGCGCCGAATCCACGTTGTCTTACCTCGCGTCAACGCTGGTAGTCTGCCAGTTGGAGCACACGATGGCCCGTAAGCAGCACGGATTTCTTGGATGAGTCTGATGATCGACCAAGGCGAGCTTTTCCGAAGGCATCCGGCCAATCCCATTTTGACGGCTGCCCAGTGGCCCTATCCGATTCATACCGTTTTCAATCCAGGCGCCATCAGGTTGAAGGATGGAAGAACCCTGCTACTTTGCCGTTGCGAAGATCACCGAGGGCTGTCGCATTTCTGCAAAGCGATTTCAGAGGATGGCATTACCGGATGGCAGATAGATCGAAGCCCGACCTTTCAGCCTGATCCCGACAATTATCCCGAAGAGTTGTGGGGTATTGAAGACCCTCGGATTACGTTCGTGGCCGAGTTGGATGCCTACATCATCGCCTACACCGCATTCGGAAAAGTTGGCCCTGGGGTTTCGTTGGCGAAAACTACCGACTTTGTCAATTTCGAGCGTCTCGGATTGACGATGCAGCCGGACGATAAGGATGCAGCACTGTTCCCATGTAAGTTTGGAGGGTGTTTTCTCCTCATTCATCGACCGATCTCATCGGAGGGGGCCGACCTTTGGGTAAGCGAATCACCCGATCTCAAGAATTGGGGCAGTCCAAAACTGCTTCTTCGGGCTCGACGAGGCGCTTGGTGGGACGCTAACAAAGTCGGACTGTCTCCGCCGCCAATCGAGACGCCGAAAGGCTGGCTTGTGCTTTACCACGGAGTTCGAACTCATGCATCCGGCAGCCTTTATCGCGTTGGCCTTGCTCTGTTTGACCTCCATGAACCGCACAAGCTTCTTCGTCGAGGCCCCTCTTGGATCATCGGCCCAGAGGCGCCGTATGAGCGAATGGGAGACGTAAACAACGTTGTCTTCCCCACCGGCTACACGATTGGCGCCGATCGAGACACGATTTACATGTACTACGGCGCCGCGGACACTTCAGTGTGTGTGACGGTTGGCAGCATCAAGCGCCTTCTCGAATGGATCGAGGAACACGGCGAGGCGTAATTGCCTGATTACTTTTCTGCTTCGACCCAGCTGGCTTCTATCGAGTCCCACCGGTCCTTAGAGAGCGATTCAACGGGAGCCGTATCGCTTTCGGGTTCCTTCATCTGGCGGAGGTGACCGATGAGAGCTGTTACCCGCGTGAGGAAATTTCCGCACCTCGTACAGCCGGCGGCATGATTCCGGGCATACCAACTCATGAGTTTGGGTGCGGAACCATCTGCGGTTCGGTTTAGCATCGATTCCATGTGCTTGCATGGTTCAAGGGAGTCGCCTGGATCTTTATGGAAGTTCATGGTTGCATCTCAAGTTTTTGAAGGTCGCGAAGCACAGTGAGCATCTGCATTCGAGCACGTGCTAGCCGGGATCGCACGGTGCCGATAGGTACGCCGAGAGTTTCGGCGACCTCCGCATACGGGAGTTCCTCGACGTCGGCGAGCAAGATACACAGGCGTTGAGACTCAGGCAGGCTCAAGAGGGCCCTTTCGATGGGTTCACTAAATGTCGCACTCAACAACCTTTGGTCTGGCGCTGGAATCTTGCTGTTCCAGCTACTTTCCGTGGCTTCACTGTTCGGAATCAACTCACCCTCCAACCCCGAATCAGAGCGGTTTTGACGCTTTGCGTAGAGGTACGAATTCGTCAGAATACGCGTAAGCCAAGCTGCCGGGTGCCTGCCGTCAAATCGATCGTCCAAATAGGCGCGATAGGCGGAGACAAATGTGTCCTGAACCAAATCCTGTGCTAGGTCGTGATCGGCGCCGCACATTCGCTTCGCGGTTCGCAGCAGTGCTGATTCATGCTGCTTAGCAATTGCTGCGAACGCTTCCCTTTTTCGATTCGTTGGTACCGCCTCCGCCATAGCCGTAAATTTCATCATGCACTCGTTCACACTTCGCGAACGAGAGATGAATGCATTCGCAACGCGAAAAGTTCCACCAACGTTCCATATCGAATCGGTTGCTTGGTGCCTAAGGATGCTCAATACTCTGTAGGGCTTCCAACAATTCATTTGGGGCGCCTACGGCGGCTTCGTTGTCGATTCGGATTGCTTCGTAGGCTAAGGCTGCCAGAACTGCGCCGATTGGTGTGGCAACAAAGTAGAGCCAATAATTCGACAGCGCGGCGCCGCCGGCGAACAGGGCTGGCCCGAAGGAGCGGGCTGGATTCATTGAGCCGCCCGTGATCGGCCCTCCGATCAGCACTCCAACCACTACCGTAAACCCGATTGCCAGCGCCGGAACTGCACTTGAAACTCTCTTATCCGTCGCCACCGAGATGATCACGAGCATCAACAGGAACGATATCGATATCTCTGTGCCAACGTTGCGAATTACATTCGAAGGGTTGGCGGGAACATGAGTTCCGGCTCCCGAACCCACCAACAGGGCCACTAAACCAGCAGCCGCGATTCCACCAAGGAACTGACATACCCAATAAGGCGCAACATGCTTCCAAGGAAACCGCTTTGCCACCGCAAAGCTAAGAGTGACAGCCGGGTTAAAATGCGCTGCCGAGATTGGGCCGAGCGCATAGATCATGGCGAGAACAGGAAAACCGGAAATCAGAGCCGCAGAAAGAAGTGTTCCATCGCCCCCAGTTCCGCGAGCAGTTGCGGAAAGCATGACTGGCGCAAACACAATCATGAACGTGCCGATGAACTCTGCTACGTATCTTTTGTTCATTTGATGGCTCACTGGAACGTCCCCGCTGTCACTTGTCCGCCTGTCCTGAGGTAATCCGCAAAGTATGTCGGCAGCCCCGCTTTTATCAGCCGATCGGATGCGGCTTCGACATCGTAATCGACTCGGATCTGCTCGGAGGTAACCGAGGACTCGGCAATCGTCAACACGCAATAACCCGCTCGCGGATTGCCATCCTTTGGCCTGCCGACGCTTCCCGTGTTGATAAAATGCACTCCATCGACGACTCGGTGAAACGGCACGTGGGTGTGGCCGAACACGATTACATCGGCGTTTGCATCTGCTTTACCGCCCGTCGTAAACTGCCGTAAATAACCGTCCGATCGATTCTCAAATAGGTACTCGGTGGTATCCCGCGGAGAGCCATGACATAACAAAACCCGTCGTCCAAAGACCTCAAATCGGATTTCGGGGGGTAGCCCTCGAAGCCAATCCTTATGCTCCGCGCTCGTATGTTCCCGCGTCCAAAAGAACGAGATGTCCGACATTTCAATGTCGAACGGCTTGATGTAGTGGCAGCCACAACTTTCGCGGTCAAATCCGACCCCTTCGTCGTAGTTGCCAAGAATCGTCGGACAACCCATTGCCATGATTTCGTCTTGCACTTCATTCGGCTGGCTGGCATATCCGCCTAAGTCACCGAGGCAGTAGATACTGTCGAACTTCTTGGACTCGACGTCATTACGAACTGCCTGCATCGCCGGCAAGTTCGCATGTACATCGCTGAAGATTGCGAAGCGCTTAGTCATTTCGAGATCAACAGCATTGATCGGAACATTTTGCTTCCTCATTAAAGTAGGAGGCTAACTTCGCAACGGCATCGCGGTTGATTCCGCAAATCATGTTCTTGCCCCGGCGTTCCATCGTGATGAGGTCTGCATTTCGCAACTCTTTCAAATGGAAACTCAGCGATGACGAGATCTTCTCCGATCCTGTCACGGAACAGCACACTTCTCCGACGGTTGGCCCCAACACGGGGCGGACTTCGCCTTCATCTCCCACTGCCACCGGGCAACAACAAGATCGAAGAAACTCGAATACCCGCAACCGAGTCGGATCACCCAACGCCTTAAACATGACCGACTTATCTTTGTGGTCCATGGAAACATATTACACGATATTTCGAGAAATATAGAAATGTTGTCGAAAACAGTTGTTGATCATAGGTTCGGACGTCGGTACAAACCATCCGACGACTACAAGTCCATTCGAAGGTTATGGGGTGACATCCCAATTTCGAATATCTGTAGCCGTCGGATGGTTTGTACCGACGTCCGGTTTCGGCTAGAGCCCTGCGTACCAATCGTAACCTTGCTCGGCCCAGTAGTCGCCTGGTTTTTGGTCTGAGTACGTAATCGAGCCGATTCGTTTGAGGTTTTTGATCCCGTACTTAACGGGAATTGCGAGTCGCAACGGCGCTCCGTGCTCCAGAGAAAGCGGTTCACCGTTTATCTCGTAACATAACAACGTCTGGGGATGAAGTGCGCTGGCCATGTCCAATCCGACGTAGTAACCCTCATTCGGCGTGGTAATTGACACGAACCGAACGAGGTTCTCAGGATGATTTTTAACATCCGGGGCATCGCCGGTCCTTTGGTTCGGCGGATAGAGCTCAGCAAAGTCGACCATGCGAACTCCCTTCCATTGCACGATCATGCTCCAACCTTCGATGCAACACATCTCGGTGATTTGAGTCGTCGACGGCATCTTCTTGATATCGTCGATCGTCAGGATCACCGACTCATCCTTGCCGTGGACATTGTTTACTGTCAGCTTCCATTGACTAACGTCGTAGTCCTCTTCCTCCATCCCAATTGTTTCATTCATCCTCAGCTTTGTGATGTCGGATTTCAAGAAGGTCGGAGCAAGCCGCTGGGGGCCGAAGTAGTCCATTGCCAAGTCTTCGTTGGCGTCGAGAACGCGACGGAACGGCCACGCGGTTCCCCAGTCTTCTTGTCTGGATGCCAGCCACTTTATTCCGCCATAGGTCGTGAGTGCGGCTACGCCGGCCCACATAAAGCTCCGCCGCGACATGCGGCGCATTTCATGCCGAACTGCTACATCGTTGGCTAACCTTGCCCCAAGTTCCAAGTCGGATTCGTGCTGAGTGTGTTCGGGCTCGGGAATTTGATCGCTCATACCGTTTCCTCCTCCGTCACGACCTCGTAGCCGGTGACCATCGACCTAAAGTTGTTCCACCCTGCCCGAATCACTTGCGCCACATGGACTAGGAAAAACGCCATAAATAACATCATCAGCCAGAAATGAAGGAACCGAGCGACCGTGTATCCGCCCATCAACTGTGTGAACAAACTCGCCTGGACAGGTTTGTAGATGGCAATTCCGGTTATGAGAGACCCCAGTCCCATAAAAATTACACCGGAATAGGCGAGCTTCTGGGCTCCATTGAACTTAGCTCTTGGCAGCGGATCCTTCCTGATGTGGAGGTCATGCAGCACCACGTGAATGGCTTCCTTAAACGTGTTACGAGAAGGCAAGATGTGACGCCATTCACCCGAGAACGTGGTGTAAAGCACGTAGAGGATCCCATTGATCGTGAAGATCCACATAAAAAGGAAGTGCCAGGACATGCCTTCGGCAAGTCGTCCCGTAAGTTCGTATACCGCGCCTTTATCAGTGACCTTGTCGTAGCCAGGGTGATAGAACCAATCTGGAAACAGCTCTATTGGCCCCAAGTGGTATACGCCGTTAGCCCAATAGATCAGGATCCCGCTCCAGATCATGATCATGATCACGGGAAAGTTGATCCAATGAAACCATCGGATCGCCAAGGGGTGCTTCTTTTCCAGGCGCAACGGTTTAGTCGTGCTATCGACCTCCAAACTTTCACTACGCCGTTTCAGTCCATATATCATCGACACCTACCAAAGACCAAGACGGCCGACCAAGTTCCATCAATTCACAATGAGGCTGCCCAAACGGCATCCACGGTACTATGATGACCCACCCTGTAGGGGCAAGGCGTGCCTTGCTGACCATTCCATGGGGAGAGGAAATTATTCGGAGCAGTGCAAGGATTGAAGATCACTCGGACGCTGAAATGGGGAATCGCCGGAGCAGCCCTCGCCGCGATGGCAGGTTGTGGAGGAGCTAAGAGCGTTGCCGGGATGTTCTCCGCATCCCACGGCAAGTGGACCGTCCTGGTTTACATGAACGCCGCTAACGACTTGGACACCTTTAGCACGCTCAACGTGAATCAGATGGAGCAGGTCGCAACTAACACTGACGTGAGGTTCGTTGTCCAATGGAAACAGGCAGTTTCGGTGACTCCGACTTCCACATTTAACGGGACT
>Ga0206948_1044_pt1 | contig 34913 bp, 31 predicted proteins | sample Alteio_BWOrgHeat_FD_153236 | JGI IMG/M metagenome (GOLD analysis project Ga0206948, IMG submission 153236) | Enriched cells from forest soil in Barre Woods Harvard Forest LTER site, Petersham, Massachusetts, United States -... | ecosystem: Environmental > Terrestrial > Soil > Temperate forest > O... | reverse complement strand
GCATCACCATGCTATAGCGGGTCCTATTACACCGAGGCTTCAAAGGTCAAGCAGATAGATTACTTTCAGTGTCTCCCGCCTACTCAACCTTCTTACTGTACTTCCAATTTTCCCCTGCGCCCGGTCACATCGAGATCCTTCGCACAGCTTTCACCTAGGCTGCGCCCTCTTAATGTCGACCCCTATCAATTGACTTTCAATTCATTGGGGCTACAAAAAAATCTCCACCAATCCTGCAAAGGAGAAAGCCTTGGCGAATCGAAAAAAACATCCAAACCAGAAAGAATTCCGCTCGCCATACACCCGCCACAACAATGCATGCGCATTGAACAAACTGTGTTACCGTTTGCACATGCAATAAGGCCTACCGAACAAGATATTTTATTGGAAGACGGTAACTACACTGGCCCACCGCAGCATGTCACCCATGCAAATCCACCATCAAAAGCCGCCGCGCAAGGTTGCGCATATGAGTGCGCGCGCGATGCATGCTGCTCTAACTTACTGTGTGGGTGCGGTGCGCGGTTTAAACCTGGCACCTTTTTGCATTTCTGCTTTGCTCGCGACCGTGGCGGCTGCATCAATGACAATTGCCTACCAAGTTATGCTTGCATGTGTGTAACTGCTAGTCTTGCCATAACGGGGATAGTCTTAACGGCGTTGAATAAAACTTAATAGGATCATTATGTACTCGTATAATAGTTCGTTACTTGTCTATGAGGGGCAATCTGGCAAAATGGGAGATAACCGCTATAATAATCTTATGCATATCATAGAAAATTAATTGCTTGCCGAGGGTGTATATGGCCGACCAAACTGCTGACAATAAAACCGCTGAAAATAAAGTATCCTTTAAAGACACGCTTAATTTACCGCATACTGACTTTCCTATTCGCGCCAATCCACAGGTGGACGACCCTGCGATGGTCGCGCGCTGGGAGCAGGAGCAGCTGTTTTCTACCTCATTTGACTGCAACGCAGGCGCACAAAAATATATTTTGCATGACGGGCCTCCTTACGCAAACGGACATATTCATGTTGGCCATGCCTATGGGAAAATTTTAAGGGATATTGTCTCCAAGTCTCAGCGGATGCTCGGTAAACATGTTCCGGTAACCCCAGGGTGGGATTGCCACGGCTTGCCGATCGAATTCAAAGTTACCCAAGAAACTCCTGGCATGTCGCCAGAGCAGATTAAAAAAGCGAGCCGTATCTACGCACAAAAATGGATTGATATCCAGCGGCAGGAATTCAAGAATCTTGGTGTGCTTATGGATTGGGACCGTCCCTATATAACCATGTCATCCGATTATGAAGCATCGATTTTGCAAGCATTTGGCATGTTCGTTGCAGGTGGCTATATCGAGCGCAAAAATAAGACGGTGCCTTGGTGCTTTTCTTGCCAGACGGTGTTGGCGTTGGCAGAAATTGAATATCAAGAACGTAAAGATCCTTCGACTTATGTCTTATTTCCGTTGGAATCAAAGTTTTTTGATCACCATCCAGTTCTTGCTCATCAACCAATAAACTTCTTAGTTTGGACCACGACCCCATGGACTTTGCCGCTCAATAGAGCTGTGCTGATTCGTCCTGGAGCTCGGTATGTGGTGCTTGAACTCCTTGGCAAATATATTATTACTGCCAAGCAACTGGCTGACAAAGTCAGCGCATTGGCAGAAGCCGAGCCAAAAATTATCGCTGAGTTTAGCTCAGATGAATTGGTTTCATTCGGCGCACAAGCTCAGCATCCTTTTGTGGATGGTTTGACCGTGCCGGTTATTTTGGATCAATCAGTGCTCCTTGAAGACGGTACCGCCTGTGTGCATAGCGCGCCAGGATGCGGACCAGAAGATTATGAAGTTGGTGTACGCAACAATTTAGAAATATACTCTCCGTTAACCCCTGATGGTAAATACTCTGCCGACATTGCGCCACGTGAGCTTGAAGGTATGTCGATCACCGATGGCCAGATTTGGGTGATAAAAAAGCTGGCTGAAAAAGATCGGTTATTCTTTAAAACCAGTATCCGTCACCCGTATCCGCACTGCTGGCGCTGCCACAACGGCCTGATGTTCCGCGCAACCAAACAATGGTTTTGTGATTTGGAACGTGGGGACTTGAGGAGCAAGGTTTTACAAGCGATTGATACCATTGTGACCATCCCAGAAAAATCGTCCAATAGTTTAAAGGCAGTGGTGGAAGGGCGACTTGAGTGGTGCCTTTCTCGTCAACGGGTATGGGGTGTACCGATTCCTGCATTGTTGTGCATCGGGTGTGACCATACATACATTAGTCAGGAATTTGTAGAAAGCGTCGCGAGCAAGGTTGCTTTGCAAGGGATCGAATATTGGGATAATGTGACGGTACAAGAGTTGGTTCCAGCAGGGTTTAAGTGCCCGCGTTGTTCTGGCACCGAATTCAAAAAAGAAACTGATATTCTTGATGTCTGGTTTGAATCAGGGATTAGCCATTATGCGGTACTGTGCAAAAATAAAGAGCTTGGGTTCCCTGCGGATCTTTATCTTGAAGGTAAGGATCAGCACCGCGGTTGGTTCCAAAGTTCCTTGTTGACTGCGTTAGTAATCGAGGGCGTAGCACCTATGAAGACTATCATGACCCACGGATTTACCGTCGATGAAAAAGGGCGCAAGATGTCTAAATCAGTAGGCAATGTCGTGTCGCCTGCCGATATGACCAAACAACTGGGCACTGATGGGCTGCGGTTATGGGCAGTGAGTATTGATTGCTCCGGTGATGCGGTTATTTCCGATGTGCTCATTAAAAACGTTGCGGAAGTTTTTAGAAAAATACGTAACACCAGCAGATTCTTACTTTCTAATCTGTATGATTTTGACATAGAAAAAGACGCCGTCTCATTAAAAGATATGCGCTTGATTGATCAGTATGCCTTGCAGCGGTTGTATGAAATTAATGAAGAGATTGTGCAAAATTATGAAGACATTGATGTGACTTCTATTTTCCACAAATTAGCCGATTACTGTGCTACCGATTTGAGTTCATTTTATTTGGATATCGTCAAAGATCGGTTGTACGTAGAAAAGGCTGACGGTAACGCACGGCGCTCGGCGCAAACGGCGTGCTGGTACATTTTGGATACGTTGACCAAATTGACCGCGCCAATACTTTCATTTACCGCAGAACAGGTTTCTGATAACTATCAAAAAAACAAAATTAAATCGATTCATCTGCAGCAATTTGCTGCGCTCAACAGCCCATGGAAACTCATTGCAGCGCAAGAACCAACGTTTGATTTTGCTCGGCTTGCCAATAAAGGGCTGAGGACCGTTGCAGACAGAACGCAGGCAACGCTGGATGAAATCCAGTACGTTACGCAAAAGCATGAGCAATGGGAATTGATCAAAGCAATGCGCTCAGCACTCCTCAAAGCAATTGAGGCTTTGCGGGAAAAGGGGATCATTAAGCATTCACTGGAAGTACGCATGACGATTCATCTTGATGATGCACAACAGCAAACATTGCGTAGCTTTTTTGCTGACCTTGCATTACATGGTCAGAGCATTGAAGAATTTTTTAAGGAATTTTTGATTGTATCGCAAGTTGTTGTAGTACCATCTGCGGCTGGGCTGCAACCATCGGAAAGCGCTGGGCTTGCGGTTCTTGTCGAAAAAGCAGAAGGGGACAAGTGTCCACGCTGCTGGCAATGGGAAGTGACGCAAGATAAAGACAAGCTTTGTGCGCGCTGTCAGGCGATTGTACGGTAATTTCCCTAGGTTCTGTTGATTTTTTATCGTAATCATAAAATAGCCCCTCTTCAATAATAAAAATGCTATGCAAAAAAAATGTGCAGAATCAATTTAAAATCCGATCATTCTAATTAAATCCGGGCATCCCGAGTGATTCCGAGCTTTGTGAGGAATTGTAACGAGGGACGGCAAATTAAAACTTTTTTTAGCAACATTTTTTGTTGTTAACTAAGCTTATCAATAAAATTATTAATCGGCTTCGGGTCCCTCGTTACAGTTTTTTACAGAGTAAAAAACCACTCGGGATGCCCGGATTTAATTTAATTTTTTGGATTGAGTAAACTTTATACATTACAAAAATCTGTAATGTTAAGCTGCCTAATAGCTTCAGTGATACATAATAATACCATTTTTTTTTGACATTTTACGGGTCTAGAACTATCGATGCTATCATACTTTGAAAATCTATATTTTAAAAAATCAACAGAACCTAATCCGTATTTCTGGGTTTGTTAAATATCCATTGTTTAACCTCAATCAACATCTTCCATTGAGTCTTGATCACATTTTTCTTCAGCAGGTTCCCTTCCGCTGCTACTGCTTGACGAAGATGATGATGATGAACTTTGCCCGGACCAAAGAGGTTGCAGCTCTACCCAAGATGCCTGCAGCGCTTGCCGCAACTGTTGTTTATCCTGCTCATCTTCTTCCTCTTGGCTTGCCCACTCTTGCCGCTCAGGTTTTTTCTCTTTTTCCTTTTCTTTTCCTGTTTCGAAGGTCGTTAACTTTCTTGTTGCTTTCTGTTGTTGTTCACGCGCCTGCTCCCGTTGCTGCTCTTGCTGCCTAAATTCTGCGCATTCCTTGCGCAACTTTTCTCGCGCTGCTTGTTTTGCAGGGGTTGCCACTTTTGTTGAGCATGCCCATGATTTTTCATCTGCTTCGAACTGGTCACATTGTTTCTTTTTGCGATGCACAGCTAACTGCTCCAAAAAGTGTGGGTGCTGTGTTAAAATCTGTGCCCGCTCGCTCAGGCGTTGGGCATGCTTGCGCACAATATCTTCAACGTTTATCCAGAGTATGGCAGTAGTATCATATGATCCAGTTACCATCTGCTTTCCGTCAGAGCTAAATGCAACGCTGTTGATACCACCGGTGTGGCCCCGTAGTGGTTCATCAATTGGAGCGCCAGTCTGCGCATTCCATAATCTGGCAGTATTATCCCATGCCCCAGTTATAATCTGCTTTCCGTCAGGGCTGAATGCAACACAGGTGATACTATTGGTATGGCCCTGCAGAGGCTCACCAATTGGAGCGCCGGTCTGCGCATTCCATAATCTGGCAGTATTATCATCTGACCCAGTTACAATCCGCTTTCCGTCAGGGCTGAATGCAACGCTGGTGATACCACCGGTGTGACCCCGCAGTGGCTCGCCAATTGAAGCACCGGTCTGCGCATTCCATAATCTGGCAGTTTTATCATGTGACCCAGTTACAATCCGTTTTCCGTCAGGGCTGAGTGCAACGCAGGTGATAACACCGATGTGGCCCCGCAGTGGTTCGCCAATTGGAGCGCCAGTCTGCGCATTCCACAATCTGGCAGTTTTATCATGTGACCCAGTTACAATCTGTTTTCCATCAGGGCTGAATACAATGCTACTAATAGCACCGGTATGACTCCGCAGCGGTTCACCTATTGGAGCGCCGGTCTGCGCATTCCATAATCTGGCAGTTTTATCATATGACCCAGTTATAATTTGTTTTTTGTCAGGACTGAATGCAACACAGTTGATACCACCAGTATGGCCTTCCAGTGGTTTACCAATTGGAGCACCAGTTTGTGCATTCCACAATCTGGCAGTTTTATCTCCTGACCCAGTTAGAATCTGTTTTCCGTCAGGGCTGAATGCAACGCTGTTAATACCATGAGTATGGCCCCGTAAAATGTGCTCAATCTGCCAGCCCCCAAGATAGCCCAATACTTTTTCTTGCAGTGGCTTGAATGACTGCCCTTGTTTCCTGCCAGAAATTGCAGACAACCCACCATGCGGTATGTTTTGACCCGGCAAGGTAAACATAATGTTGTAAGGCTCGCTAATATCCGGTTCTCTTTCTGCTTGCGTTTGCGAATTAGAGCTGCTGCTTGTAGACCCTTCCTGCGCCGATCGCAACCAGGTAACCTGGGCAATGCTGCCAATAATGACAACCGCTACTAACAGTTTGCTCACGTTCTTCATTATTTAACGTACCTCCATTTTTTACAAAAAAACTATTGTTGTTCAATCTTAATCAACATCTTCCATTGATTCTTGCTCACATTGTTCTTCAGCAGGTTCCCCGCCGCTACTACTGCTTGACGAAGATGAAGATGATGATGAACTTCCCCCGGACCAAAGAGGTTGCTGCTCGGCCAAAGATGCCTGCAGCGCTTGCCGCAACTGTTGTTTATCCTGCTCATCTTCTTCCTCTTGGCTTGCCCACTCTTGCCGCTTAGGTTGTTTCTCTTTTTCCTTTTCTTGGCCTGTTTCTAAAGTCTTTAATTTCCTTTTTTCTTTCTGTTGTTGTTCACGCGCCTGCTCCCGTTGCTGCTCTTGCTGCCTAAATTCTGCGCATTCCTTGCGCAACTTTTCTCGCGCTGCTTGTTCTTCAGGCGTTGCCGATTCTGTTGCGGGTGCATCGGACTTCTCTGACGATTCGAACTGGTCACATTGTTTCTTTTTGCGATGCACAGCCAACTGTTCTAAAAACTGTGGGTGCTGTGCTAAAACCTGTGCGCGCTCGCTCAGGCGCTGGGCATGCTTGCGCGCAATATTTTCAATATTTTGCCATACTATTGCAGTTTTATTATATGACCCAGTTACAATCTGTGTGCCGTCAGGGCTGAATGCAACGCTAGTGATGCTATCGGTATGGCCCCGCAGTGGTTCGCCAATTGGAGCGCCAGTCTGCGCATTCCATAATCTGGCAGTAGTATCCCATGACCCAGTTAGAATCTGCTTTTCGTCAGGGCTAAATGCAACGCTGCTGATGCTATCGGTATGGCCCCGCAGTGGTTCGCCAATTGGAGCGCCAGTCTGCGCATTCCATAATCTGGCAGTAGTATCATCTGACCCAGTTACAATCCGCTTTCCGTCAGGGCTGAATGCAACGCTGGTGATCCTAGCGGTATGGCCCCGCAGCGGTTTGCCAATTGGAGCACCAGTCTGCGCATTCCATAATCTGGCAGTAGTATCATCTGACCCAGTTACAATCTGCTTTCCGTCAGGGCTGAATGCAATGCTGCGGATAATGCCGGTATGGCCCCGCAGTGGTTCGCCAATTGGAGCGCCAGTCTGCGCATTCCATAATCTGGTAGTTCTATCATCTGACCCGGTTACAATTTGCTTTCCGTCAGGGCTGAATGCAACGCTGGTAATCCAACCAGTGTGGCCCTCCAGTGGTTTGCCAATTGGAGCGCCAGTCTGCGCATTCCATAATCTGGCGGTATTATCCCATGACCCAGTTACAATCTGTGTGCCGTCAGGGCTAAATGCAACGCTGCTGATCCCATCAGTATGGCCCTCCAGTGGTTTGCCAATTGGAGCGCCAGTCTGCGCATTCCATAATCTGGCAGTTCCATCCCCTGATCCAGTTACCACCTGCTTTCCGTCAGGGCTGAATGCAACGCTGGTAATCCAACCAGTATGGCCCCGTAAAATGTGCTCAATCTGCCAGCCCCCAAGATAGCCCATTACTTTTTCTAGAATTGGCTTGAATGACCGCCCTTGTTTCCTACCAGAAACTGCAGACAATCCACCATGCCGTATGTTTTGGCCTGGTAAGGTAAACATGATGTTGTAAGGCTCGCTAATATCCGGTTCTCTTTCTGCTTGCGTTTGCGCATTAGGACTGCTGCTTGCAGATCCTTCCTGCGCCGACCGCAACCAGGTAACCCGGGCAATGCTGCCAATAATGACAATTGCTACTAACAGTTTAGTTACGTTCTTCAATATAAAACCTCCTTATCAAAGCTGATTTAATAGAAGGCCGCACACGGCTTCCCTTTCTAATAATAAGACTACAGGGGCGGGCTTCAGATTGTCAATAATTTTATGCGATACCTATAAATTAAATATTAATACAACTATGAGATGAGAGGGGATGGAAGGGTTATTTTGCAGATTTTTGATATTTTTGGTGGGGGAATGGCAAAAAGGGCAAAGAAAATTAGATTATTAAAAGCCCGGGTTTTCAATTGTCCGGGGCTAGAGGAAAGTGTTCTGTTATTGTCTATTAGCTGCTGGAGTAGCTTTTTTTCTCGAATTATTTCGGGGCTTTTTACCTAACTATTTTATATGCACAACCATTGCCGTAAGGTTGTCCTGCGAGCCTTTTGCTTTGGCTAGCGCGCATAACCGTTGAGCAAACAGATTCTTGTCTAAGCTGTCTAATTTGGCGACTTCTTGTGTTATCGCTTCGTTAGAAACTTGGTCCCATATCCCGTCACTGGCGAGCACCAGTATGTCCTCTTTTTGTAGCGGCCACGTGTAAATGTCTGGTGTAGCTATAAGGCCGTGACATTTTTTAACGATGAGGCCGTTTTTTTCTACACCCCAATCGCCCAATGAACGTGACATTGCCAAGCAAGACACTTCGCCGTATAGGCGCAAAGCCCCACTAAAGTAAAAGATCTTGCCACGAGCTTTGTTAATACGTTCTATTTCGCGGAGGTCATCAGGTTTATGGTCGATAGTTGTTTCCAGTACTTTATTGTTACGTATCAAAATCGCACGGGAATCGCCAGTATTTGCAATAATGGCTTGCGCCTCCCTCCCTCCTTTAATGTGTGCAATAACTGCGGTGGAGCCGGACATTAACAACTTTTTTTCTTTTATTTCAAGATCAATTGATTCAAAAGTTTTGACTAAGTCGCCATTATTGCGATCAAAACAATCACCAATATTTTGCTGTATATAATCGACGGTCTCGGATCCCTTATGCCCGTCAAGGACTCCGAATAGTGATTTTTTAGGATCTATGATATGCCGATCTTCCATGTAATCGCGAAGATTTTTACTTTCGTGGACCGCTACCAGTAAAGCAAGCTTGGAAGGGAGAACTTTGCGTGGCTCGTTAATAAAACTGGATAGTGCTTGGGTATCTTCCTTGTTTATAGCAATGTCGGATGCATTATAGCCTCTCGGCGGTTTAAAACAATAAGCTGCGGTAATTTTAGGTACATACGAAAATGCAATGGTGATCAGAAGGAGGTTGCATAGATTGTTTTGTATGAAATTCATGATTTTTTTTTAGTTATCGATGTGAATGTTTAATAATGGTTGATCATCTTTTGCGGATCCATCAAAATGGATAATCATTGTGGTGATATTGTCCTCGGCGCCTGCTTTTTGAGCCACATCATTAAGGGTCTCGGCTGCCCTTTTTATTAAGTCGGTCACATTAACTTGTTTATTTTTTTGGCGGGTTAAAGCAATTAATTTTGCTACAGATTCATTAGGAATGTCATCCCATATTCCGTCACTTGCCAAAACGAGCAGGTCATTCTTTTGTAGCGGCCATGTGTAGATATCTGGCGTAGCTACCACGCCACAGCCGGTAGCGTGTTTTTTTACATCCCAATCACCTAATGAGCGTGACATTGCTATTGCATTGAATATACTCCCTACATACATGCCGCCGTTTACAGCTTTATATATTCTACCGCCAGCTTTTTCTATTTTCTCAATTTCTTTTGAATTTTTCAGGCTATGGTCAGAAGTTTCGGCTATGACTTTGTTGTCGCGAATTAAAATTGCGCGCGAATCGCCGACATTAGCGATGGTTGCCTGATCATTTTTAATATGTGCAATAACAGCGGTTGTTCCGGAAATTTGTAATTGTGGCGCTTTTAAATCATGGTCTATTTTTTGCAACGTCGCTTGAAAAGCTGTGTATGGCTCGATGCCTTTATATTTGGCAAATTGCTGGCTAAAATTTTGCTGTACATAATCGACCGTTTTAGATCCACCATGTCCATCAAAAACAGCGCAAATAACTTCTTGTTCTTTGTCATCAGTTTCTGGGTTTATGGTGTAAATCAAATGCCGATCTTCCATGTGGGGGCGTTGATTGATGTCTTCAGCTATGGCAACATGTATTTTATCGTACGTAAAGCATTGCGTTGTAGGTTTTTGTTTTACTTGGTGATACGCAATATCTTGAGTGGGATCTTCTTTTTCTTTACTTCTTTTGCCGCACAGCATTTCAGCTAATTTTTTGCAATATGATTTGTCAGCTGCGGTTATCGCCGTTGCAGACCCAAGAGTGAGCAAGACGACGATAAGTAAATTTTTGATGGTAAGGTTCATGGGTTCCTATCAGTTTTTGATGTGTATATTTAACAATGGTTGATCGTTTTTTGATTATTCATCAAAATATAAAATCATCGCGGTGATGTTGTCTAGCGTTTTTCTTTTGGCTTGCGTGCTGATCATTTTAGCTGCTTGTTGCAGGGTGGCTGCATCAGAAAGATTCTTTTTTGTACGAGTATCGGCAATTATTTTTGCGACTGCTTCATTGGGTTCATTCAAGGCAATTCCATCCCATACCCCGTCACTTGCCAACACAATGATGTCTTTTTTTTGTAGGGGCCATTGGGAAATTTCTGGTGTAGCTATGAGCCCACGGAAATCAGGCATCTCTTTTAGGTGATGATCACCCAATGCGCGTGACATTGATAGATTGATATATTCGTTTCCAATGCGCCAGTGGTCAAGAATTAAGTATTTTGTGTTAAATACTTTGCCGCCAGCTTTTTCAATGCGCTCTTTTTCGCTTGGCAGATTGGGCTTATGATCGACAGTTTTTTCCAGCACTTGATTATTACGTATCAAAATTGCGCGGGAATCACCGATATTGGCGATGGTCGCTTTTGAATCTTTAATGTGGGCAACAATTGCAGTGGTCCCCGACATTTCAATATTTTTCTGTTTTATATCAAGTTCGATTGACTCAAGTGTCTGGCCCAAGTCATCATTATTGCGCTTAAACTGATCATTAAATGTTTGTGTAACATGATTAACCGCCTCAGATCCGCCATGCCCATCAAAGACGCCGAAGACTGATTTTTCAGGATCTATGAGGTGGCGATCTTCCATAGAGTCGCGACGATTTTGTTCGGAGCTTATGCTTACGAGTGGTGTATTGTGGGTAAGGCGAAGGGTGCGATATTTCTGTTGTTTGGACATGCAACAGGCGGTTATCGCCGTTGCAGATCCAAGAGAGAGCAAGACGATGATAAATGAATTTTTGATAGTAAGGTTCATGATATCCTCATCTTGTTTTTTTTGGTTGTTCTTTAAAATGGAGAATCATTGCGGTAGTATTATCGGTAGCGCCTCGTTTTTGCGCCTCGAGGTTAAGCTGTTCAGCAGCTTCTTTTATAAAGCCGGCTGTACCTGCTAATTTGTTTTTTTTGCGAACAGTAGCGATTATGGCCGCTACTGTGTCACAAGGAAGAACGTCCCATATGCCATCACTCGCTAAAACAAGTATATCGTTTTGGAGCATTTTTTCCGTGTGGATATCTGGCTTAGCTGTGATGCCACGGCCAATGGGTCTTTTTCTAATGTTCCAATTTCCCAATGTGCGCGACATATTTATTGCTCCATAAAATATGATGTCTCCTACATACGCACCGCCGTTTTTATATATTATGCTTCCACCAGCTTCCTTTATTTTTTTAATTTCTCGTGGGTCATCTAAGCTATGATCGGTAGTTTCATATATGACTTTATTGTCACGAATTAAAATTGCGCGCGAATCGCCGACATTAGCGATGGTTGCTTGGGCATTTTTAATGTGTGCAATAATTGCAGTGGTTCCGGATTCTTGAAATTGTGGAGCTTTTAAATCATGGTCTATTTTTTGCAATGCTTGCATAAGAGCTTCGTGTGGCTCAATGCCTTTATGTTTGGCGAATTGCTCGCTAAAATTTTGCTGTACATAATCGACCGCCTCAGATCCGCCATGCCCATCAAAAACTGCGCATACCAGTTCTTTTTTTTCGTTGGCTGTTTCTGGCTTTACGGCGTAAATAAAACAACGATCTTCCATGTAAGGGCGCTGATTGATGTTTTCAGCTACCGCAATATGTACTTTGTCATAGGCAGAGTATTGAGTTAAGGGTTTTTGTTTTACGAGGAGATACGCACTATCTTGAGCAGGATCTACTTTCTCTTTGCTCTTTTTGCCACACAGCATTTCAGCTAATTTTTTGCAATATGATTTGTCAGCTGCGGTAAGCGCCGTTGCAGAACCAAGAGTAATTAAGACGAGTGTAAGTAGATTGTTCTTATTGAAATTCATGATGCCCTTATATTATTTATTTTAAAGCGGTTGCGTTTTTGGCAAAGATTCTTGTGATGATGGTTCTTCTTTATCTATTTTTTTGATACGCACAAGCATCGCGGTGAGGTTGTCTTGTGATCCTTTTTCTATGGCCTGAGCAAGTAACCATTGGGCCGTTTTTTCCAGCGCTGGCGCATCAATTGAGCCATGTTTTATCAAAAAGGAATCGACTCCTTGCGCGACCTCGTCGTTCTTCATCACATCCCATATGCCATCGCTTGCCAAAACAAGCATATCATTTTTTTGTAAGGCCCATTCTTTAATGTCTGGCGCAGCTATAATGCCAACACCGATAGGGTGGTTTCTTATCTGCCAATCACCTAAAGCGCGTGAACATGAAAGGCCTCCTACGCGCGGGTCGTCACCATCTGCAGTATGTACGAAACCGCCAGCATCCTTTATGCGGGACGATTCTTTTTCCGAATCAGGTTTATGGTCTACGGTTGAATCTATAACTTGGTTGCCACGAAGAAAGACAATACGCGAATCACCGGTGTTTGCGATGGTAGCTGTTGCCCCTTTGACGTACGCCACAACAGCGGTGGTGCCAGATCTGTGGGTTTCTGCATGATTCATTAAACTGAAGTCCAATTTTTGGAATGTGAGCGGTAGGCAATTTTCAGCGTGCTCAAATGTTTTTTGGAAGTTTTCATATACATGGTCAACTGATTTGGATCCGCCGTGTCCATCAAAGACACAGAATAATCCATTACTATCACCGGCTTCAACATCACTAAGAGTACGGTCTTCCATGTGGTCACGTATATGTTGGTCTTGCGCTATGCCAATGTCGAAATGGCTGGTTGCGATGTGGCGGGCAGCAGATATTTGTAGTTTCTGTTTTTTGCTACCCTCAGGAGAATGCCATTGGATGCCATAGCGTTCAAGCTCGCTTTCAAAACTTTCTTCGTGTTTACGTTTATTACTTTCGCTTTCTTGCGCTGCAGTAAGCGCAGAGGCAGAAAACAGCGCAAGTAAGATCAAATAATTAAAGCTATATTTAAAAGTCATGATATGGCGTCCTTGTAATTTTTTGAGTGTTAAAAGGCCCCGGTTTTATTAGCCGGGGCCATCAGGAATGCTTATTAGTGCAGATTAAGCGGCGGGTGCAGCAGAATGCTTGACGGCTGTTTTTGCGATATCTTTTGCTTCTTTTAAGAATTTTTCAATAACTTTAAGAAGTTCGTCGATATTGACCGTGTCAGTAGGATCAGGGATCGCTTCAAGCGCTGTTCTTGACACCAAGTTATCTTTGTTGACGCCGCCTTTATAGGCGTACTGTTGGTCAACGGAAAGCTTACCCTGTATTTTTTTGATCTCAGTTGCTGCTCTTGTCAGAGGTTGTTCATATTTTATAGCCGTATTTTTAATTCTTTCTTTGTACATCCCTTTTTGTGCTGTGGTGATCGTTTTTTCAACTTTAAGCAGCAGATCCATCGCCTTTATTTCGCCCATTGCTTTGTTGAGTTTTCTTTGGGCTACATCCAAAGATTTAACTGAATCTTTATCGATAGTTTTGCGTACAAGAATTTTGTCTAATTTACCTTCTTCTAATGCGCTTTCAGTTTCAGCAAGGTACTTTTCAATATTACTCATGAGTGGCTGAGCGGAAGGATGCTCTTTCATTTCTGCAGGTTTTTCACCCTTACCTTCTTTTTTCTCTTCTTTGCCTTCTTTTTTAGGTTGGCCAGCAGCGCCTCCTTCTTGGGTAGCACCACCGCGTTCAGCGCCGTCAGCACCACCAGCACCACCAGAACCACCGCCAGTGCCATAATCAAAGCCACCTGGTGTTGGCCGGTAACCGTAGTCACCACCGCCATAGCCACCTTCGGCTCCGCCAGCTCCTGCGCCAGCACCTTTTTTACGACCAATTTCACGAGTTGCTGAAGGAGTGATTGGTTTTTTTGAAGCTTCGATTGCGCGCTTTTTTTCTTTTTCTTCTTCTGCAGTCAGTTCTTTTGCACGCGGGCCATATTTTGCAATAATGGCATCAATTTCTGTCAGCATATTGGTTGTGAAAAGGGCTTCAGTAAACCCACCAAGCACTTCCTGGATCGCCGTCTCTGTTTCTTCACTGATTTGGTCGAGTGCAAACTTAGGAGCTTGAACGTCAGGTTCATGCTTTGTGAGTTTGTTGCTGAGTTTGGTCAGGTTGTTATAGAGCGTTTCATGTTTAATAAGGTCGTCAATGTAGCGGTATTTGTTGGTCCTTGGATCAAGTGCTTGCAGCTCGTGGAATCTTTGGTCAAGTTCCTCAATGCTTGCTTTAAGCGTGTTCCATGACTGACCAACTTGCCACTCTTTTATGGCATCTTCAGCTGCCCAGGTTTTTATTTTTACCGGGAGTTCTGGCATACGTTGGGTTGAGCGGATAAAGCGCTCAGTACGCGTGATAAGGTTGTTGAGAATCTGGATTGCTTTGTCGATTTCTTTTGTAGGTTTTTCTTCTACCACCGGCTTCTTTTCTGGAGTGACAACCGCTGGTTCTTCTCTGACGGGTTCAGCTTCAGGAGCAGCCACTTCTTCAGGGAAGGCGCCTTCAATGAATTGTACCAATTCTTCTTCGCTCATTTCTTCCATAACTTTGGTGAGTTCTTCAACATCTTTATGGAATTGTTTTTGTTCTTCAGGGGAAAGGGTGCCAACAAAATTATTAATTTCTTTGTCTATTTCTTGTTGCCATTCCATTAACTGTTCTTCGGTTAATTCGGGCATTTCTGGTGCTGCTGGAGCAGCTGTCATGGCAAGCGACGAAACAATGAGCCCTGCGAAAAAGAACATCTTACAATTCATAATGATTTTCATCCTGCATCCTCAAGGTAATACTACTAAGGTTTTTCTTGTACTTTTCTACAAAACTGCTGCATTACACAGCTCGTTTAAAGTAGCATAAAGTTTATGCGCTGTCTAATAGGTTCAGCAGGGGACATAGCGCTGGCAAAGCGTAACATTGAGGTGTTTTTTATGGCGAACTCTACCGGTTTTTTTCTCATTGAAGTTATGATTGCTCTCGCTCTTTTGATGGGTATTGCCGGCACGCTTGCCATGTATCAATGGCATACCGCACGCACTTACCAAGAATCGCAAAAAAGATTGCAAGGCCTGAATGCTGCACGAGATGCGCTTGAATCTATTGTGGCAACGCGGCGGATACCAGATCGATTTTATGAAATTGATGGTATTGCGGTAACGTGTAAAGTAGTTCAAGCGGTCTCGCAGTTACAATGCAGTTTTAACTTTGAATCTATTCATCATCAACGTGATCTTGCTTGTATAGAAGTGACTGCTGTGTGGGAGTCACTTTCTGGTGTGCCCTGCACGTGCCGATTAGTCTCAGTTACAAGACTTGATGGTAGGGATATCTATGCATAAAAAAAATGGATTTTCATTGATTGAGTTTTTAATCTACTTTTTTTTGGTGCTGCTGCTTTCTACGCTGGTTATTCATTGGGTAACTTCATCACATATACGCATGTCGAGCGTTGGCAATAGATGTTTGCAGTCACTGGCAGTTTGTGCGGCGGTCGATTGTTTGATGCGCGATCTGTATGCAGCGCCATACGATCTGCGCGAATGGAAGCTCTGCGATGATGCGCTTGGGTATGTATGGCACGTTGGCACTCTTGATATCGGACTTTCCTGCTCAGATGGAATTTTGGTTAGGTCAGAAGGTGTCTATAATGGTACGTCGCATGAATGGACTGCGCGCAAAAAAAGTGTTATTGCCCAAGACATAACGTCGTGCACGCTGACGCGCGTGTTGAGCGAGAATGGCGGCCAGGTGAGGCAGATACAGATGAAGATGCAATCTAAGGTGTATGACCATGAGTATCGGGTACAACAAAATATCAGTATAAGAAACGGAGCAGTATGAACATACAGCATACACGCAATGGTTCAGCGCTGGTCATTGTTATGCTTTTGATGACCGTCATTATGGTGTGTATTGCCAACACGTGGCATACCACTTTTTATGCAACTGATATTGCGCGCAAAAGGCAATGCTGTGAGCAGCGATTGCGCGCGACGGAAGGGTTAATCAATTATGCGGTTGCTTTGTGTAAAGACAACTGGCAGGAACTGGTCACACAGAAAGCGCAGGAAGGCACGTTAAGTACTGTGCAATGGCCCTGCGGCGATGGACAACTGTACGCAGGTACGGTGACTATTAAGCTCAATAATAAATCTGAGGCCCTCCTTAAAGCGCAACTCATTGACCATGGTACTGTCATTTGTACGCTCGGTTGTGTGGTGCGCAGCAGGGAAGATGAGCAGGGGGTTGCCGCATTAAGTGTTGAAGGATGGCATTTTGAAGCATCATAATGCAGCGCATTGTGGTGATCATGAAAGCAGGTCCTATTTTGTGTGGATTGCGCTCATTGTATCGGCGATAAGCTACGCGCTTGCTTTTGCATTTCCAAGTTTTTGTGCATGGTTTGTTTTCTTTTTTTTAATACCAGTTTTTTGGTGCACATGTATTGGCGGCTATGCTTTATCATTTTGGCAAGGCTTTGCATGGGGACTGATTTTTTATGGGATTCATTTTTATGCCTTTGCACTTTTGTTTATTGAACGAGCGCAGGGGGAATTGAGATTGTTGGCGTATGTTTTTTTAGTTGTTTATTGTGCATTGCATGCGGGTATCTGGTTTTGGCTTATGCAATGTTGCGCGGCGTACCATAGTAATCTGGTATGGCGGGTTGCGTGTTATAGTGGTGTAACAACCTTGTATTTTATGTTCATGCGTTGCGTAGGACTTTGGTTTACCGGGCATCTGTTGGGTTATCCTTTTGCGTTGCCCTTGCTGCCGCTTGCGCAATATCCACAATTATTATATGCGTTGCCATTTTTAACCGCGCCAGGTTTGTTATTGTTTTTAATCTGTATGCAAATATGTGCCATAGTAGGGTATATAAAAAAATCGGCAGTGTGCGGCCTGCTCACGCTATTTTTTTTGGCACCATTTGCTTATGGATGGTTGAGTAGTGCGGTGTGCTTAGTGCCTGCCTATGTAGCAACACTTGGTTATGTAGAACCACCGCATGGTACAAATTTGCATCCGCTCGATTGTGCGCAAGCTATTAACAGCGGCATACAAAAATTAATGGCGACCACTGCGGAAACACGCTGTATTATAATGCCAGAAGCTGCCTATCCATTTGTACTTAATGAGCATACCTATGCAACTCAAATGTGGTGCAATAACGCATTACTGGATGAGGTTTTTCTGCTTATTGGTGCACATAGAACCAATAAAGAACTCCTTCAAAATAGTTTGTTTTGTGTTACTCCAAGTTCGATAACAACGCATTATGACAAAACAAAAAAAATGCCGTTCGTTGAATATCTTCCAGCTTTATGGAACCAATTTAATTTTTGCAAAACCCTGTTTTTAAAGGAAAAAAAGGAATTTACTACAACACAAAAGGTTTGCCGTGATTTTATTAAAATTAGCGATGATTTGATCTTTGAACCGCTCATTTGTTCGGATTTATATTTTGATACACCCACGCGATACCCAGTAAGAATTCCCTTATTATGCGCGGTTAATGACAGCTGGTTTTCTGCCACCTACATGCGCACGCTGATGTATTTGTTTGCAATTTTTAAGGCAATGCAAGAACAACGCGATATTGTCTACGTTGGTCATTATTATGGGATTTGGATAAGTCAGTGTGGGATGAGTGTGCGGATTTAAAATTTTGTTATGCTCTTCTATAGCTAGTCGCCCTCATTTTTGCATAAAAAAATAATAAGTTCGGGCACCCTGAAGAGCCCTCTTAGGGCGTACTTGAAGGGTATTCCGATTTTATTTTTTATAACGTGACCCTTCAAGTACGCTTCGCTACCTTCAGGGTGCCCGGATTTAAATTGTGGACGATTTAATGCGGTTCGCTATAATTCTTGCTCTTTGTCTTATGTACGAGCGGTTGCAGCTTGTTTTTTTACGGCCAACTTGCCGATGTAATACAGTTGCTCGTCAGCGCATAAAACGTAAGGGTAATAGTTAAGGTGCATTTTCCATGGCCCCAGGCATCGCCAGCAAAATCTATAGTCACATCGGCATTTTACATCGCGGCAACCTTCAATTTTTTCAATGACAATAGAACACTGCGGGCAGGCCTGTGTGTTTTTTTGTAGCCATTCATTACTTGCTTGTTCTTCTTGAGCGCGCGCTAGCACCCGTGCACGTTGAGCTGCGGCTCCGAGTCGAGCGTTGCCTTTTTTGCCTCGCTTTTTTATCTTGGCTGTTGATCTATAATGCGTATCGTCTGAATTTTTCCAAGAACTTTGCGCGAGCTCTTGCTCAGCTTCCCATTGTATTTGGTCTATTTCTTCATCTCGCATTAAATCGGCCTGTTTTTCTTGGTATGCATACCAGTAATTTAAATTTTCTTTCGCTTCAAGAATCCGTACGATATCTTTATGATTTTTGGCTTTTGCCAACATGAGGGCTGTTTCATCATGAGGGCCATTTTTCGCGTCAATATCCGCCCGGGCATTCAATAATATGCGCACTTTTTCTGTATTTCCAAGACGCGCAGCCTCACCAAGCGCGGTCCACCCATTAACTTTAGCGTTAACTTGAGCGCCAGCCTTCAGGAGATTGTCGATATTAGTGGTGTCTCCACTTCTCACTTGCGCAATGAGCAAACTATTCACTGTGGTAGGCAACATCTTTTCAAGCGTAGCAAGACGCATTTTTTGTGCCGCGAGTATTGGGAATGCCACAGGTACTAAAAGCGCTACTAATAATGTTTTAACTATATGTTGCATACGAATATTCCCCTAAGGAAATGTTTATTAATTATGATGACTTTTGTTATTCAAGAGAGAGCTGCTCTAAACCGCTTGAAGGTGACAAGGCTCTTGCTGCTGCTGCGAGTTGGCGTCCCTTTTCTTCATGTTCTTCTAGAATTCTTATGATAGTTTTGTTGCCGAATGTTATTGCAAGTTCCTGTGCATTTCTGTCAGAAAGAGTTTGGGCATTGATGCGACAGTCCCGCCCATCAGAAAAAGTTCGCACATCAATTTCTGCACCAGAATCTAAAAGGAGTTGAACACATTGTGGTGAACCACTCCATACTGCAAACATAAGTGGGGTCCATCCATCCTTGACGTAGACATTACACAGTTCGACTTTGTGTTCATCGGCCACAGATAGCAAAATATCGCTCATATAATTCCCATTCCCCTGTTTTGCTGCATTAATGACTTGTTGAGAAATTTTCGTAATAATTTGTAACTGTTCTGTAGCCAATATTTTGAGCTGCTTTTGTGCGGAATCAATTTCTTTTTGCGAGACAAGGGTAGATTCTACTGTTTTCTTGAGTTGTATTTCTGCCGTCGCTAATCTTTGGTATTTTTCATGCAAGCATTTTTCCTTTTTGGTCTGTTCATATCTTTCTTTTAACTGTGCTTGCGCTCGTTCTTCTGCTCGATTTTCCAAGACCTGGCAGGAAAGGTCCCCAACGCTATGGCAAACCCTGCATTTGTCTTTAAAAGGGTCTTCTTCTTGTACGGGCGTTAGAGCGATTTTTGATCTTTTAAAGGTTTTCTTTGCAAGGTCTTGTAGAGGTATCGCATGGCTCCGCTTTGAAAGATATGATAGCTTGTTTTTGTCCTTGGCGCAGGTATTTTTAGCAACGCAGATATTTTTGGGGGTGACAAATTCTTGTTCTTGGCAAACATTCAAAAAAGGCTGATTCATCGTATAGGAAATGCTATTAATAAGGAATCCGATAGTTATTAGAGCGAATAAATTCAGCGATCTGATTTGCATAGGTGCCTTTTTGCTTGTTAGAACAATGTTTTTATGTATTTTCAGGGTAAAAGATTCTCATATAAATGGCAAGATTTTTGGTGTATAAAAAAAAGTTTCGCCAGCCCCTGCATTTTGATCGATTTTGCTCTATACTGGTAGCAATCGAAATTTTATAGGTCATGAAAGGGTATACATGAAAGTATTTTTACTTAAAGACGTAGAAAAAATAGGTATGGCTGGTGAGATCATCAAAGTTGCAGAAGGCTTTGGTAGCAACTACCTTATCCCACGCAAACTTGGTGTTGAAGTGACCGAGGCTAATGCAAAGTCATTCGCTAACAGGACTAAGATTGTTGAGCATCGCAAAGAAGTGGTTTCTACGCAAACCTCGATGCTTGCAGAAAAAATTAAATCATTAAAAGTGACGCTCAAGCGTAAACTCCACGATGACAGCAAGCTGTATGGTTCAGTCAACCAAGCGGAAGTTGCAGAACTGTTGGCGGAGCATGGTGTCAGCGTTGCTAAAAATCAGATTGAATTCGACAAATCGATTAAGGCTATTGGTACCTATGAAGTTACGGTGAAGTTGTCATCAAAATTGCAACCATCGTTTACTTTAGTCGTTAAACCACTTTAATGCTATAACGCAGTCAGGACACTTACGCTATGCAACAGGAAAGACGTCATAGGGAAGATTATAATCAGACCGCTGACATTGAACGCACCTTGGGCAAGCGTCTTCCTGCGAGCATGGAAGCTGAACGGGCAGTTTTAGGAACACTTTTGCTGAATGATCAATATTTGAGCAAAGTTTCTGAAATTCTCGTTGCAGATGATTTTTATAACACACCCCACAAAATGCTTTACCAAGTCATCCTTGATATTGCGCAAAAGCTCCAACGAATAGATTTAGTAACGCTTCAGGATGAGCTTGAAAAGCGCGGACAGTTGGAAGCAATTGGTGGGGTTGTTTTTTTACTTTCATTGCAAGAAGATATTCCTGCATTGGGACTCCTTGAACAACATGCTAATATTGTTAAAGAAAAATCGACGCTGCGTGAATTGATTAATTCTGCGGCTGGCATTATCACTAACTGTTACATGCAGAATGATCAGAATATAGATGCTGTTCTTGATGAAGCTGAAAAAACCATTTTTAAAATATCAAATAAACGGGCTGATCAGTCATTTGTACAGCTTAATATTTGGCTCAAAAAAACATTCCAGCATCTTTCTGATATCAAAAGTCACAGCAAGGGGATTACCGGAATTCCGTCTGGCTATCGTAAGTTAGATCAGATGTCTTCTGGGTTTCAAAAGGGTGACTTTATTGTTCTTGCAGCGCGACCATCGATGGGTAAAACTGCATTAGCATTGAGTATTGCAGCGTATGCGGCGGCACAGCCTGTCACGGTTGGCTTTTTTTCCTTAGAAATGAGTGCAGAACAATTAAGTTTGCGTTTGCTTTCTTCTGAATCAGGCATTGCGCATCACAATATTCGTAACGCGACTATCTCATCCGATGAATGGGTTGAGTTGACTAATACAGCAGCTCGGCTTGCAGAATTTAAACTTTTTATTGACGATACTGCCATGTTGAGTTTGATGGATTTGCGGGCTAAGGCACGTAAACTTAAAATGGATCATAATTTACAGTTTTTGGTTATCGACTATTTGCAGTTGATTCACAGTTCAAAAAAACATGAAAATCGGCATTCAGAAGTTTCAGAAATTTCTCGGTCGCTTAAAGCGCTTGCCAAAGAACTACAGATTCCGATTATTGCACTTTCGCAGCTTTCCCGTGCGGTAGACAGCCGTATGGACAAGCGCCCAATACTTTCAGATTTGCGTGAATCTGGTGCAATTGAGCAAGATGCGGATTTGATTATGTTTTTGTATCGGGATTCGGTCTACAACCCTGAAGCGGAAAACCCTGCACTGGCAGAACTTATTATCGGCAAACAGCGTAACGGTCCAACGGGAACCGTATTCATGAATTTTGCGCGTGAGCTCACCAAGTTCGTCGACGACGCCGAGGATGGGTATCGATGAAAGATATTCAGCGAGGTAACTTGCGCGCCCTTCGAAGCCGTTAGGCGTAGTAGGGTCCGCCGCCGTAAGTCCCGAGTGATTCTGTCAAGAATCGTATCGAGGGGTTTATGCGTAGGCTGGATAGCTGCAAGCAGCCTGCCCTTCGTAGCTACAGTGTAAGCTGTGCGTAGTAGGGACGGCTGGAAGCCTTGGCGTAGGAGTGAAGCTTCAGCGTAGGTGGAGGGTTAAAAAAAGTAGCATATTGCCGGGTATGAAAAAGTGGAGTACTCTCTAAATTCATTCAATAATTATGAGTCACAACAAAACATCAAAGGAATCAACCATATGAACAAAAAACAAACGTGCATAGTTCGAGGTGATATTGGTTTTACCGCACTGGTATGTGTAGCATCAATGGCCACTTTAGCCGGTGGCGCTCGCTTATTTTGGGGCAAAGATGCGGCAGGGTTCTTTAAAGGTTGGGTAAGAAATCCTTTGCAAATTGGTGCACCAGCTCCATGCTCAGTTTTTGTTGCAAAAGAAATCACCAAACATGTGCAACGTTGTGTGGCAGAGCGGGACCTTACCGATATGACGCCGTTGCGTGTTTTAGAAGTTGGTGGTGGTTCAGGAATTTTTAGTGGAAAACTTGAAGATATTCTACAGGAAGTTGAGTTGCCTTATACCCTTGATATTATCGAAATTGATGCAGGCTTGGCAAACACGTTACAAAAAAGATTTGTAACTAACGAGCACATCAAGGTCCATTGTTTGGATGCTGCTGATTGGAATCCTGATTATAAATATGATTTCATTGTATCTTCCGTGCCATTCACTAATTTGGACACCGTTACGGTAGAGCGCATTTTAACGAACTATCGTTCGATTGTTAAGCCAGGTGGCTTTATTTCTTATGTAGAACTTATGTGGTTTGCGCCGTTGAAAGAAATGGTATTGCGTGGCGAATCAAAAGAAAAATTTGTGGACAAATTAAATACGATAAAACATTTTAGAGAACAATTTTCGGTTGAAAAGGTTGATGTCTGGATGAACGTTACACCAGCACATATACACCATTTACAGATATCTTAAATTAAAAAGGAATGAAGTAATGACACAGAATAAAAGACAGATCAATTCACTCGCGGTAATAATCTTATGCGCATCTACTTTAACGCGCACTTGCTACGCTACTGACACGCAACCAACAACCGATGATCATCTGCTTGCCGAGTTTTTGAATGATAACAAGGAAATACATAGGTCGCGCAGTGCATGGCGTTTGGTGCAAGAGGCTGCCCGCGATACGGTGGTGCAGATCTTTTCTCAAATCGCAGAATGCGATATGCTGCAACCCTACAAAACACCGCAACAATATAGTGCGCGTGGCAGTGGCTTTTTTATTAATGAAGAAGGATACCTTATTACTAATGCGCATGTGGTTAATCAGGCGCTAACCATATGGATTCAGATTCCTTCAATGGGCAAACGTTTTATAACTGTTGATCTTATTGGTGTATGTCCCGAGCGGGACATTGCCTTATTGCGTGTTTCGGAAAAAGATCGCGCATTGATTCGTTATCAACTTGGTGTTATTCCGTATCTTATGCTGGGTGATTCAGATTCAGTCCGACCGACTGATGAAGTTTTGGCGCTTGGCTATCCGCTTGGTCAAGAAGCGTTAAAAAGTACGACCGGTGTTATTAGCGGTAGAGAGCGTTCCATGATTCAGATGGACGCTGCTATTAATCCAGGCAGTTCTGGCGGGCCACTACTTAACCACAAAGGTGAAGTAGTTGGGATCAACAGTGCTGGTATTGTTGAAGCGCAAAATGTTGGCTATGTGATTCCGATTAATGAGCTCCACGTTATTATTGATGATCTCTATTCAGTATTTCTGGTGCGCAAACCATTTCTGGGCATCATATCAATTAAAGCAACAGAATCTTTGACAGATTATTTAGGTAACCCTCAACCAGGCGGATGCTATATTGTTGAAGTGGTCAAAGATAGCCTTGTATATAAAGCGGGCATTGATGCAGGAGACATGCTTTATTCAATCAATGGTTATGATCTTGATATTTATGGAGAAATGAGTGTGCCATGGAGTGAAAATAAGATCTCGATTCTTGATTATATTTTACGATTAAAAATTGGTGAACAGGTGAACTTTGTTGGTTACCGCAAAGGAGAACGTTATGAAGCGTCAACCACGTTTGACCGTACTGACTTGCTCCCTATTCGTAAAGTATATCCCGGTTACGAAGCGATAGATTATACCGTATTTGCAGGCATGGTGGTTATGGAGCTTACTCTTAATCATGTTCATTTGTTGGCTGAAAGAGCACCTGGTCTTGCGCGTTATACCGAAATGGGCAAACAAGCGGAACCGGCATTGGTGATAACTCATATTTTTGCCAACTCCCAACTTTCCCGTTCGCGAACTTTAACACCTGGTATGACACTGAAAGAGGTCAATGGTATACCGGTAAGAACGTTAAGCGAGTTGAATCAAGCATTTAAAAAAAGCCTCGAGACCCGTTATTTTACGATTAAGGCATATGATAATGTTTCCAGGGTTTCTGAAAATATTTTTGTGGTGCTTCCCTTTGATAAGATCATCGAAGAAGAGCCACAGCTTGCGCAGGGATACCATTATCCACTTTCAGACAATGTTAAGGAGATATGCGGCTTGTGAGGCCAGACAAAATTATCGGTTATGCAGCAACGGCAGCAGATTGAACGGTAAGATTGGTGTCAATTTCAGCATCAAGGGCATATTCGTCCGCAGGGAGTATGCGTTCCATCATGGTTGAACAGGTTTGATCCGTCATAGATTTTTTGTCCAGCACTTTGCCACCAAGGCTTTCATAAAATTTGCACAGCCGTTTAAGCATTGCGGGCTGAGAAATCCCATGTGGTGGATCAAAAGGGCATGCCTGCCATCTGATATAGCTTAACTGCATTCTGATGGCCACTCGACATAATTGACGAAAAAGCTGTCCGCCGACTCCTTGATTTCTGTGAGCAGGATTGATTTCGAGTAATCCTAGGTAGATATAAGGTCCCATTCCCTTGCCTTGCGTAATCCGGTACTCAATTTTGCCAAGCAACTCTTGGTTTTGTTTGTCGTAAGCGTAGATGCCATAGAACCCATATAGGGTTTTGTAGCGGAATATAACATCTGTTTTTGGTGCTGGTATAGAATCTATAGCAGATACCTGTTGAGCACCTAAAAAGAGGGCATAGGCGAAAAGAATGCGATATAAGGGGTTAATCATAAAGATCTCCATATAAAACTGTTCAATAATACTTTCAATACGCGAAGTTTTTGTTATGTGGCAACGGCAGGTAAATGAGCTCCGACTTCTGCATCAAAGGCATGCTCGTTTGCAGGAAGCGAGCGCTCCATCCATGCTGAAACGGTTCTTTCTGTAATGGGCTTATTATAACTTGCGAGTGTGCCGCCAAGGCTTTCATAAAATTTACGCAAGCGTTTAAACTTTGCAGGCCAAGACATTCCATAAGGTAGCTCAATTGGACATGCATGCCATAAAAGCTGTCTTATAATGGACTCAAACGGACACGCCAACCATATGACACGCCTGAACTGGTGCTCGACTGCTATTTTACAGAGTTGGCGAAAAAGTTGTTTGCCTACTCCCTTATTTCTATGGTAAGGCCTTACCTTGAGTGTATCCAACTGAATGGTGAGTGCGCCATCATAGATTATAATGCTACACTCAGCATGACCAAGCAACTCACGAGTTTGCTTCTGGTAAGCATAAAGACCGTAGCGTTCTGGCTGTCCTGGTCCAAATCCTCCAGGGAGCAGCTTATAGTCAAATTCAATATCGATTTTTGGTGCTGGTATAGAATCTATAGCAGATACCTGTTGAGCGCTTAAAAAGAGGGCACAGGCGAAAAGAATGCGATATAAGGGGTTAACCATGAAGGTCTCCATATAAAATGTTACACAAAGCTATCTACATAGTTTTATATAAAATTATATAAATTTCAAATGGTATGGGCTTGCGCGCTATGAGAGGCCTTATTGCTTATAATGAGGTTTTTTTGAAGGGATTGGTCAATAATTCTGACCGGTTTTTTAGCCTTCCGGCTCAGTTTTTTGTTTTGGCAGTACAAAAATCATATTGGCCGCCACCGTTTCTTTAGTAATGAGCTCTTTATGAAGGGGTTTGCCGCCCAGTTTTTCATAAAACAGACGCAATTGCCTGAATGCCTGCGCTTCACTGGTTCCCTCGGGGATATCAAAAGGCCTAGCAACCCAGACAATGGAATGTACATTTGCAGCAGCGGCCTGTTTGTAAACTCTTGAAAAAAGCTGCCGGCCCAGCCCATGCTTTCTGTAATATTTTTCTGTGTGTAGGTAATCCATACAAAGGTAGGGGGGATTTTCATTGTGCAGCTTATATTCAACCTCGCCAAGTTGTTCATACGTCTTGCGGTTTAGAGCTTGTATAAATCCCCAATTGCTACCATAGCAATATTTAAATGTTATAGGGTTGTTGATATCAAGAGCATCTTCGCGTGCCGCTTGCCGCGCCCCAAAAAAAAGTGCTGCGCGTTGTGGGCCAAATAACAGCGCATAAGCTTTTTTTGCTACAGAATTTGCAAAAGTGTACTGCGCTCCAAATACAAAAGCTGTGTAGTGTGTGCTGAATAAAAAAGCGCAGACAAAAAAGAAAAAACGACATGCAACATTCCCCATGAAACACCCCTTTTGAATCTTAGAGTAACATTCATAGTATAGCGCAGGCCACACCGTCAGGGTCAATCGTTACATGATGACTATTTCAATAATGCGATTATCACGGTATTCTTGTGCAGATGATGGTGAAAAATCGGAAGTAAGTGTGTAGTATGTAAAACAAAAGGAAATGTACGATGGTGATATTAGGCATAGACCCCGGATTTCAGTTTGCGGGATTCGGTGTTTTAAAAAAAGACGGGCATAAAGTTTTTTTGTTGGATGCCGGTTACCTTAAAATGACGTCAACTCAGCCGCTACAAGAACGTATTGCCATTTTCCATGATCATTTTACCAATATAATAGTGCTGCACCAGGTGACTGATTTGGCGATAGAAACACCTTTTTTGGGTAAGAACGCGCAGAATTTTTTAAAGCTCGGCTACCTGCGAGGTATTTTATATCTTTTAGCAAATAAGCATAAATTATCATTACATGAGTTTTCTCCACGCGAAGTTAAGCAATCAGTAACTGGGTACGGTGGTGCCAGTAAAGAACAAGTTGCGCGGGTCGTCTTGCAGCTTTTTCCTAAATTGGAACAACCCAAAAAAGAGGATGTAACCGATGCTTTGGCCGTTACACTATGTGGGTTGTGGAAGAATAAAAATTCCTATTGTGGGTAAATTGTTGCATTTTTATTTTTGTAATTGGTAGATTCTAATCAGTAAGTTTTTGGGGGAAAAATACTAACCGTTTTGGTAAGGGGATTACCAGTCAAGGAGGTCACTGATGAAGCATTTAAGCGCTAAGCGTTGCTTGTCTACCGTGCATCCTGTCGATTTAATTAAAAACATAAAAAAAATTACGCTGCCCTATTCTGAGCATGACATTATGGAAATTCAGGATGCGTTTTTAACCAATGGCTACCATGCTATTCAGGTGGAAAATGTTGTGCAAGGGCGCTTGCTGTTGAACACTTTTTTGCGTGCACTCAATTGCTATCGCGATCTTGCAGTGCTTACGCTGGTCGATACTATCCCAGCACATAATGATCTTCACGTTTACGATATTTACAAAGAGCTTGTTTGTGATGGATATCTGCCACTTTTTAATGATGAACAGATTGATACATTTTTTTTGGACAGTTTTTATTTTGATTTTATGTGGATTGAAGCAACGCAAGAGTTATTGGCAGCTGATTGGTTTACTGAGTTTGAACAAAAGCTTATCGATTTAAAAATTGACCAACACATTCCTATAATTTTTGTTTCGTATGTTAAATAATTTTGATTGACAGTTTCTTCATTATTGGGCGGTTATTTTGCTGGATTAAGCAAGGGATCCGCTCGATTTTTTATGATCTATTCAACATGTAAAATAACGTTTATAATGGATCTCGTTATAATGTTTTTTTAACATCAATCATTTTAAAAAAAAAGGATGCTCGGATGAAGAATATGTTTAGTAATGTAGTTACACTAGCGCTCTTAACTGTCCTGTATGGTGAAGTAGTAGCGAGCGAGTGTACGTCTAACTATCAGCAGGCCTTGAAGGAGCAGCGGGAAGCAGCTAAGAAAAAAGAAGAAGCTGATGACAAATTAGATCGAGCAATTATTGAAAAAGCTTGTGAGCGCACACGCAATAAAACTGAAGATGAACGGAAACAGGATTCTAATCTTTTCTCTTTATTAGGATTTCCACAAGAAGAAGATCTCGCTCGGGCGCGCATACAAAAAAGAGAGAACCTCAGAAGGGCGGAGGAGCTTGCAGAGCGCAAAAGAGAGCTTGCCAAGGTTCATTTTTTGACATTGACTCCAGAGGAACAGCAAAAAGAGATTGAGCGTAACAATTATATGTGGTAAATAGCCAATTTGTTTGTACTGATTATTCTTTTGTAAAAATATGGGCGATTCTTGTGTATACATGCAAGGCCGCCCATATCATTTTTTTTGAACTGAGGCTGTCGTATAATTCTTTATTATCACAACAAAAAATAAAACCATAGCTCATTGAATACTTTTTTTCGTTATAAACAAAATTTAAATAAATAAGGAATCTTTTAACATAAAAGGTGGGCATATTTGTATTAATAAGACCCCATATGCCCTCTCCCATTGATAGATTGGAAATATGCGCTATGCTGATTAGGAGATGGCATTATATTATTATAGGGGTACTCGCATGAAGAACATATTAAGAAGAGTAGTGGCAGTTGCATTTTTAATGCTAGCTACTGATTACTTGGTAGCAGCTGAGCCAAATCCATTTTTTCAGCCGCTTGAAGAGCAAAATGCGGCGCAATTATTGCTTGAGCGGGCACGGCATGTAGAACAAGTTGAGCAAGAATGTTCTGCCTGTCTTTTAAATAAGCCTTTATTTAAGTTGCAATGTGAACAACGTGTCCAGCATAGTTTTTGTACAAATTGTTTAAAGCGTGAGATTGATAATAAAGAGAGAGAAGGACGCTGTTTCCTCTGTGAGGGTGTTATTAAGGACACAGATCGTGGTGTCATTAATGATGTTGAGTCCCTAGTAAAATTTGATTTGGCGCCTTATGTAACAACATCTGTTATTCAAATTGCTCAAAAGTTTGCTCGTAATAGACAAAATCAATTACATAGAGAAGTGCAAGTAAATAATCGGGTTCCTGTAAATCACGATGTTGTTCTGGTAAATAATAATGATATAGTCCGCCGCCAGAATGTTGTTCCGGATGAAATGGTAAATTTAAGAGGAAGAATAAGATCGTTATGGATTACTCTATTGATGACAGCATTTGCAGTTATGAGTGTGCCTGTGATTGAATTTGTACAAGAGCCTGTGATAAATTTAGCAACGCAAGTATCCTGGACTCCGTATACTGTAGTTAAGTATGCACCTTTAAAATGTTGGGACGGCGCAGATCATTATAATAAAGTCTTTGTAAGACATGCAATTTCATCTCCCGTTTATTGGGCTTTTTGGGATTTGGAGTGCGGAGCTGATATTAATACACAAGACAGTGATGGCCAAACAGCGCTTATCCGTGCAGCAAATGGGGGCAATCTGAATCTTGTTAAATATCTTGTAAGCGCCGGGGCGGACGTTAATGTGCAAGACAAGGATGGTGATACTGCCCGTATGATTGCTAAAAATACAATCAAAATAATACAGACGCTTGCAAATATTACGCAAGCGAAGGAGGGGGTAGCTATTTGGGGAAATAACCATAGGGAAAGGGCGCAGGAGTATATTGCTGAGGTTGGGACAATTAATCAAATTGTTGACATTCTTGATGATGCCGCATCTCAAAAAAGTTGCTCATGAGCCTTTCATTCAGACGACGTCTCTGGACTTCGTCTAAGCCCCATCTGAAACAAAGTGGAACATTGTTAGAAGAAGTATAATAGTTTGGGGAAATAAAATTGGTGCCAAAAAGCCTTCTGGATATTGTTTCCTTAAAATCGAATTTTTTGGTACTTTTATCACAATTATACTTACATTAATTCACTGAAATAAGCGCTCTATTAATTAGGGAAAATTTTTTGCATGCAAAATAAATTCAACACAATTATTGTGCTATTTTTTTTATATATAGGTTCTGGTTATTTAACCGCAGCAGAAGAATATACACTTGAATGGGAAGAAGCAGCACAAGAAGTGCCACTGCTTGATTTGGAGCTGGGGGAAACTTTTCAACGTTCCAATACGTCATGGAAAAAAGTGTTGAAGACAGCTAACCACTTTGCAAAAAAAATTGGAAAAAAAACTTCTGTGCAAAAGACACAGTCTTCTAGTTCATCATCCAGCTCATCTAGTTCTGCAGTTGCTACCAATGTTGGGTCATGTGGCATTTGTTTGGAACAAGGCGTGCGCATTGCGTTACAATGTGGGCATTCCTATTGTAGAGCATGTTTAAATGATCTTGTTAATGTCGCAATGAAGGACAAGTCTACTGCGGGGTTGCGCTGCCCAGAACCTCAATGTAGGGAAATTCTTGGGCAAACGGATATTATAAAAATTATTAATAATGATCGCGGAAAAATTGAAAATCTTGCAGCTCTTGCTACAAAGGATTGGCTTGCTCAGCAACCCGGCAGACGGCAATGCCCAACGCCAGATTGTTCCTATAAATTTATTAATGATGAGGGTAATAAGCAGACGATAGAGTGTCCGCAATGTCATCATGAATATTGTTCTGATTGTCTTGTGCGGCATGCGGCTGGGGTACGGTGCCAGCAGGCGCAGAGTCAGGTCACATCATCAGAAGAACAAGTAAACAAGAAATGGATAGCTCAAAATACTAAACCATGTCCACGCTGTAGTAAGCCGATCGAAAAAGATGCAGGTTGTTTACATATGCAATGCCCCGCTCCCTGCGGCGGTCCAGGTAAGCCTTATGATTTTTGTTGGGCCTGTTTGGGGCCTTACGAGCGTCCTCGTCATGGTCCATATAAATGCCCTGAGAATCCCGGAGCATATCAAAGAGAGCGAGTAGCAATAATGACCGAACGTTTACAACAAGCGGGCGAAAAACGAAACGCGGCATGGGTAGTGGCACATGCAAGCCTTGCAGGATTGGCAGCACAACGGGACTTGGAAAACGCAGAACAAGGTGTTGTTGCGGCAAAGGCATCATTAGCAGAAGCAAAGCAAGCGCAGGACCGAGAAGAACAAGAGCGAACCGCAAGAGAAGCGGGGCCAAACATAGATGAACGAGAGGGATTGATAGTAAGGCTGGCAAGAGAAAGAGCAGCTACAGAAAACGCATACGAACAGGCAAGAGTAGCGGCCCAAGAAAGAGCTGCAGAGCAAGAAATAGTTGCAGAGCAGGCAAGAGCAGCTGCGCAAGAAAGGGTAGTTGCCCAAGAAAGAGTTGCCGAGCATGAAAGAGAGTTGGAAGAGCTGGAAAGAGCACAAGAAAGAGAACAAAGTAGTAAAACAGGTATTCGTATTGGTGGGATTGGAGCAGCATTTATATTTTTTCTTTTTACTGGTACCATGATTTATAATGATGCTCAGGATTATGCTCGGGCTCGATGCACAGCGTTATTAGAACCAGTTATTTCTGCGCAAGCTAATAGTACCACATGGCCTATTATTTCTATGCCAAAAAATGATACTGCGTCAAAATTGCCCGTGGGCACGTTGGTTACTGCAGCATCTTATAATGCTTATAAAAAATGTGTAGAAATAAATAATAGACCAGCACATTGCCCGTACGGTCTTGATTATTATAATATGTCGCTCATAAAAAGTGCGATTGAAAATTCTCTTACACAAGTTCAGCAAAATGTAGAGTGCGCTAATATTAATGCGCAAGATGGCGATGGCAAAACAGCGCTGATGTGGGCAGCAGATAATGATGGTAAAGAGTGGGAAGTGGGGGACTATTATGACTCAAAATCTATTATTCAATATCTTATAAGCGCTGGGGCTAATCTTAACCTGCATGACAACGTGGGGCGTACAGCGTTGATAATATCAACCAAACATGACTTAAAGGATGTTCAGTATTTTGTAAATTCTGGAGCTGATCTTAATGCGCAAGATAGTGATGGTAAAACAGCACTTATGCATGCGGTCAACAGAATGGATTTAAAGATTGTGCGTTCTCTGGTGGATGCTAAAGCTGACTTGAATATACAAGACAAGCGTGGGCTTACCGCACTTATGTGGGCAACGTATGAAAGTTCAAAGCCTCTTGTTCAGTATCTAGTAGATGCTGGAGCTAAGGTTGATGTGCGTGATGAGAATGGCATTACAGCGCGTATGATAGCTGCTGTAGAAAGTAAAAAAAGATTTATTGATAAAAACCCTCTGCAAACACAAAAGGAAGCCGATGATCTTGTTAAAGTTCTTGATGCCGGCTCTCAACCACATAACGTAACATTTTCGAATATATCTCAAAGTAAAAAGCTTTTGAGATGAAAATAAACTAGCATATTCCGATTATCTTCGCTTTGTACGCTGCATAATTCTAGTGTAGCAGCATTTTCATTATCAGACGGACACTTTGTTAAAATTTAACAAAGTGTCCGTCTGATTTTTTTACTTAATAAATAACTGCAGGAAACGCATAAGCGCAATGATTATGTTAAAACATAAAAATAATATAAATATATAGGGAATTTTTCATTTCATTATTTTAAAGGAATCTTTTTTTAAAAATTAAGGACTTTCATAAATAAGTATCACCTTGCGCCACGTGAAAATATGTACCCCATTAATTTGGCAGCAGGGGATCTAGAATTATGTCTTGACGAAACAGGGTTTTGTTTTTTACTCTACATAGAGTTGATATAAAAAAGTGAGATTAAAAAAATTATAGGTAAAGGCGTTAGTATGAAAAAATATAGGTTGATTAAGATTAATCTTGTATGGTTGTTGTTGTTCTGTACTTCTAGAGCGGCACAAGACGCACTAGAAGATTATAAACTTTTAACCTGCGACATTCGACCACTTAAACGACTTGGTTATGATCGCTCATTAACACGACCACATTTACCGTTCAAAGAGGGGACCAGTTTAAATTGGAGCGGTTATGTAGCAGCAACTAATTTTAATTCGCCTGCGCCGGACACGGTAAATAAAATTACTGGAAACTGGGTGGTGCCGACCGTTTCACCCACCAATAACAATGCCTATTGTTCTATTTGGATTGGCATTGATGGCTCGAGTGACAATACCGTTGAGCAGATTGGTACAGAGCACGATTGGTCCAATGGTAGCCAACAAAATTATGCATGGTTTGAGATGTACCCCAACTACCCCTTTGAAATTATTGGATTTCCATTACATGTTGGCGACAATATCAGCGCATTAATTGAATATGTAGGTAACTCTACCTTTAAACTTTCTTTAATTAATAATACTCGGAAAGTGCACTCGGTGATTCCTTACCAGTATACAAAATCAAAGTTAGCATTAAGAAGTTCAGCTGAATGGATAGTTGAAGCACCATTTTCCACACATGTTTTACCACTTTCTCATTTTAGCCCAGTCAAGTTTTCCAATTGCTCCGCCGTTATTTGTAATACTAATCTTACGCTTGCTCAAGCAGTCCATAAATCACTTACCATGGTCACCAATACTAATGTTGCTAAAGCGATACCATCTACTCTTTTAAATGGTGGCACTAGTTTTGATGTCACCTGGCATCACGAGTAAATTAATAAGGTAAAAAACCATATTTTATCTTTGGGGTAAATGAGAAGGGGACCTTGTCCGGTCCCCTTTTTGACGTCCAAATCAAATAAAATAGGCGCTTTGAATAAAAACAGGGCGCCTATTTTTATTGCTAAAATTAAGAAAACTGGTGTAGTCTTTAGTTTAAATAACAAAAATGGTTATTAAAAAAAGGTCACTGTATATGAACGCCTTATCTTCTACCATTTTAACCATAATATTTTTCGTGACTGCTTTCAGCCATCTGAGGGCAGCTGAGCAAAATGCCTTGCAACAAATACTCAAGACTCCACAACCAGAAGGAGTGGAATTTGAGCTTGTCGAAAAAGATTTGGAACAACCAGAACTCGAATGTGTTATTTGCACTGAAGGTAAATCCAAGCTTTTTAAATTACATTGCAAAAATAAACTTTGTACAAATTGTTTAGAGCGTTGGTCAAATACTAATTGCCCTGATTGGCCTGATTGCCCATTTTGCAGAGCTCCATTGAAATGCTGTGAAATTTCATGCCGCACTCACATCCGCTTATGTTCTACCAAGATAGTTAAAAGTCGAGCATACAAAGCTGCCGGTGCCGTTTGTTGTGCCACACTTGGAACGATCGCCTTTGGTGCATTGTTTATGGGGCTCGGGAATTTTCCCAAGTAAGTTTTTTGCAGAGCAGTTATTTTGTTTTGGATGCCCATCGCAGTAACGCTACAGTAACCGCAGCATTCACTACAATCCCAAGAATATTAAGAGCTGGTGTCCATTGTATAGAATAAATGGTGATAGGTAATATATCAGTACATTGAATTACTACATGGCTGAGTGTATGGAAAGCTTCAGCGCCAGCTGCAAAAATAATGAGTTCTTTTTTTGAAAACATAGCATCTCCATGAATAGTTAAACATTTATAGGGCCTACTTTTTAGTGAGCATAAGACGTATTATGTCAACACAGGATTCATATCCCTATAAAATTCATTTCAAAACCAACGCTTATAATTAAACTTTATCAATTTTTGATAAGGAATACAAGAGTATAAAATTTTGGGTAACCAAAAATTTTATACTCAAATTAAACCCCCAAAAAAATCCTTCGATACAATTTTTTCATACGATTCGAAAATCACTCGGGACACCAAAT
>Ga0206948_1043_pt1 | contig 34957 bp, 26 predicted proteins | sample Alteio_BWOrgHeat_FD_153236 | JGI IMG/M metagenome (GOLD analysis project Ga0206948, IMG submission 153236) | Enriched cells from forest soil in Barre Woods Harvard Forest LTER site, Petersham, Massachusetts, United States -... | ecosystem: Environmental > Terrestrial > Soil > Temperate forest > O... | reverse complement strand
CCAGCACATGGCCCCATAATCAATGATATTTGAGGAATAACACCAGAAGCATCGACGTTGCGCTGAAAAATCTCTCCGTATGCGCTTAAAGAATCCACCCCTTCCTGGATTCTTGCACCACCCGAATCGTTTATACAGATAAGGGGGGCACGATTTCTAATAGCAGCATCCTGTATCTGGCATATCTTTTTGGCATTGGTTTCGCTTAATGATCCGCCAAAGACTGTAAAATCCTGGCTATATACAAATACCAGGCGCCCACTAATGGTTCCATGACCTGCAACAACACCATCTCCGGGAACAATTTTATCATTCATGCCGAAGTTGGTACATCTGTGTTCAACAAACATTCCAATTTCTTCAAATGACCCTGGATCTAGCAATACATCCAATCTTTCTCTTGCTGTCAGTTTTCCTTTCTCATGTTGCTTATCAATTTTATCCTGACCACCACCTGATCGAGCTTCTTTGCGCTTGCTTTCTATAACTTCATGAACTTTCACATTATCCCAGATAAGTTTTTCCTATATAATTTAGAGCAAATCAAAAGACTTTTCAACTTCTTAGAACATAGTATTAAAGTTTAATTTAGGCTTTACCTAATGCAATGGTAATAATATAACTAAATGGAATGCTCTAACCAGATGAATTGATTGTATAATTTTTGATGCCCATAAATCTAACTAAAAAAACCAATAATAGTTTTCACATTGCAATAGGTGAAGAAGGGATTGTTGTGGCCTATTGCAATGATGGGGCGAGCAAGGCCAAGCTATTCGTCCGCAGCGTCGATGATAATGATACGGTAAAGTTAAAACAGCTTTTATTAGCAGACACTTCTGCCCCTATCTATCTATACATGGATACACTTGATCAAACCTATGTTCAAAGAACTATACCTACGGCAGGTACAATAGGAATTTCAAGCTTGGCACGCAAGCGGCTTGAAAAAGAAATCCCAAAGAACCACCTTAAAGCATGTATTCAACTCGAAAGGCTACCAACAGGCCGCCGGGATTTTGTGTATACCTTTATGTCAACTCCCATAGAAGCCCCTCTTACTACCTGGCTTGATTTCTTTTTACCCTATTTAAATATCATCCAGGGGATTTACCTTTTACCAGTAGAAATCCATAGCATCATTCAAAAACTTAGAGCAGGCGACGAAACTACCAAGTTTGTCAACACAAAAAAACCCGAGTTAAAAGATCAAATAACTAAATTAGTTCCGACACTTGCGGGCGCCTCAAAGCAAACTAAAGCAGCGCGTTGGGAACTGTTTCTCTCGCATCATAAAACTGGTGGGTTCAGGCAAGTTGCCTTTCACGACGGTAAGATCATATTCAGTAGGTTATTAAATAACATCAATCACCCCGATCCGGATGTCGTAGCCGGCAATATTGAGCAGGAAATATCAAACTCTATTGAATACTTAGTACGGCTTTCGATAAGTGGTGAAGAATCTGTAGATATGTATCTTATACTTTCTGACGAGATTCAGAAGTTCATTCGTATCGAGAAATTAAAAGCAACAAAGGTTTATCAGTTTACACCATATACGCTTGCTCGCGCTCTGCGCTTAAAAGATGCGGCTGGAGAAAAAGACAAATTCGCTGACCCACCTATGCTTACCTCTTTCTCTACTATTTCAAAAAGAAAACTGACCTTGCACACGCCGATTACGCAAAAAGTATTTAGTTTCACAAAGAATATCTCTAGGATTAGGATTGGGCTTAATATCTTGATTCCAATTATTATAATTGTTACTTTAATTATTTTTAATAGCATTTTCAACATAAGAACCTCGCTTGCATCCTTAGCCAACGAGCTAGCGACATTTAATGCGCTTATCTCGAATCATACGAAGATCATTGAGGAAACTGAAAGTAAAATCGGTCAGAATATCAAACTTGATCACCTAAATGAAATTGTAGATTTCTATCTTTTTTTAACAATGGAAGCAGTGAATCCTATGGATTTCACAATGAAGCTTGGCCAAATTCTGCCCGAAATAGAGCGGGTTAAATTACTAAGATGGGTCTTTACAGACCAATCATTATATCATTATAAAGCATCGGATAAAATCAAATCACTAACAATGGCAGACATCGCCACTCCGAGAAAATATTCTATTACGGTTGAAATAGAGCTTGTACTTAAAAACTATGGTAAAACCGTAGAAGAGTTACAGAAAAAATACCAAGAACTTGCTCTGAATTTGATCACTTCTTTCCCTGATTATAGAATAGAACTTTCTGATCTACCTCAGGTTTTTGGATTACAAACTGATGTTTCACAACCTATAAGTTTAACGGCAAAATTTATTAGAGTTTATGATCCGGAGTTGTTGAAAGCAAAAGTTAAAGCCCCCTGATAACGGCAAACCTGACAGCCAGCCTTCCGATGACACCAAGCCTAAAGATCAAGTGCTTACTTTTCCAAATGAAAAATTACCAGCAACTGCACCTGCTACTGCACCTTCAACTAAATCAAGCGAGGGGAATAGCTAATGTTACCGAAACATCTTAGAAGCTTTGCATTTAGGAAATTACAGGGGCGAATAGTTGCTTTCCTGATTGCATCTTTTGTTTTCGCGTTATTTGCTTATTATAATTATTTTACAGCTGGTACTGAAGACAAATCTAAGCTTGAGCTGAAAGTGATACAAAACACTCTAAATGGATTGAAGAGCAAAATTCTTAAATCTGAGTTCTCATTAAAACTCTGGAATGATAGGGTAAGAAAAGAGCATTCCGATAGAAGTGGTATCAAAGTCAAGCAGGCCAAAATTATTCTTGATGATCTGAAAAAAGTTCATCAGATCAGCAATCTGGTTATTAACCTTTCAAATCCTGAAATCAGACAGGATTTCCAGGACGCGAAATTTTGCAATATAACCTATACTGAAATGGGTATGACCTTCAGTTCATTTACTGATTTGGATGCTTACAGCTTCCTTAATAGCTCCCTGCATGAAATACCAGGTCATATCCAGGTAAAGGCCTTAACTTTAACCGCAGTACCAAGCATAGATGATTCGGTTCTCAATAACATTGCATCTGGACGTTTTACAGATGTGGTCAATGTAAAAGTTGAATTGCTTTGGGAGGATATAATGGATAAAACCGCAGCCAACCCTCTGAAAGCACCGGCAAAACAACCGCCAGGAAAACCAGCGGCACAGCCAGCTCAAACCAAACCTATACCGCCAGGAAAATAAAATGTACACTTTGACAAAAAATTTGTGTGTTTTCCTTCTCTTGCTGCTAATTGTGCTGCTGAGCACATCTACATTAAGTGCTCCTAATGATTATGGTATCCCTTACGAAGATAGCGATAAATCATACGTCAACGTTAAGCTGAACAAATATAAAGATTTAGAGCTTGATTCAGACTTTAATGTTATCAAGAAAGTTAATATAAAAGAGCTGGGCATTCCATCCTGTAATGATGTACCATTAACTTTTGCGCAATGTCTTCCTTCGATTTGTTTTGAAAATGCACCCTTTGGTAAAATTTATCGTAAAATAAAAGGTGAAAATAAGGATGGCAGCTGCGAATATATTGAACGAACCCCAGGATATGGGGGAATGGATTGTACCTTTGCTAAGGATGAAGCAGTAATAGCCAGCGATATTCTTGGCAAATATTTTGACAAAATTGCTAATCCGTCAAAAGAAGTAACTCAGGAAGATATAACAGAAGTTAGAACTCTGATATCAAGTAAGTGCATTGTGGTCAAGGACAGCGCCATGACTAGCTTGATTTCCATTACCACACCTTTGGATAAAAAAGGAATCGATCCTGAATTAGTCATCTCTGATGAGGAACTAGCTAGGATGCAAGGCAAAGGCGGTGGGGATACCACCTCGCATGAAACCATGGAGAAAGGCAATACTACTAGCGCAGATCAGCAAGCAAAGCAGCCTGATGTTCAGGGAACAACACTCAGGTCGTCGATGTTTACAAAAGAGGAGCTTGATAAGATTGACAATGTTCTAAGAGGCTTCGATACAGCGCGTGAAGAAGCCCTTGGCATTTTGGCTACTGGTGGGATTGGTTTCTATCTCAATTCAATTATTTATTATGGTGACGACAAGTGGGTAATTTGGTTGAATGGAAAGAAATTTACAACACAAGAAACCGGAACTGAGCTGACAATCAAATCTGTATCCAGACATAGTGCTGATTTTATCTGGGAAGCTAAAAACCTTGACAAAACAGTACCTAACTGGAAAAGAAGGCTGGTATATATAAAAGACAATATATATGCAAGCACTGATAATAATATTCAGGTGGAAGTCTTAGGAGATGATAAGGATCTTATTAAGTTCACACTGAGGCCAAATCAGACCATGAATCTGACCACTATGGTAATAACCGAAGGGAATAAAAGTTAAATGGAGCCTATATGAAAGTTAAAAAAACCCCGCCAATAGAAGTGATTGATATTTATAAGAGTTTTAAAAATAATGTTGTCTTAGATGGCATTAGCTTTGAGATGAAAGAGGGTGAGATCTATAGTCTGGTTGGCCTTAATGGTATTGGCAAAACCACTATAATAAAAATTATACTTGGCCTTTTAAGTCAGGACAAAGGTGAGATTCGGATATTTGGTAATATAAATACCAATATGGAATCCAAACAAAATGTGACTTACCTTCCTGAGAAATTTATGCCGTCTCATCTTCTGAAAGGACATGAGTTCCTATCTATTGCCTGCGGATATTACGGACAGCATTACAACAAAGCCAAAGCGGAAGAGCTATGTGTAGAATTAGGGTTTGATCCGCGCGCGTTAAATAAACGCGTGAGCAGCTATTCAAAAGGGATGGGGCAAAAGCTTGGCCTTATCTCTGTTTTTCTATCCAAGTCTAAACTCCTAATCCTCGATGAGCCTATGACGGGTCTTGATCCCAGTGCCAGAATTTACCTTAAAAAAATGCTTAAAGAATATAAGCAGGAAGGCAGCTCAATATTTTTCACTTCCCACATTCTTGCGGATATTGAAGAAATTTGTGACCGGATTAGTGTACTTCACGATGGCAAACTCCACTACGAGGGCACAGTTACCAAATTCATATCCAGCTATAAAAGCAAGTCACTAGAAGAATCATTCCTACGAGCGATTGAATTTACAACTAATAACAAAAAAAGTGCTTAAATTCTAAGAGGTTGGGGTGTCTTCAACAATTACTTCCTCTTGATTTTCAGGGAGGATATCACTCTCTTCCAGTGGGATCTGATCATTATCCGCCATATTTTCTGAAAGCACACGAGTGACAGATACCACCTTTTCACCTTCGCGCAGATCCATAATTTTAACACCCATGGCATTGCGTCCGGTTATTCGAATCGTCGATACCACAGTCCGGATCAAGGTACCGGCATTTGTAATCACAATGATCTGATCAGTAGCTGAAACCGGGAAGCTTGCGATCACAGAACCGTTACGCTCTGTAGTATCAATATTCGCTACCCCCTGACCGCCTCGCGCGGTAATTCTATATTCATAAGCCGAGGTTCGCTTTCCGTAACCGTTTTCTGTAAGGGTCAAAATAAACTGCTCAGCACGGGCAAGCACAGCGGCCTCTTCCACCGTCAATGCCTGCAATACCTCAATTCCTGCTTCATGGATTTTGGCACCAAACATCTCTATGTTCACAGTATTGGCAACTTGCAATCTGGCTTCTAATGGAATTTTTAAGAACTCCTCACGCTTTTCAATAGTCATGGAAATTTCCGATAGAATTGCCATGGATACTACTGCATCGCCTTCTTTAGCCAGTTTAATACCACGCACTCCATCTGAGGTGCGGCTTTTGAATACCCGGACACCATTAGCTGGCGAGCGTAAGGCCTTACCTCGTTTTGTGCATAGGAACACATGGTCAGTATCCCGACAAATATTGACCCCGATAAGCTTGTCATCTTCATCAAGGCGAATCGCTATCTTGCCATTTGACTGAATACTGTAAAACGCACTCAGTGCATTGCGCCTTATATTTCCTTTGCGGGTTGCAAACATAATGCTATATTGCTCATCCGCATTTTCATCCTGTGGTAAAACCGTGACGTTATTGATTTTCTCACCTTCAGCAAGCGGCAGCAAATTCACCAGAGCACGCCCTTTTGACTGCGGTGTTCCAAGCGGAAGTTTATATACCTTAAGCCGGTAGACCTTTCCAATATCCGAGAAGAACAACATGGTAGTGTGGGTATTTGCAACGATAATATCTGTTGTCATATCATCTTCATAGACTGTCATAGCAGCCCTCCCCTTGCCACCACGCTTTTGAGCACGATATGTAACAAGCGGAACGCGCTTGATATAGCCGCCCATGGTGATGGTTACAACCATCTCTTCGCGCTGAATAAGATCTTCAATATCAACATCAAGATCAGAAACCTGAATTTCAGTGCGGCGGGGAGTAGCATACTTTTCTTTTATTTCAAGAAGCTCGGTGTTAATAAGCGCCATGAGCTTTTCTCTGGAGGCAAGAAGCTCAAGGAAGCTATTGATTTCCTTGGCGAGTTCAGCAAGCTCTGCTTCAATCTTATTCTTCTCCAATCCGGTAAGTCGGGAAAGCTTCATCTCAAGAATTGCAGTCGCCTGCTCTTCAGTAAATCGGCATTTATTGTCTACAAGCTCATTGCGGTAATCATCGACCAGCTTAAGGAGAGGAATAACAGTTTGGGCATTCCAGAATTTATCCATGAGCTTTTGTCTAGCTTCAGCAGGATCACTTGAGCTTTTGATCATAGCGATCACTTCATCGATATTGGCAACGGCCAGTGACAATCCAATCAATACATGTGCACGATCGCGAGCCTTAGTGAGTTTGAAGGCAATGCGGCGGGTCACTACTTCTTCACGGAACTCAACAAAGGCAACAATAATCGGACGCAAACCCATCATCATAGGTCTGCCATGGTTTAAAGCTAACATGTTAACCCCAATTGAGGTTTGCAAGCTAGTGTATTTATAAAGTTGATTGAGTACGACTTCAGCAACTGCATCTTTTTTCAGCTCAATGACCATACGGACACCCAGCTTATTAGACTCATCGCGCATTTCTGAGATGCCCTCTATAACTTTATCGCGCACCAGTTGTTCAGCATGTTTAAGCAACTCTGATTTATTGACCTGATAGGGGATTTCTTTGATTATTATCGCATTTCTACCACCGATTTCTTCAATATCGGTTTTGCCGCGGACTATGACTGAACCACGCCCACTGGCCAGAGCAACTTTTGCTCTTTCACAGCCCAAAATAATTCCGCCAGTAGGGAAATCAGGTCCAGGTACTAACTGTAATAACTCTTCGGTAGTGACTTCGGGATTTGCAATATAAGCACAGCATGCATCAATAACTTCTCCCAGATTATGAGTTGGGATATTCGTTGCCATACCCACTGCAATTCCGCTTCCACCATTTACAAGAATATTAGGAAACTGGGTTGGAAGCACTTTGGGTTCTTCTTCGGCGCCGTCATAGTTAGGCTGGAAATCCACAGTGGCAAAATCGATATCAGCAAGCATGGTAGAAGAGACTTTAGCAAGCCTCACTTCGGTATAACGCATCTGCGCTGGCGAATCACCATCCATGGAGCCAAAGTTACCTTGGCCATCGATAAGCGGTAGCCGCAAAGAGAAATCCTGAGCCAGACGTACTAAAGCCATATATATAGCTTCTCCACCGTGCGGGTGATATTTACCCATGACATCCCCGACTACCCGAGCGGATTTTTTATAGGGTTTATCATGATAGTTGTTCATCTCATGCATGGTATAGAGAATGCGCCTGTGAACGGGCTTAAGGCCATCACGGACATCCGGTAGCGCACGACTTACAATTACGCTCATAGCGTAATCAAGATAGGACTTTCTCATTTCTCCTTCTATAGATACCGGGAGGGAGGTAGAAAGGTTTATTGCTGTGTTATCTGCCAATTTGATATGATATGGAATTATTCTGCTTTTATTGTACCTGATTATAGCGCAAATTCAACCTTGATGTTAGGCTCAAGGTCTAATACCAAGTCTTTTATTTATTGCTACGTCGTCCAGCCTACGCTCTTCGAGCTACGGCTCGGCTGTGCGCGCTTCGCCTCACCTATGAAGGATAGGCATCGGCTCCAGCCTTCGCTCTTCGAGCTACGGCTCGGCTGTGCGCTCCTAGTATCAATTAAAAAAAAGACTTGGTATACTTCTAGTCAGAGAAAATTATCTGCGCCCAGGAGGGGTTTTAGTGAGCATCAGATGAATTAGTTCCAAACATCAAATTCCATGCATCATGGTAAAGCTCCTGATACTGGTGATATGAATTCAAAACTTCTTCTCTCATACCATCCATTCTGCCGAATATAGTATCATCTTTGACTGGAGTTGGCTCGGGAGTCGGAGCTTTTTCTGCCTTTGGCTTAGGAGTTGGCTCTGGAGTTGGGGAGGCTGGAGTTGGGGCTTCAGTTTCGGGATTAAACAAGTACTTTAGTATTTTTATCATTTGCGCATGGGCATTATTCAATACCGCATCTTTTGCAGTACTTGTGTGGTTCGCAAAATACTTATACCAACTTCCAGATTTCTCGGACATATTATTTTCAGCTGCAAAAGCAAAGCCCTGAGCGCGAACATCATCAAGATATGAACCGACCTTTGCTCCTAGTACAATTGCTCCAGTTGCTCCTATAAGAGCATTAGTTCCTACAATTTGCATTACTTCTTCTGTTATAGCTGTGCCAGGTTTATGATGCATCACAACTGAGTATGCTATAGCTGCAACTGCCGGTGCGGCAAAAACTATCTTGAATTTTAAACTGACATAGGCACCAATCGCAGCACCCACTACGGCTCCAAAAACTTCCAAAGGTCTGCTGGAGTCCAATTTAAGATCAACATACTCTAACTCAAAATGCATAATACTCTATATAACTTAATATTGTACAAATGATAGCATTGCGTAAGTAAATATGCAATTAAAATGGGGATTTTTAATAAAATCTTAATATTTTGCACAATAAAAGTATAACCCATGTGCAGGAGCCGTTTGAGCAGCAAGTAGGCGACTCCGTGCATCGATTACTTTTTGCAGATCCTCTTTTTGCCAGTCGCCTATCCCCACCTTAACTAAACAGCCCATAATGATGCGAACCTGGTTGCGCATAAATGAGGGCGCCTCAATAAAAAGTTCAACTATGTCGTCTCGAACCGCTTCAACACTGACCATCTCAATTGTTTTTATCGAAGATTTAGCCTGACAATGCACAGAGCGAAAGCTGGCAAAATCGTGCTTACCAACAAGCAGCTGCGCCGCCTCATGCATAGCAACTGTATCGAGCTTAGGCTTGATATGCCAGACGAATCCATCATGGATTGCTGAGGGCGCACGTCGGTTGAGAATTTTATAAAAATACATACGGGATTTAGCAGAGAAACGGGCATGGAACTCCGGGCTCACTTCTTCGGCAGCAATTATAGCAATTTTATCAGATCGGGCATGGTAGTTTAACGCGCCCTGAATGACGGCAGCCGGCATGTATTTTTCCATATCAAAGTGGACTACCATCCCTAAAGCATGAACTCCGGCATCCGTTCTTCCTGCAGCGACAAAGCTAATCTTTTCATCTGAGAACTTTGAGATAGCGTTTTCAAGCGCAACCTGTACGGACGGACCATTGCGCTGCCGCTGCCAGCCGACAAATCCGCTTCCGTTATATTCTATGGTAAGTTTATATCTTGGCATTGGTACCGTATTATTTTGCTCCAAAATAAGGCCTGGTACCGTCTTTGCGAGGAGCGTAAGCGACGCGGCAATCTAGGGACACCGCACCACTGGTTTGCCGCGCCCCAAGTGGGGCTCGCAATGACGGTATCAAGGCGCTATTTGGGTTCCAAACAATGAATGTCGGACAGAATTTTCCAGTCTGAAGCTTCAGTTTAGGTATAAATGACGCCATATTGCAACCATTAATATATTAAATTTTTCTAATTGGAATTAAGGGTGCTTTGCCGTTTCCAGCTTAAATTTTTGCTCTTTGAAAAGCCCTTCTATCTGAATCAAATGCCCATCAAAACTGCGAAGTACCACCCCAGATTCCGCCAGCATTTCTTTGGAAATCTCTAAACTATGCACCCAGTCGGCAGCATTATGAATGTGATTGCCAGGAAATTTCTCATGGTATACCACTTCCTTAATTCCTGATTGAATGATGGATTTAGCACAACGCGAACACGGCATCCATTGAGAATAAAGCAGGCAACCCTTGGTGGAAACCCCATTCATCGCACAATGTAAAATCGCATTTTCTTCAGCATGATTAACTGCAAGCAATTTATATTCCCGATCCTCATAGCGATATTTGCGGTCTGCAACGCCCCGCGGCAATCCATTGTAGCCGGTCGACCGGATCTCATGATCAGGGCCAACAATCACCGCCCCGACACGGGTAGAAGGATCTTTGCTTTTCATCGACACCAGGTAAGCCATGGTCATGAAATATTGATCCCAATCGTAACTATGCAACATGTTTTAATTCACTCAATTGGTTATCTGCTATTTTACCTTTGAATACTGTAACAGCTTCTCCGGAAATTAAAACTCTATTTCCTAAATTTTTACATTTTAATACCCCACCCCGCTTTGAAGCCTGGTATGCCATCATCTCTTGCTTGCCCAGCTTTTCAGACCAGTAGGGAATCAGCCGACAGTGCGCTGAGGCACAAACCGGATCTTCATTGATACCGACTTTCGGCGCGAAATAACGCGAGAGAAAATCGTATTCCTTTCCTGGAGCCGTAGCAGCAAGAGCACGGCAATCAATTTTCTTAAGCGCTTCAAGGTCGGGTTGCAAATCGTAAAGCACACCTTCATCGGCAAACTCCATAATCAGGATATTATGGGCAAAGCCGGTAAATACAGGTTCATGGTTTAACACAGCCCGCATCTGCGCAGTCAGTTCTCGGGGTTGAATCGGATACAATGGGAAATTCAGCGTATACCAGTTATCACTTTGTGTGACTGTCAGCTGCCCACTCAAGCTTTCCAGGGTAATCGTAGAATTCTTTGCAACCAAACCCTCTTCGACAAGCACATGAAGGGAAGCGATACTTGCATGCCCGCATAATGGCGCTTCGGAATGCGGAGTAAACCATCTTATCTGGTAGTGATTATGACCGAGTTTCTTAAGGAAAGCTGAATTGGAAAAACCGAGATCACTGGCCACCCCTTGCATCCATTCATCCGCAGGAAATTCATCAAAGATACATACACCTGCAGGATTACCTTTTAGCGGCGTATTAGTAAAAGCATCTGTTATCCAAAGTGTGTGCATATTATATTATCCATCGTACATGTCTATTTATTATAGCTCCAGTCTTGCAAGTGTAAATGCAAAACAATACATGTAGTGGGTTTACAACACGAATAAAAAAAATACTTTTTACATGCAGAGAATATTGACATTGTTTGATTCATTAGAATATTATTCAACCTCAAATTAAGTTTGAACAAATATATGAAACAGATTAGCATTGCACTAATATTCGTGAGCTTTGCTCACGTCGCTCACGCATCTGAGATGGCGAAAGCAAATGCTGAAAAAGCCTCAAACTTTCAGGTCACATTGGGAGGAACCCTGGATACGCAGGCCGGCTATCGTTCTCAGAAAAGTGCTCTAAACACAGATCTTAATGGCAACCCCTTGCATAAAGGAGCCATAGTCAACGAAACCAGAATTGTTCTTGATACACAGGGCAAAATCGGTAATTTAAAGTATGGTGGTTATATCCAGATGTATGCAGATGCTTCGCCCCACTACAATGGCCCAAACCCAAGAATTGGCAAAAAGCTTTTTGCTTTTGTCGAATCCAAATATGGCAGATCAGAGTTCGGTGGCGGCCAAGCGGCTTCAGCACAAATGCAGGTTTCCGCCAATACAATCGCTCGGTTACCCGGTGGTATTAACGGCAAAGCCCAAAAATGGATAGGCGAGTTTGTTTACCTTCCTGGCGCCTCTAAGGATTCTAAAAAATTCTCTTCGCACTTTGTAAAATGGCCATCTTTACCTATAGATGCTGATCATGAATCTGCGGCAGGGAAAGTTACCTACATTACTCCAAAAGTTAATGGGCTTCAGGCAGGTTTTTCCTATATTATTGACTCTGAACTTCGCGGAACAGTTTCTAAGACGCAATCTGTTTTTAGAACTAGCGATAAGGAATATAATAACGTATTTGATGGCGCCATAAAATATGAAACCAAATTTAAAGATATAGAATTCGCCACTGCACTTACCGGGCAAATGGGCAAAGCCAAAAGAAAGACTTCAACTTTGGCGCGCCATGATCTCCGCGCCTGGGAGCTTGGGGCTCTGGCAAAATATATGGGTTTTAGCTTAGCCGGCTCTTATAGCGACTGGCATCATTCCGCCTCTCCTAAATTCAAGGTTAATGGCGAAAAGTCCGGGGCTTCTTACTGGACTGCCGGAATCGGATATGAGCGGGGGAAATTAGGCACCAGTGTCACCTATTTCAATTCTATTCGTGCTAATTCTAATAGCGCCCACCCATTTGACCCAAACTTTTCTGATGTGGGATTCAACCGATTTGAACTGCTATGTATTGGCGCTGACTACAAGCTGATGCCAGGCTTTATGCCCTATGCCGAACTCTCTCTTTTCCGCATGAAACATAAGGGTGCAGCAATAAGCAACCGAGGCACAATTGTACTTGCCGGCACAAAACTGTCGTTCTAACAGCTTTTTTCAGATATTTAATATTATTGTAACAATATTCCGCTATAATAGCTTCAGAGCGAACTATCTATTGGCTTGCACATTTTTAAAAAACAAGAACAATAGAGCGATTGGATTGGAGAAATAGATATGTTAGGTGAACCTTTACAACCTGGAAAGAATGCAAGAAGCAACGCAAAAAAGCGTGATAAAAAAAAGAAAGCAAGAAAACAGCCACTAGGTCAACCTGCCGCTGCAGAACCAAATGCTGCATTATCTGAGGCTAATCTAAATAGTAATAGTGAAAGAAAAGAGGGTAATGAAAATAAAAGAGAGAACGTTGAATATGATTATGACCAAGTACCTGCTAACAATACTGTTGATCAACAGCTCCGCCAGGTAAGACAGTATGTAGCTGATGCCACTGCGGGCTTTCGTACTGCACCTGCTGATCAAATAAAAACTGACCTTGCGAATTCCCTAGATCCTATAACAGCTTTGGCAAACGGCTTGCTAACCCTAAATAACGAGGCTTTAACTCCATATCAACCAAAGAGTCTATCATTAGAACTGTCATTACGAGAAATTCAATCAAACTTAGAAAAAGCTGAAAAGTTATTGCGAACTGTACTTGTAACTAATGAAAGTGCTGCTATTGGCAACGTTCAAAATCCCGAAATTATGCTAGAGCAAATGTCTCAAACATTGATGACTGCTAAAGAAGCTGTTGCTTTAAAGTTAACGATTCTCTCGCAGCGACAATCATCAGCCTCATCTAGCAGTTATAGTTCTAACAGCTCAACAAATCCATCTGCAACAATCACAACAGCTCCAGTTGTTGCTAGCACTACCCCAGCAACGAGTACATCTAGCTCTAATACAACATCTAGTTTATCAAGCAGCTCTAGTTCTACCGTGGCTGCACCTAACCCATCAACTACTACACCAACTTCAACGGCTTCTATTGCAAGCACTGCTCCAACAACATCTAGCTCTAGTTCACGATCAACATGGAACAATCTTACAGGAATGGTAGCGAAAATTCCAACAAGTCTAAGAGGCTTCTATACTACGCCTGTAAGCACACCGCCTACAACCACTGTAACAACGACCACAACAACTCCTGTTGTTGCTAGCTCTGCAGCTGCAAGCAATGCCAGCTCTAGTTCTAGCACATCAACTACAACTACTGCAGTACTAAACCCAGCTACTGCATCAAGCAGCTCTAGTTCTGCCGCAACAGTATTACCTAGCACATCAACTACAACTACTGCTGCAAACTCAACAGCTACTGCATCAAGCAGCTCTAGTTCTGCCGCAACAGTATTACCTAGCACATCAACTACAACAGCTACAACGACTGCTGCAAACTCAACAGCTACTGCATCAAGCAGCTCAGGTTCTGACGTAGCCCCAAAAGAGCCAGCTCATGATGAGGTTGATCCTTTCGTTAATTTGATCTCTGAGGTTGAAAAGCACATAACCCAGTTATATGGAAAGACTTTTGCCATTTCCGATGTGGCAATTAAAGCAAGGCTTAATCCATTTAGGGCCCCCCTATCTGAAATGCATAAATGGATACGTGAAAATTATGGAAGTAACTTTAACCTAGCATCTCAGCAACCCACTCCTGGACTGCAACCAATTGCTTACCTAGAGACATTGAAACAAGCTCTTGAAGAGACTAGAACAGCGATTATGACAGCTTCAGATGCAGCAAACAATACTCCCAACTCACAAATAATAGGATCTAGTCTCCGTTCGATGCATGATCAATTGCTTGACCTTGAAGTTAGGGTGGTCAACATAAATCAGATCATTAGCGCCCTAACTCCCCCGCCTGTGCAGCCTCAACCTCCAGTCCCCGCAGGGCAGCCGCAGGAACGTGAGCGGGAAGCTGAGCGGGAACGCGCTGAGCAGGAAAGAACAGAACGGGAAGCGCAGGAGGCACGGGATCGGGAAGCGCAGGAGGCACGGGATCGGGAAGCGCGGGAACGCGCGCAACCAGCTGCAAATAATAATGTTAATAGGAAGGAAGCTGGAAAGGCAGCTCTACAAACATCTGTTGGTACCCTGGCGGTTTACTTCAGCCAAAATCTGGCTTTAGGAACGGTTATGCCAGCTCTGGGACTTGTCAGCGCTACTCCACTTGCAGCATGCCTTAGCCTCGGTACAGGAACTATAGGTTTGGGCTTAGCTTTAGGATGCCTGAGCGGAGCACGTTCACAAAACCATGACCGATTAAAATCGCTTGACCGCGGTTTGGCTTCCGCCGCGACTTCGGTGGTTATGTATTTAGCAGTTGGATCATTGCCAGCTGTGATCATTGGTGGGGGCGCAGTCTGCGCATACCATATGGCTCAGTTCGCAATTGAAGACAGAAGAGCCCCTCAACGCCCCGTTAATTTACCGCTGCCTTGAATGAAGTCTTGTATATTTTGCTTGCAGTAAACTCAGTAAAAGTGTAGTTTTCATGTCACGTGGATGGGTGGCCGAGCGGTTTAAGGCACCGGTCTTGAAAACCGACGTACGGTTCTCCCGTACCGTGAGTTCGAATCTCACCCCATCCGCCATCCATCTTCGCTAATTTTGCTGAAGGCAAAATTTAGCAACAAAGTGATTTATCGCTTTGTTACGTGCGAAACGAAATGTCACGCCGAAGCGTCAGCGTAGGCGGGCTTTTGAAAATTTAATATATTACTATTTGCATACTTGATTTCCATTAGTTACACTTAAAAACTCAGAATCGAAAATTATGTCCGCCGTCCGGCAGAATTATGGGGCTTAATACTACACCTCAAGTCCCGAAAGAATTCCAAGCAAGCACGTCCAACACCTCCCCGACCGCCGAAACATGATGCAATGGTGGGCTGACCATCTGGATGAATTGTCTGGGAATGGAAAGGTGGTGAAGGTGGAGTTTGGCAGGGCTGTGTAAGACTTGAAACTCGGACTATAGCCCTGCCGAGTTATTAAAGGTGTTAATTAAACTCATTATATAATGAGTTTAACAGATCTCAAAATTATATTGAAGCCATATATTTATAAAAAATTGCAATAATAAATTGTCTTTACCAGTTAATTAAGATAAAATTGCAGTCTATAATATATATATTGAAACTATGAGCGCTGGAAAATTAAAAGCTGTATTGATCTTGGGTTCTGGCAACGAATCCTATCATAAGGATTTGCTCAAGTTATATGCTCAGCCAGGTTACTTGGCGATTGGTGATGGCATTAACTCACTTACAAAACAGGATATTAGTGTATTGCAAGGGAAGATCGACCTGAATACACGTATTAATATTGTAGGCCACGGTGCTGTGTATTATGAGCAGCATTACATTTGGCTTCAGGACAAAGACCCTCAGCCGACATACGAATTGTTCTCCTGGCTTCAAGAGTATGGCTCTTATATGCCATTACAAATTCATTTTTGGAGTTGCTATGGAGGTACAGCCAATACAGTTGTCAAATTCTTAGGTGAGGGGTCGGTGCTCTTTAATCATATTCCTTCTCAACATTTACTGTTGGCAAGTCTAGAGGGGTTTTCGAACAAGAACAATTTCATTAATACACGACAAACTCATAACGAGGCTTCTTCTATAGAAGATTTTATTGATAATCTTAGCTACAAATTAATGCAAACCGCATCAATAGCTACTTACATCGATGACGAAACCCATGAATTGATTCTTGCGCCAAAACTATCTGAAGTCATTGCCAATCCTGGCAAAGTACTTGAAGAAGAGGTGATTAAAATTACTGATTTCGCCAACAAAATTCATGGGTTGATAGCAGCCAAAGATCAGTGCATCTACTCAGTTTTCGAAATTAAAGAACCAATTGCTAAAAGTTTCTCTGAACAAGAGAAAAATGAATTTAAGGTTGGGTACTTTATTCATGCCTGTCATACAGGTAACATCAAAGAGATTGAGCAAGCTATTGCAAATAACCCAGCGGGCTTAATTAAAGAGTTAGTAGATAAGGATATAGCCGGCGCTCTCCCACTTTATATAGCTGCTCAAAATGGTTATAATGAGATTGTAAACAGGCTCCTAGCTCAGGGCGCTGATGTTAATAAAGCAATGAATAATGGTGCAACTTCAATTGCTGTAGCTGCTGAAAAGGGTAAAGCTGAGGTTATAGAAAGGCTCATAACTCACGGCGCTGATGTTAATAAAGCGACGAGTGATGGTGTGACTCCACTTTTTATGGCTGCTCAGAATAAGCATATAGAGAGTATAAAAATCCTTCTGGCTCATGGCGCCGATGTAAATAAAGCAAAGAATGATGGCACTACTCCACTTTGGTATGCGGCTCAAGAAGGACATACCGAGGTCGTCAAAATTTTAATAGAAAATAATGCTGATGTAAATAAAGTAATGGATGGCTTTACCCCACTTTATAGGGCTGTAAACTCGGGACATACCGAGATTGCAAAAGTACTTATAGAAAACAAGGCTTATATTAATGCAGTAATGAATAATGGCCACACCACACTTAAGCTAGCATGTCATTTGGGGAAGTTAGAAATTGTAAAAATGCTGGTTAGCGCTAAAGCAGCCTTGCATATAAAGACTTCGGATGGCGACTCTCCACTCGATCTTGCAAAGCAAGAAGGCCACTCAGAAATAGTAAAATTCCTTGAGGATGCAATTGAGGCTGAGCAAAAGATAAGCGTAATAACAGACGATCATTCTCACGAGCTTATAGGTGAGTATGTCAATCAGGAGGCCACCCTTATCTACCAGGATGAGTTATAAGGTTTTTTATACTATAGAATTACCTACATAAATGTTTAGCACTTATCTGAATACCGCAAAATGGTGCCTACTGGTATGAGTTTTAGCCTCTGTGGCAATCTTAAAAAGTGAGCTTCATATATTGAATTGCGAATCAGCTCCTTAATGTATTTTGCATTTCTTATTTTTGTTTTTGACCAAAATCGAAAATAACGCCATTTCTTATTTTCATTTGCGCTAATAGCATCATATACCTAGCGACTTATATTTTCGTGAGTCGCACTAGACAACCGATCTTTCTTAACCGGTTTTGGGGCTTTAAATTTTTCGGCGCGGGTCACTGGCTTCTCTGCATCTACCAAAGGCGGTATAACATCATCCGCAGCGCTCTTTTTTGGAGTAGGCAGCTTATCTTTAGGCCAGCTTTGAGGAGCAGTATGTTGTACGTGTTTTTCTTTTTTTAAAACGGTTGATGGCCAATCCACTTTAGGCTCATCATGTTTAAGCGGTACATCAATAACAGGACGCGTTATTACATCTTGTACTGGCGTACCACCTGGAATTTTGGCACGGGTAACTTTAGCGATTCCAACCGCCGCCAATGTTAATGTTGCATCGAAGTCAGGAGTAACAGGCCTAGACGTTGTATTTGAAGTTTGCTGAGTACCAGAGTCAGGCAAAGCCTGCTTTTCATAACCTGGCGTAGTAGGCAGGCTAGGCATAATAAAAGAACTTGCTGATGTAGGTTCAGGCGTTGAAGCTATATGCATCTTAACCCCTTCTGCTTCACGGATTATGCTCAAAATATCTTTGTCTTTGAACTTTGTTGCAGCATCAGATAGATGTTTCATCAACTCTGTATAATTTGGGGATTTTTGAATGAGAGGCAGTATTTGTATTAAAATATCTACCTTGTGAAAATTTACTATCATATTAAAGGCTTCTTCCATAAGTTTTGGACTAGTTTCAAGTATTGGAAACATTAGCTTAAAAATCTCAGCTTTGTTGTAATATATTACCTTAAACAAAACTACTTTTTGATATTCTGGGGAAGCTTCTATCATTGGTAGCATTAGCTTAAACAGATCTGTTTTATCATGAAGTACTACATTAAAAACAGCCGTATCGAATTCCGAGGAAGTTTCTATCATTGGTAGCATTAACTTAAACATATCTAGTTTATCTTGATATATTACCATAGTCATAACATTTTTTTTGAATTTTGGGCTAGCTTCTATCATTGGCAGCATTAGCTTAAACAGATCTAATTTATTTTGAAACATTACACTATTACTAGTTTCATCAAATTCCTGAGTAGTTTTTATCAGTGGTAGCATCTGCTTAAACAGATCTGCTCTGTCCATGCGCACCGCCATATTTAAGGCTTGCTTTAAAAATTCTGAGGATCTTTCCAAATGGGGCAGCATATGCACAAACGTATCCCTATTGCCAAAATGTGACATCACCATCATGGTTTTTTTTACATATTCCAGAGAATTCTGTGGCTTCATTAGTGAGATCTTGTCAATGGCTCTTTTCAGTGCAGCGCTTACAATACCAGCATCCATTTCTAAGATTTTTTCCGTCAGCAACTTGCTTAGTTGGCTATCTTGCTTTCCCAAATCCAGACTCACTATTTCCATTAATGTCGTGGGATCATTTGCAAAGGGAAGCAACAACTTGTTAAATAAACTCTTGCGTTCTAGTGCAAATGAGAGCATCTGCACTAAATAGGAACGATCTTTGATATAGGGCCGAATTTGCTCAGCCATATCATATCTCCCATTTCTAAGAGCCTTTACCCATATCGACCCGAGATATTTTTTATGCTCAGGTTCAATCTTAGCAAATGCCAAATTGAATATTTCCAGTTTATTTTGTGAGATAGCTTGAGCCATCGCAATACGAGGCAACCTATCATCATTCGCCCCATTTATCAGCTCAGAATATTTCACTTTATCATTACTATCTATTGCATCAATTAAATCCTTTGCCATAATTGCCAGCGCAGCATCAGCAGGAGTTTTCTCGCCTTCTCTCAGCAAATAATATTCACCGCTATGGGCGAGCATATTCTCCTCATATACACGATCTGTAGTCAGTAGATGACCTTTTGAATGCCTATCAACATGTTTTCTCATTTCCGGCGTAATGACATCTTTCCAGTATAAAATCAATGGGGCAAAGCAGGCTTGAAATTTTGGAGACAGATTATAATTTTCGTTTATATAAAACTCAGCTAATATATGTGGTAATCTTACAACGAATTCAGCATTATATCTCTCTGCCTCATATGCACCTTTAAACACAGCAACAACCTTCTCCAGCTCTGGATCTACTAACCCTACCAGACTGTTGGCTAATTCTTTAGCAGTAAGCTGCTCATTTAATGGTGTATCAGGCAAATAGTAGGAGTATAAATTGCGCATTGTTTGCAGCACTATTTGGTTAAAGTCCCCAGGGGATGCTATAACTGAATAGGGTGCACAGTTATTCTTAAAAACTGCATCCAAAGCAAAGTGAGTAAACTCATGGAGGACGGTACCCCTTAAAGCATTACTGTTCTTAGCGCCGCCCACTACTACGTCTCCCACTGATAAACGCCCCGCAAGTGAAGATTCAATATCATAAATTTCTTTAATCGCATCTTCATTAGAAAGATAGAAGCCATGACCAGCACCTGGTATTGCTGCTTCGCTGTCTGCGAATCTTACCTTTAGATCTGACCTTGCTAATTGAGAAGCTGATACCACATCCATAATGTCATTAAATATCGGGTTTTGCCCGAGTTCTTCCATCAGCCCATGAACGCACTTCTGACGGGTCGCCGCATATTCAGAAAATGGCACGTCTTCCTCCGAGCATTTTTCAAGTATTGTGGTTTGCATTCTACCTGCTGCTTCAGCTAATTCGGTAACATTGCGTATATCCAAATGGGTTCTATCCAGAATAAAACTATACTCATCTTTCATGGCCTTCTCCCTTGTACAGTAACTAAAGTCTAGCAAAGGACCGTTAATAAATAGTTAACTCTCATGTAATAGGGGAGCATATATCGATTTACTCACTTCAAAAACTATTGAAGCGGGTTTTTTAGTTTTAGGATTAATAGGTTCAGCAATATGTTTTATTTGCAGTTCATTATCGCTGAATAATCTCAGCCAAGATTCAAGGGTGCGGAAGTACCAAGGTGCTGGCTTTGTAAAATCCTTACTAAATCCCGCCCATGATCCTTCGCGCCACCCATCTTCATAGGGCATATCACTGCAAGCAATTACAGGGTGCAAAGTCTGGATTATAAATCTACCACCAGGCTTGAGCAATGTCTTGGCGCTTGCTATAACTCTTTCAGTCGACTCTTTGCCGATAAGAGAGAAATTGCAAACCATGCAATCGAACTTGCGGTTGAACTTATATGATGAAAGCTCTTCATAAGTACAAATCGCGAATTCACCATTTTTAATTTTGCGGGCTTTTTCTATAAGATGAGGGACTCCATCAATACCAAAAACATCTATCCCTTTCTCTATCAAGCTTGCAGCAAGCCACCCTTCCCCACAACCTATATCTAATACACTATGCGGCTTGATATTTATAATAGCATCAACAATGGCCTGATTCGTAACAAGCTGCCGGCTTTCGATTTCCTTGTTATCAATAGCATTAATCCATGGCTTTGCGTTAACTTGCCATGACTCTAATATTTCTGCATCTGAGAGCTTTTGCGACATAATAGTGTTTTACTAGTTTCTTTAAATTCCATCTAGAGTAATATCTATTTGAACAAATTCCAATAGGTTAAAAATGCCCTCAAAAATTAGGTGTGCCTGGTGCCCCAATGATAAGCCTGATTATATTGATTATCATGATAATGAATGGGGCGTTCCAGTCCATAACGATCAAAAGCATTTTGAAATGATTACACTTGAAGGAGCGCAGGCAGGCCTAAGTTGGTATACGATTCTAAAGCGCCGGGAAAACTATCGCAAGGCCTTTAAGAATTTCGACCCGCAAAAAGTGGCATCTATGACTGATAGTGCTTTGGAGTCTCTGCTTGAAGATACAGGTATTATCCGCAACCGCCTAAAGATCTGGTCTGTACGCAAGAACGCTATCGCTTTCCTGGCTATACAAAAGGAGTTTGGCTCATTTAACTCTTATGTCTGGCGTTTTGTAAATGGAAAAACTATTGTGAATTCCCCAAAAACTCTTAAAGACATACCGACCCGCACCGTCGAATCGGATAGACTCTCAAAGGATTTAAAAAAGCGCGGAATGAGCTTTGTTGGCTCGACAATAATCTATGCCTATATGCAGGCTATCGGCATGATTAATGACCATATGAAAGGTTGCTTCAAAGCCGGCAAATAATAAAATAATAGATATCTCATTAAAGTTTGCTTAAGATCGAGTATGATTGAATGCTGGATTATGCTTATGATGACATTATACGTTAAACAAGATGATAGCTTGCAGAAAGTTATCACCCCTAAAGATGGGGTCATTCCTGAAGAGACTGTATGGATTGATTTGCTTGATTTGTCAAAGGAGGAGGAAGCAAAAGTAGAAAAGTTTTTAGGTATCAATGTGCCTTCTCGTGATGAAATGCATGAGATTGAAGTGTCCAGCCGCCTCTACGAGAAAAATAATGCTATTTTTATGACTGCCGTTCTTGTAGTAAAATCCGACGTCATAGACCCTGAAATTCATGTTGTTACGTTTATTATAGTTGGAAATAGGCTGGTGACTATCCGCTATGTAGAAACTACTCCATTCCATAATTTCACAACAGGAGTGGGGAAGTTACCTGTCATTCGTCAGTCCGCTAATTCCTTACTTATAGGCTTGCTGGATTGTATTATAGATCACTTAGCAGATATTCTGGAAAGCGTTGGAAGAGATGTCGATGTGCTCGGACGAAGAATCTTTCACAGAAAGAAGCAGATCCCTACAGAGAAACCAGATTATCAGGACGTCCTGGAGAAAGTGGGTTGCACTGATGATCTCGCGTCTAAAATCCATGAAAGCCTGGTCACATTAAGCCGTATGGTCAGTTATGTTGCGCAATCCCAGTTAGTTGAAATAGAAGGCAGTGCATACGTACGGCTTTCAACGCTAGCCAAAGACATCGCAGCTCTTAGCGACCACGTTTCTTTTATTTCTAATAAAGTGCATTTCTTGCTTGATGCTACTCTGGGTATGATTAACATCGAACAAACCAACATTATTAAGATACTTTCAGTGGCTGCTGTAGTCTTCTTACCGCCTACTTTAATTGCCAGCTACTACGGCATGAACTTTGTCATCATGCCTGAACTGAAATGGCACTATGGTTACCCGATGGCAGTATGCCTAATGTTCTTCTCGTCATGGTTGCCTTACAAATACTTCAAACGAAAAAAATGGTTCTGATCACTTATATCAATTAATGATATCTGGTATAAGAGCGGGTGCGTTGTCGAAAGCATCGCTAACCAGGCAAAAATCATTAGCTTCCTCAGACTTCACAATTTCTTCAGTCAGTTTTCCAATTTGTAAAGCTTCAGTAATAGATGCTCCCTTCGCAAGCGCTTCTAGTTGAACATTTGAGGTAAACTTCAGAGCATCTTCTATAGGCAACTTGTGGCGAATCAACGCTTTAAGTTGGATCTTTGAGGTAAACTTTAAAGAATCATCGGCAGGCATTCCATATTCCAATGCATCAACTTGGATCTCTGAGGTAAATTTCAAAGCATCTTCCACGGGGACACTTTCATACTTAAGAGCTTTAAGTTGGATCTCTGAGGTAAATTTCAAAGCATCTTCTGCAGGCACTCCATATTTCAGAGCATTAAGTTGGGCATTCGAAGTAAACTCTAAAGCATGTTCCATAGAGGCTCCGGACTTCAAAGCATAAGTTTGAATTAGCTTAGTGAATTTCAATGAATCTTCAACAGACAAACCTTGCTCTAGAGCAAATACTTGACTGAGCTCAGTGAATCTTAAAGCATCTTCCGCAGAAAGACCTGTACGTAATGCATCAGCTTGAAAGTAATATCTGAACTTCAGAGCTTCATCTTTTGATGCTCCTAATTCGTATGCCTCAAACTGCACCCGAGAAGTAAAATCAGTTGGAATGGAGCAGACACCATCAATCATGCCTGGTCTGCATTCCTCGTAAATAATATAGCGACCTTTAAAAAAATAACCAGTATCATCAAAAAAACTCTTAGTGTATTTTAAAGCTTTCCCTAGAGAAAAACCTCCATCCTCATAGCAGTAAAGTTGGCAATGGTTTGCGAATTGTAAGGCATCCTCCAAAGATATATTTCTTTGGAATGCATGCAATTGCGCATAGTTAGAGAATTTTAACACATCTACTAATGGTACACCGGCTTTGTCTGCATCTTTATGAATAGGCAGCTTATATTTTAAGGCATCTTCTAATCCTATATCATGCTCATGCGCTTTTTTCTGCATCTCATGAGTAAATAAAAAGTCCTTTGATATAGGAATAAGGTCTAATATTTTATATCCAACTGATATAATATTATCTGAGATCGATGCCATTTTGTTGCCTCACGTTAAATTATTAAGCGCATGCTAACGTCAAAGAGCAACCAAGTCTACCAATAAATCAAAACCTAGTTATCAAGCCGCTCTGCCCAAAGCTGACTCTGCATAACGACGCTGCGCTCTATCTATTACTTCAGGCGGCAACTCACAACCTATAAGCAGTTGTGGCCTACAGGCTGGAGAATCGCTGCCAGATGCAGCATAACTTTGATACTCAATTTGTCTAGTGGTTGTCAAAGGTGGTATGTAACCTGGAGGTACAGGATATTCCGTCGCAAAAACTGAAACAGCATATGCCATGCCACCCATATAAATTAGTCTAGGCACTGGAACTGGGACGTACCTAGGATCCAGAGGCTGTTGGTCTGCCAGCACTACATCTGTTATTCCCTCTGGGTTTGCCTCTGAAGGCACCCTTACTAAAACCCCATCATTGCTGGGAAGCTCTAAATCATCATCTAGAGCATGGCTAACTCCTCCCTCAGGCAAAGTTATTTTCTTAGCATGTTTTAGCTGATGCTGGAAGGAATATGATGGAGCACAATCAAAGTCCAATTGAGGTCTGCCTCGCTGAATGTGGGTTGAGAACTCATCAAAATTCTGTTGCAGACCTTCAGCCGCTTTCATTGCTTGATCCAAGGCTTTTCTATTTATAGAATTGTGAGATTCTTTCCAGCCCTCTTTAGCATGGTTTTCATACCATTGCTGACCTTGCTCAGCTTTTTTGCTTTTTCGCACAGATTCAGACTGCGCCAGTTGCGCAGCAAATTTTTGCACATATTTATCTAATAGCTGCTTCTGAATCGAAACGGAATCCATCAACCAGGTATAATACATACTGTGGTTTTCAAAGGGAATATTGTCGAGCTTTCTTAACTTAAGTTCTGCACGACTATATAGATTTAAAGAAAGTTTAAGACAGACGATCATTACTTCCGGGTCTTTCTTCTTATGATTTAAGAAGTGGCCGGCAATCATACCATAACTGTCACCAATAGCACATAGCGCTTTGAATATTAGTTCATCATTAGTGGAAGTAAGGGTGAGATCATGAAGTTCATTGATAACACGCTTTACGTCTGCAGCATTAAACTTCCCAGGGTTAAGCGTCAACAGCAGCTCATCCATTTTTAATGCAAGCGGTTCAGTAACTTTTGAGGAAGTAGTCGTTACCACTTCTATTTGAGCTGGATTAGCTTTCTTACCTTCTTCTTTGGCGGCAGCAGAAACCCTGTCTTTTTCTCTTTTCTTCTCACCTAGTTTTTTCAACTTTTGTTGCTTACTCAGAGGTGGAGTTTTCTTATCTTCAAGAGCTCTTTGCTGCGCAGATTCTTGTTCCCATTGAGTTAGGTATTTTTCAATATCATCATTACCAAGAGCATTGGCATGAAGATAATCAGAATCCTTAGGCTCTCTTTGTCCAGCCAAAAATTCGAGAACTATAGCTTCGAGTTCAAGCTTTCTTTGAATATTACGATCCAGGATATCATTTAATATTAGACCATTTACAACAGTGCGATTATCTCCTCGTTGGGCAAACTTTTTATTTATTTCTTTTGTATTGTAATAGACAAACCCAATTCCCTTTTGTTCTTTAATATAAAACTCTGTAACATAATCTTCTGAGCAATTTTTCTTTATGAATTTCAAAATAGTATTTTGCATTCCCAAAAGCTCAATTTGCACGTCAACAATATGCCGCTTGAATTTTAAATTATCCTTATTTGCTCTTTTAAAAAGAGTTTCACACTGGAGAAAGATCAATTCCGCAATACTGATAATAAATTGAATATCCTTTTTAATAGAAACAAAGTTATTAAAAAACTTAAACAGTTCTTGATTCCACATAGGCTCAACTGCTGCAAGATTTTCGGTAAATCGTCGCAGGTAATAAGCTTCTTTTTCAATAGCCTCTTGCAAACTAGCAACTTGAACTTCATTAAGGTTTGCAGTGACGTCAATCTTAGTGTTATGACAAGTGATAGCTGTTGATAGGGCTATAAATCGCATTAAAGGATTTCGATTGCAGGGCTCGGTTTCAACCAACTCAGATATAGAAGCCAAATGCTCATCAACATTGCCTTGCTTACTTAATAGTTGTTTAATGATTAAATTGCTCTTAACTGTGAAATCTATTAATGGTCTAATTTCTACAATGCTAGCTTCCCTATAGCTTAGTAATTCTTTATTTTTTCCTGTAAGCAATATAGAAGCAGGCATCTTCTTTTCCATCATATACGTTCTGTTCAAGTCCACGTTGTAAACAGCCCACCTTTGCATCACCGGATCCTGAGTTTTACTGAAATGCCCAAGCAAGCGAATCTGAACATTTATCATGTTTCTATTAATTTCTAAATATACTTCAACAGCATCCATTCTGGGTTGAGCGGATAATAAAAGCCTGGCGTTCAGAAGGAAATTCTCGAGGTTTAACAAAGTGCTATGCAAATTTTCTCTTAAGCTACATTTAATATGTATATGATTGTAAACCTTAGCTGTCTTAGCCTCTAATGCAGCTTGCTTTTGACAATTTTGGGGTCGATCAGCAGCAACTGATTGACGAGCAAAGGCATTAATGCTTGTATCTAATTCTGCCGCCAACTTGTTGTTTACTTCCTCGGATTCGTTTATATAACCTTTTGTTTCAAAAACTCGATCTATAAATGCTATATAGCGATCAAACGTACCAATATGTACAGGGATTTTAGGATCATTACGGCCTTCAAAAAAGCTCTTATACTCATTTAGGATGTCAATAATGCAACTGCGATTTGCTTCACTAAAGTCATCCTGCAATCCACTTTCGACTACATCAAGGAAGCTGGCAAACTTATTGCTGACATCTACCACACCTCTTAATTTCATCAAGTACTCTACATACTTGGGATGATCCAAGACATTTCCTTTTCTTAAGCTAACCAAAAAATCAGCATACCTTTCTACAAACTCTGCTAATTCATCAGTTGAATTGATAAGTTCCGTAACAACTGATTGATAAGGAGATAAGGGCCTATCATCTGGTGTGCCACTATTGTCAGGCTCTTTAGCCTTATAATCAGCAGGGAGTGTTGTGAAATCTTGATGCATCAGGAGATTACTCGGAGGTGGCACAGGCTTTTTCTTAGGCATGACTTTTCCATTTATTCAATTTTTCGCATAATATAATAGCAAATTTCAACATAAAGTGCATTATATTTTTTACACCCTGGCAAAATTTACATCTAACGCTACCTGTTATGTAGATATAACTTAAACATTCATACCCCTACCTTAAAACTTCCAATACTCTTTAGGCAAACATTCTGATAAAATAGCTCATGCTTAACTAATAAAAGGTAAGAATATGCCTTACTTGTTTAAACCAGTAGCATGGGACGAGCTTAATGATCTCGCTAGAGTCCACGTCCTCTCATGGCAGCAAACCTATGCTGGCTTAGTACCACAAGACTATCTTGATAATCTTAGTATTTCAGCACGAGAAGAATCGTGGAGAAGAGTGTTTAGGAGCCACCAGGAATCAGCAGTCCAGATAGCTTATCACGACTATGATGCCATAGGTTTCATTTCATTTGGTAAGGCCCGGGATAAAGATAAAGAAGGCCAAGGTGAAATCTATGCTGTTTACGTTTTAAAAGAGAATTGGGGGGAAGGCATTGGTTACATGCTTTTTAAAATAGCTAAAGATGGATTTTTAAGACAAGGCATTACTTCAGCATATCTTTGGTCATTAGAAGGCAATCAGCGCGCTTTGCAAGCGTATAAAAGATGGGGTGGCGTTGCGGATTATTCCAGAACCAAGGATGAAGAAATTGGTGGGCAAGTCCTAAAAGACGTTATGGTGAATTTTAATTTTGTTGCCGGCAAACCACCTTTACGCTAAAATGTGCCAGTTAAATGAATTCAAAGCAGTTTAAAAATGATAGAACTACGAGACGCTAAAAAAGAAGATGCTGAACTAATTGTGCAATACATTAAAGAGCTTGCAGAATTCGAACAGCTTTCTCTTGAATGCTTTGCCAACCCCGATCTTGTGCATAAGTGGTTATTTGGCAACAACCCAAAAGCGCACTGCATTATTGCTGAGTGGGAAGGTAAGCCCGCGGGCTTTGCTCTCTACTTCTATAATTTCTCAACGTTTCTGACAAAGCCCGGCATCTATATCGAAGATGTATTCGTGAGACCGGATTTCAGGCGCAAGGGTATTGCCAAAAAAATATTCAAGCACTTAGCGAAAAAAGCTCTAACCGAAGGATGTGGCAGACTTGAATGGTGGGTATTGGATTGGAACAAAGATGCTATAACTTTCTATGAATCAATAGGCGCCATACCTATGAGCGAATGGACAGTGCAGCGCGTCACCGGTCAGGCATTAGAAAATCTAGCTAATAGTTAGAAGCCCAAGCGATGACGAAAAATGGCTTGTTACTGAGGCTAATATGGGTAACTAAAAAATGTTTCTGAATTCACTCTATAACCAACTGAGATAATGGCATTAAAAATTTGGATCGTAATTCTTTCCGTCTGTAGCAGTTATTTGGAAATTCCTTATAACTGAATCCTGCTGTAATTCATTGCTTGAGAAGATATTTTGTAGTTGTTCACCTATACAAGAACTAATGAGATTGTGATCTTATAATAATAGAAGCAATTCTTACACCGGATTCCACTGCGGCTTCCATGGTGCCAATAGCATTTAATATGGTTGTGTGCTCTCCAGCAAAGTAAATTCTGTCGGCAATCGGCTTGAATATTTCTTTTACTTTAAAGCCATGGTGGTCAACTACTGCTTCAAATCTGGCACTTAGTGATAGACCATAGTTTGAATATGAGCCGCGGGAAAAAGCATCATTTACCCACGACTTAGCCACAGGGGCTTCATACTTGCCCAACTGCGCTTCAACCGCATCAACAGGTTGCTCTTTAGAAATGATTGCATCATTAAGGCCTTGCTGGAATACCGGCAGCGTCTCTGTGTACAGATGTTGCTTAAAACTATTTGACCCATCATCGCAGGTAAAATAAAAAATCAAAAGTTTGCCATCATCATTGAAAGCAGCGACTGCCCCACCCGTAACTACACAATTAAACTGTTCGCTTTCATATCTGATTGGAACCAATACTTTTGCATTACATCCATACTGAACTGATTTAATATCATTTAACTGGCTGCTTGTAATAACATCACCTTCAAAGACAATATCCTTATAAACCGATGCAGGAATAGATAATACCAATTTATCAGTTTTAGTCTCTGTACCATCCTTAAACTTTAAAGCAATTTTATCCCCTTCAACAAGCGAGACCCGCTCCAGGACTTTAGATAGATGCACCCTACCCCCAAGTTTTTCTGCAAGCTTTAATGGCAGAAGTGCATTGCCGTCTTTTATATACATTCTATGTATGGTGCTCGCAGAGTGTTCCACAGATAGAGCACCCATTAGCATATGCTTTAAAGTTTCTCCATTGTGATGAGTTGATAGTAGGGCTGGAGGCGACCCTTCGTATGCAGTGAGCAACGATGCAAGCATTGCTTTTATATCGTCATAAACTCCGTATCTCGCCGGTAATAAAATATCTAGCACTTCCTGAATGGACTGTGTTTGTTCTATAAGCTTGTCTAGGTCAGCACTTCTAATTCTACTGGCGGCTTCTTCGGTTAATTTTCTGCGATCCAGGAATTGCTTGCCGTTATAATAAACCATAGACAAATTCTTATATTTATCCTCAACGGTTATGCCTAGTTCCTTAGCCAGATTTAAAAGATAATCCGCACTGCCTCCATCCGCAAAATTCTGTCCGCCAAGTTCAGCTACTGAATATTCACCATCAAGATTTTTAATTAAGGCTGAGTGCACGCGACCACCAACTCTTGGCCTGGCCTCATATACATCGACATCAAAACCTTTTTCAACAAGGCGATATGCCGCAGATAACCCGGAGAGACCCGCTCCAATTACGGTAACTTTTGCAGACGCATTGCTTACTTGGTTTAGCATTTAATATAGCTCTAGTTGGATAGAGAAAATATAACATGGGCATTAAATTTAACAAACAAATACTTGACTCTCCATGCTTGTTTTGGTCTCTTATATGAGACTCTTTTTAGCTTAATTCGAGTCATTTAATCTCAAAGCAGGTAATGCATGTTAAACAGACTAATGACTCAACCTCTGAACAGATTCACTCAAGCTTTATTTATCTCTAAGCAAATAGGAACTTTATCTAATTGGTATAGAAGCTATTCTAGCTTCTCGCATAGGAGATATATTAGTTACAAACTTCCAGATCTCACAGAAGTTAATATAGCTAAAGAAGGAACATCTTTTACCAGCCATTCATTAAAAAGCAGTATTAAGTTTGACCTAAACAAACTCGGGGAAGAAGCTAAAGTAATACTGAAATACTGTACGTTTCTAGGAGATGTAATACCGATTGAGTTACTGAAGGAGATCCTTCCGGATGAAGAAAGATTGAATACGGGGCTGCTTGAATTAACAGAAAAAACTGAGCTGATGCAAAAAGTAGAAGATGGGACTTATAGTTTGCAAAAAGATTTGCAGAAAGTTCTGAGAGCCAATGTTGATGATCATGATAAGACCGTATCATTCGTTCTAAAAGCAATAGTTGATATATTTCCAAATCCGCAGACCTATAGTGTAGAGGAACAAAAGCAAGCAAAGCGGCTATTAAGTTGCGCTAGAGTGGTAGCTGAGGCAGCAACTGATATGGCTGGCATTAACACAGAACTAGAATTACTGCGTCATAGGCTTGGTAATTATTATATGCACATACACCAACCTGATAAAGCAGTGCATTACTATGAACAGTCTTTAACGATGAGACAGGAGATGTTCTTAGAAGATCACCCAGCAGTGGCGAATGCATTGACCACTCTCGGGAGAGCCTATCAGGCTTGTGAAGGAAATGGCAATGCTCTTAAAGGCGTATGGTGTTTTAGTGATGCACTTGCGATGTTCAAAAGGCTTTTCCCTGGTAATCATCCTGATGTTGCCACTGCATTAAATAATGCAGGAGTTGCAAATATATCTATAGGTGGAGAAGCCAATTTACGTACTGGCTTAATGTATCTTGAAATGGGGCTTAATATGAGAAGGGCTCTTTTTCAGAAGGATCACCTTGATACAGCCAATTCATTAAATAATGTAGGTGCTGCATATAGAGATTTAGGAGGGGAAGCTTATACTCTTAGGGGTTTCAAGTACCTTGAAGAAGCGCTTGGAATGTTTAAATCTCTTTGCCCGGATAATTATAGCCTTATTGCACGCGCATTGACTAATACAGCAATGGCTTACGAAGCTTTAGGAGACAAGAACAAAGCTCTGGAATACTTTAAGCAATCTTATGGTTTATGGTTAGCCTCACTAGGAGCAGAACATAAAGACACTTTGTTTGCTAAAAGCCATATAGAAGCGTTGCAACCTGACTACTTTAGAAAAAGTGGTTTTGTTGAAAAGCTGCAAAGACAGAAAATTGCTGCAGAAACTCAGCTGGGCCCAGAATGCAGAAGAGTAATATTATCTCACAGCAAGAATCCCAATGAGAATTTAATGAGAGTAAGGCAACAGATACAAAAAGAGGTTTTAAATAAAGTAGTTGATGATTGCCATAATTATGGCTGGCATTCTGTAGGTTGGAATGATAACCATGGAGTAAGAGCTTATTTTGATCCGTCATTCCTCAATGGTAAATTAGGAAATTTAGTCCATGATCCTGTGAACTTAAGACTAGCCCAAATGTTATGCTTTGAAGCCATGAATATCGGTATAATGAAGTCAGATAAGAAGCCCTATAATGTGGCGGAGAGTTTCTGTCGAATTAATCCTGAGCTAGTAGATGAAATTGCCAAAATCCACCCTGAGTTTTTTGTGGACGGTTCTATAGTAGATACGTGTGTAAAGGCTGTGCCGGAGCTTGCAAAGCCGCTCGCAAAGAACGTCAAATATATGGGAATGGATAAAGATATGGGAATCGATAAAGCGGACATTTCCAGAGAAAGGTTATAGGAGCTGTGAAAATCATATGATCAAAATCGACTTTCTTAAAAACCACCCCAATGCTATCCCAAGACTTGCCCAAATCTGGCATGAATTGATTGGAAGAATTTGGACACCTGATATTATGGTGACGGAGGTGGAAGCATGGATGCATAAATGGAGTAACCAGGATGCGTTACCCCTTGCTCATGTTGCATTAAATGACAACATCCCGGTGGGATCTTGCTCGCTGCAGGTGAACGATGGCGTCCGCCCTGATCTCACACCATGGTTAGGTGATTTGTGCGTCGACCCCGCTTACCAAAAACTGGGCATAGGCCAGCTTTTGATTGATGCCACAAAAGAAAGCGCAAAGCATCTTGGCTTTGATAAACTTTATCTATTTGCTTTTGATTCTGCCAGTGCAAGCTACTACGAACAGCTCGGATGGCAAAAAATCGCCTCAGATGAATTCAAAGGACATCCGGTAACAGTTATGGAGATAGCACTTTAAAGCTCCACAATGAAATATTATCTTTACAAACACATACGTACGTTTTATTAATGCGGGTTGAAACTGATAATTGAGGAATAACATGAAAATATTATGCATCACCCATGCTGATTTTGAAACACCAGGCGTAATTGAATCATGGGCTAATGGTAAAGGATATACCTTTCAAATTAGCAAACCCTATAATGGTGATAGGCTGCCAAAAGCTGATAACTTTGATTGCCTTATCATCATGGGTGGCCCCCAAAGCCCTTTGAAATTAGATGAAGCCCCTTATCTTGCTGATGAAATCAGTCTGATCAAGGAGAGCATCTCACAAGGCAAGAAGGTCCTGGGATTCTGTCTGGGTGCACAGCTTATCGGCGAATCTTTAGGCGCAAAAACCAAACGAAGCCCTGAAAAAGAAGTTGGAGTCTATCCAATAACTCTTACACAAGAAGGAACAAAAGATCCGCTCTTCACAACATTACCTTCAAAGTTCCCCGTCATTCATTGGCACAATGATATGCCAGGACTACTTGAAGACTCGACATTGCTCGCACACAGCGACGGTTGTCCTAACCAGATTGTGAGGTACAAGCCATTGGTTTACGGTTTCCAATGCCATTTGGAGATCGATAAAGACGGCATTAATACAATGATCGAAGCCGTACCTGAAGATTTGCAGCCTTCAAAGTTTACACAAACTAAACATGAATTGGTGGCTAATGACTATGCACCTATAAATAACATGATGACCAACCTGCTTGATAAATTTGTGCAATTAAGAGGATAATTACTAGGGTCTATCAGGGCTGTAGTTTGTAGTGCTGCCATTCACCGCGCATAAGATCATAGCGCAGGCGATCGTGAAAACGATTTTGTCGGCCATGCCAAAACTCTATGGTATCGATGGTAATTTGGTATGCATGCCAGTGCGGGGGCTTCAGGATTGCTTCAGACTTCTTGGCAAGTTTTACTACGGCCTCCCTAAGGCTTTTCTCATCGGTCATCGGCGCGCTTTGCTGGGAAAGAACAGCAACTGCCTGAGATTCACGCATCCTATTTTTAAAAATATCTTCAGCTATGTGCGCAGGCATAAGAGAAACCTGGCCACTAAAATTGATCTGCTGCATGGTTTCGCGCCACCACAGTGTCCCAGCCGCTACGGGGTTAGCTTCTATATCTTTGCCCTTTTGACTCACCTCACTGCTGGCAAAAATCACACCGGTATCATTCACGGTTTTTAATAAAACAACACGACTAGAAGGCTTACTAATCTCTCTCATAGTTGATAATACCAAAGCTCGCGGCTCAATAATTTTCAAGCTATCCGCTTGCTCAAGCCATCTTTGCACCAAATGCAACGGGTTAGCAGGTGGATTATCAAAACCTGCATTAGCAAGGCTAGAATCTCCTGTAAGTGTAGTTGTTTCCATGATTTTTCTCTATATAATATCAAATGACGTACCATATATAAGGATATAGGGTTTAGCAATCATGAAAATTATCGAGACAGAAAGACTTATCTTGCGCACCTGGAAGGATGAGGATGCAGATGCATTATGGCAAATAAATCAAGATCCAAAGGTCATTGAGTTTCTACTTGGATGCCTGACCATGAAGCAAGTAACAGAATTTATGCAGGCTTGTAATGAGAGCTTTGAAGCAGAACAATTTTGCTTTTTTGCAACTGAAGTTAAAGAAACCAGGGACATGATTGGCTTCATTGGTCTTAATAGAATTAAGTGGGAAGCTCACTTTACCCCAGCTATAGAAATTGCTTGGCGGTTGGGGTCTCAATATTGGAGCAAGGGTTACGCCCAGGAAGGCGCTAAAGCTGCCCTGGATTATGGATTTAACAAACTAGGCCTAAGTGAAATCGTTTCATTCACCATCCCAGACAACGCCAGATCCGTTAGGGTTATGGAAAAAATCGGTATGCGACGAGATTTGCAAGGTGACTTTGTTAACCCCCACCGGATAGGTCATCCTGTTGTCAAAGCCAGTGTACTATATAGGATAGCTAGTGCTTCTTAACTCTTATGAAGTATTACGGTGAATACGCTTCCCACACCAAGCTTGCTGCGCACCATGATCTTGCCACCATGAAGCACTGCGACCCTTTTGGCATAAGCAAGCCCAATACCATAACCAATAGTCTTCTTTTGCTCTTTATTGCTTATGCGAGTGAACTTTTTGAAAATCTTCGAAATATTGTCTTCAGCAATACCAATACCAGTATCGATAAAATCTATAGCAACCTGACTCGAATATCGGCTATAGGCGCGGATAATAATCTCACCACCTTGCTTGTTATACTTGGCAGCATTCGCAGCTAAGTTCTGGATGAGCTGTCCGATCATAATTTCATCAGCCACAATTTTAAGACCAGGCTCAACTTCAATTTTAATCTTAACATCCTTTTCCTTAGC
>Ga0206948_1042_pt1 | contig 34998 bp, 33 predicted proteins | sample Alteio_BWOrgHeat_FD_153236 | JGI IMG/M metagenome (GOLD analysis project Ga0206948, IMG submission 153236) | Enriched cells from forest soil in Barre Woods Harvard Forest LTER site, Petersham, Massachusetts, United States -... | ecosystem: Environmental > Terrestrial > Soil > Temperate forest > O... | reverse complement strand
AGTCTATCGCCACACATAAGAACATAAGGAAAATTAATAATGAAAGTTCTCCACTACCTCATTTTGTGTTGTGCTCTAGCAGCACCGTGCCACACTCGTGCTGGGGTTGATCATAATCAAAATCTTGGCGATACAGTTTTGCCTCAAGCAAAAGAAACGCGCACATTCATTACGCAATCTCCCGTGATTTCTATTATTACGTCGGTGTACAATGGCAATGAGTTCATAGAAGATTTCATGCAGGATATCACACAACAAACCATTTTTAATCAATGTGAACTTATTATGATCAATGCCAATTCGCCGGGTAATGAAGAGGCTGTCATTAGACACTACATGACGATCTATCCAAACATTATTTATCGCAAATTGGATGTAGATCCAGGGTTGTATGGGGTCTGGAATTTAGCGATTGGCATGGCACAAGGAGAATTTCTAGCGAATGCTAATATAGATGATTATTTAAAATCAGACTGTTATGAGCAGTTTTTGAAAACATTACTCCAAAACCCATCGGTTGATCTGGTTTATGCAGATTTTTACATTACGAATAATGCACATGAAACATTTGAACAGTGTAGTGAGAAAAAAAATCCACCGACTAGAATAATACACCGTCCTGAGTTTTCTGAACAAAACATGGTAGAATGTCTGCCCGGTAACCATCCAATGTGGCGCAAATCGTTGCATGACAAATATGGCCTCTTTGATGCTCAATACAAATCAGCGGGGGACTGGGAAATGTGGTTACGTGCCATTGCTAGTGGTTCAGTATTTAAAAAAGTGTCAGGAGTTTATGGGGTGTTTTATGAAAATACAAATGGCCTTTCAAGATCAATGGAACCGAGCAAGCGCCTCGCCATAAACACAGAATACCAAAAAACCGTAACGAAATATTCCTATTTATGGGCTTAACACCTGACATAATTATTCCTTCCCTGAAGGCTCTTTTTGGGGGATTTTTGCAGGCATTCCTTTAATACAACATCCACGTATGAATTTTTATAATCTTGAAACATGGCATCAACATAAAAATATAATTCCTAAAAATATTTTTCAGTGTAGAGTCAAAAATGATGAACATCACTTGCGCCTGACAGATGATATTTATATTTATTCGCATTTAGTTCAAATGTTTTATAAGTAATATGGAAGCTAAAGATTACTTTAACGTATATATCTAATGGGAGAGTTCGAACATGAAAAACTATGCATATTTTGTTTTTATAATGATACTTATTGAGGTGTCTATTTATGGCAATCGTCCATGTTGCAACTCATTTGGTGAGTATTCATATGATGATTCCACAAGAGCCAGAAATTGGGGAGACGATGCTCAGTATAGTGTTGGTAAATTTTGTTCTATAGCTGACGATCTTAAATTATTTTTAAGCGGTAATCATCGCTCAGACTGGGTTTCAACCTATCCATTTCCTGCCTTTACCGAAACATTTCCTGAAGCAAAAGGAATCGAAGGCTTTCGTTTAACGCGTGGCAACATTGTAATTGGCAATGATGTTTGGATAGGATCCCATGTAACTATTTTGTCAGGTGTTACCATAGGTGATGGGGCAGTTGTGGGCGCAGGTAGTCTTGTTGCTAAATCGGTGCCTCCTTATGCGATTGTTGTTGGTAATCCGGCAAAAATCATCCGCTATAGATTCGATGAAAAAACTATAGAGATGCTGTTAAAGATTCAATGGTGGAATTGGCCTATTGAAAAAATAAAAAAAAATGTTCATTTATTATGTAGTGATAACGTACAAACATTGTTACAACAGAATGAAAATATTGAATGATTCAGATATCTTTGCGATCGCATCATTGATAAATTAACCTACGTCATCATCAAACGATTTAAAAAATGCTCATTAAAAAACCTCTCCTCTGTGTTTTACAAGAAAACCATAGGAGAGGTTTTTTTTAGAAATTTTTTACCGATGCCGGATATTCCTAAAGCCTCTTGACAACCCCTGACCACGATATAGGATTACTCTTGTAATAATCAAAAATTATAGCCCTGGAGAAATCTTCATGTTAGTAATGTTAGCACTTCTGTTCAGTTCACTCGCCATACCGTCTCATATAGAAGCCAAAGAAAATGCAATAACGGTTTACAAAAACATGCCTATGTTCCATTCCATTGGCCATCATAATTGTGATATGTTTACCAATGGTGAGCTCAATGTCATCAACCATTTTATACAAGAAAATGATATTGTTTTTGATATTGGCGCAAACGTTGGCAACTGGAGCGAACAGGCGCTGCGCGTTGCACCTCATGGGAAAATTTATGCTTTTGAACCAATCCCATCAATATATCAACAGTTAAAGACTAATCTTGAATCACGTGGCGTTTCTGTACACAACTGCGCCCTATCAGATTATACCGGAATTAAAACTTTATTCTTTTATCCGCACAATAGTGAATTGAGTGGTCTTCATTACCGCTCAATTCTCAAAGACATCCTGCAAGCCGAGCCGACAAAAATTGACGTCTCTACCATAAATTTAGCAACCTTCTGCCTTGATAATACTATCGATCATATAGATTTTCTTAAAATTGATACTGCTGGTGCTGAAGTAGAAATTCTGCGCAGCGCACAAAGTTTGTTGTCAGAACAAAAAATTTCCTTTGTACAGTTTGAGTACGGTGGTTGCTACAAAGATTCCAAAACAACCCTTAAAGAGGCCTATTCCCTTTTAACATCATGCGGCTACCATGTATTTAGGATCATACCTAATGGCCTGGTAGAAATCGCTGAGTGGGATGATCAACTAGAAAACTTTGTCTACTCGAACTATTTTGCCTCAATCAAAGAACTCAAAAGCTTACCTCTACCTAAAATAATTTACACAGCGGCGCTCATTAATGATAAATATGAAATGCGCAAAGATGAATATATTCGCGGAATCAAGACACTCGATATATATGGATACAAACCTTATATCGTTGAATCCTGCAAAGAACCAGGGGTAACATTTTTTGATAGTTATTCACCGTATGTTTTTTATGCGTATACCAACAACGCAACACTAAAAAATAAGGGAGTAAATGAATGCATGTCGCTCATTGCAGCATTCAAACATTATAATTTTGACGATAACGACATGATTATCAAATTAACGGGACGTTATTATTTTAATTCCGATAAGTTTTTCAAAGCCATCCAAGACAATCCAAACGTCGATGCCTTCGCAACAAGAACTCCATGGAATTATGATGCCGTATGTACAGGATGTTTTGCCCTACGCTACAAATATTTTAAAGAAATGCTCTCAGAATTTGATTATGCCAAAATGGAACAAGGACCAATTGACGTCGAAGATATGGTTGGTCTTTATCTCAAAAAAATTAACCTTAATGGCGTCAAAGTGCTTTATCTTGATTCATTAGATTTAACTGCAAATGTATTTTGTACCGGAACGCCTATTTTAACATACTGGTGATCAATAACTTAGGCATAAAGTCTCTTGACAACCTCTGACCAGGATATAGGATTACTCTTGTAGTAATCAAAAATTATAGCCGAAAGATCTTCATGTTAGTAATGTTAGCACTTTTGCTCAGCTCCCTCGTCATACCATCCCATATAGCAGCCAAAGAAAATACAATAACAATTTACAAAAATATACCAGTTTTCCATTCCATTGGTCATCATAATTGGGATCTGCTTACCAATGGTGAGCTCAATGTCATCAACCATTTTATACACGAAAATGATGTTGTTTTTGATATTGGCGCAAACGTTGGCAACTGGAGCGAACAGGCTCTGCGCGTTGCACCTCATAGCAAATTTTATGCTTTTGAACCAATCCCATCAATATTTCAACAGTTAAAGACTAATCTTGCTCCACGTGGCGTCTCTGTACACAACTGCGCCCTGTCAGATTATACCGGAGTAAAAACTTTATTTTTTTATCCACAAAATAGTGAATTGAGTAGCCTTCATTACCGCCCAATTCTCAAAGACATGCTGCAAACTGAGCCAACACAAATTGAAGTCCCTACCATAAATCTAGCAACCTTCTGCCGTGATAATAATATTGATCATATAGATTTTCTTAAAATTGATACCGCAGGTGCTGAAGTGGAAATCCTACGCAGCGCACAAAGTTTGTTGGCAGAGCAAAAAATTTCCTTTATACAGTTTGAGTACGGTGGTTGCTACAAAGATTCAAAAACAACCCTCAAAGAGGCCTATTCCCTTTTAACATCATGCGGATACCATATATTCAGAATCATACCCAACGGCCTAGTAGAAATCATCGAATGGGATGAGCAATTAGAAAACTATATCTATTCAAACTATTTTGCCTCGGTCAAAGAACTTAAAGGTGGAAAAGATTTTGTTATCCCGGGTATTAAAAATAACTGGCCAAGCAGTCCGAGCTTCCCTTATATTTCCGGCGATACGTTTAAATCTGCCTGTGATTTTGTCATAGATGATCATCAAGTTCCCTTTGACCCAGCAATGGTTAAGGATGGGGATATCATTTTTTTGAACAGTGAATATGTAAAATCCGATTATCTTGAATTTTTCTTTTCTATTCTTCATCCGCTCATTACAGCGCGCTATATTCTTGTTACCCATAACAGCGACAGAGGGGTACCAGGAAAATACGCTCCCTATTTGGATGATACCAAACTTGCAGCATGGTTTGGCCAAAATATTTTACTCTCAGACCATCCTAAGCTCTTTCCTATTCCGATTGGTATTGCCAACAGATGTTGGCCTCATGGTAATGTAAAGTTAACCACCGATATGAAATCACTTGCTGGAACGCTTGAAAAAACTAATTTGCTTTATATGAATTTCACGCTGCTCACCAATAAAATGCGCTCAGAGATTCACGAACTTTTTAAAGATGCTCCCTATTGTACCGTGTCGGAACACGTTGCTTCACGGCAATTCCATTATCTTGCGTGGACCAAGTATTGGCAATCTGATACGCAGGATACGTATCGAGAAAACGATGAAAAAGAAAACATGTTATATGCAGGCTATTTGCAAGATCTTATTTGTTCAAAATTTGTGTTCAGCCCAGAAGGCAATGGTATTGATTGTCACAGAACATGGGAGATATTGTTAATGGGCTCTATACCAATCGTCAAGCATTCAACCATTGATAAAGTTTTTGATGGACTACCGGTCCTTTTGGTAGATGATTGGCAAGAAGTTACTCAGGAATTTTTAGAAAAACAATATGCGATCATGAACCAGAAAAACTATAACATGGAGCGCCTCTATGCAGATTATTGGATAGAGCAGATACAAGACATGAAACGCAAAGTAGTGGCTGGACTCGTATAAATTTTCTTTGTTATTGCCGATTCTCAGCAGAAGACCTTGGTTGAATAAACCCAGACTTAATGAATAATTTTTTCCATTCATCGTCATGGAACCAATCCCATATTGCGTAAGCTGGATCTGAATGTTTTTGTTGCGCATAAAAACTCTCAACTCGCGCAATATTCCAATAATAATCAAGACTTGGATCACCATGAACAGCAAGAAGAAGATAATCAGATAATGGATAGTTTTTTGCCATCATAGTTACAAAAGATTGCGCTTGATTGGGCGTGATATGAGTCCTTATAAAAACAACCTTAGACGGTCCTTCTAGCAGTTGTAGAAATCTATTAATTCTTCGCGTGTACTTTTGACTAACATTATCAACGTCATCCAAAAAATTATCAACGACGTGTCCCAAGAGCAAGGTATCTTCGCCCGTCATCCATTCAGCTTTACTAATTGTTGGAAAATCATGCATAAAAAGTATCTCATAATAAGTATTGATTACGCTATTGATGCCGTGCTTTAAATAGTGCGGGTTTAAAAAATCTTTAAACCTATTTTCAATAACGCGGCATACACCATCAAAGTTGAGCGCCATCATCCAGTCAAAGGGGTAAGCCACCTGCCTTAATTCATGAGCTTTGAGTGCAAAGGAAACCTGACAATCACCGCCTAAACTTATAAACACCGGCAACGGTTCCGGAAGGCCGTATGTGTTACCGGTTAAGATCAACAAAACAAATAATAAAGACTTATTTAAAAAAAACATTTCTTCCTTTTGCCCAAAACTAAAATCGCACCTCTCCGTCATCATCTTCACGCATAAAAAATAAATCACCCACTATCATTATGTAAAGCGACCCCCTTTGTCAAGACATGCGACATACCCTTTACTTTGCACCCCCAATTCATATATCCTTTGTGTATATCCAAAAAATCACTATCAAAGAAAAATGGAAAAAAACTATGAAGCTCATAAACCACCTTATTACGTTCGTCATACTCATTAGCTGCGCACCAGTTACGGGAGCAGAAAAAATTGTCGATCTCTACTCATCAACATCTACAAAATTAGATGAAATGTTAAGGTCTATAGATCTGGACGACAAGAAAACCGAAGAAAATATTGTTGCACGCTACACACCACAAAACACCGGCATGTGTTATGACATTGATGGTGTGCTGTTATCAAGACATATAATGACTACCCTCTCAGGGTACAAATGGGTGTTTACCACCCCTCTTTTCCATCCAATACTTACGTTCGATACAGTCTACAAAGCGTATAATTCTGGAATTGGCGCAGGCGCACGATGGATAAATCATTTTAAGGCAAACCAAGCTGATTATCTTGCAGATTTTGTACAAAGCATTGCCGACAACAAAAAACTCATAGTACCTACCGCAAAGATGATCAAAAAACTAGACAAGCTAGGCTACCCCCGTGTCTATGGTACCAATCAAGGCAAAAGGGAAGTGGAACAACATAAAAAGAACGAAGAATTTGATGATATTTTTACCGGGTTCCAAGGTGGCATTGCTGTTTCCTATGAAGATGAAAACAAAGTAATAAAAAAACCGGACCTTGCCTACTATGAGGAAGTAAAAACCTTGCCCGCGATGAAGGATAAAAAGTATCTATTCTTTTTTGATGATGCTGCTGAAAACTGCGAAGGAGCTAAAAAAGCTGGCATGATCCCCATTCACGTTCAAAACCCTAGCCAATTCGAGGCAGCACTGGTAAAACTAGGCATATTGCCGCCGGAAGAGCCTGCTGATAGCGCCACTCATTAAAAAGCGAGGCTATATTTAGTCTATTGCACCTACTAATCAACTAATTGCCTACCCGTTTGCGCTCTATAACCTGTCCTGTATCCTGTTATATATAAATGGTTTACTCGCTAGGGGAAATGGAAGGTTATCATGATATCTATTAATCGCACGCTCTTAATCGCTTTACTCGTCAGCTCTACCCTCTTTCTACAGGGTTTAAACAAAGACCAAGGCTGCTTAGGTCGCACAATAAGCTCTTTCTGCGAGCCAAAAACACGCACCAAAGTTGGTTATCGAGCGCTTGTAGAAACAAAATCACAATGCACACCGGCAAATACAAGCTTTAGCTGTGATATGAATGATGTTTTTATGAAACGAAACCTCATGGATGCCATATGGCGCCACAAATTGGCTGTCCTAAAAAGCGCCTTCAGCCTAAAATTTGCTCAGGCAAAAAAGACTTTCAAAAAAGAACATCCGGACGCTACGGGCAATCAGTGGATAGCTTTTTTTGAGCAAAACGATGCCAAAGGCCTTGCCGATATGGCTCGCTACATTATCAGAAATAACAAGCCAATACCAGGTACAGTAAGCATAGCCAATGAGCTCCTTGATAAAGAATTCTCACTCTTTCATGCCACCAATATGGATGAGCAAGTTTTTGAAGAATACAGGAATAACAAAGAATTCAGCTTTTTAAAGCGCTTTAGTGGTGGTCTTACTGCCTCAAACGGAATACAAAAACCAGATCCACGCTTTTTTGAGCTCCTGCTTGCAAAAATCCCTGCTGCGCAAAAGCAGTATGCATTCTTTATTGATGACTCACTTGAAAACGTGAAAGCGGCTATAAAAGCAGGCATGATCGGTATTCATTTTCAAAGCGCGCAACAGCTGCGCGCAGAATTGGTTAGATGGGGAATATTAGCGTGAAGAATCCGTTGTGCATTCATTCCCCAATGGCAACGCCATCAACTCCTGCATCATCTGCTGTACAGATTTTCCCTCAAAAATGACGGCGTAAACGCCTAAACAAATGGGCAGGTCCAAATTATTTTTTTGTATGATCTGATACACGGATTTGCAAGTTCCTACACCCTCAGGAAGATTCCCATTCTGCGCAATAAAATCCAGCCTTGCGCCCTTTCCAAATTGCCTGCCGATTGTCAGGTTACGGCTAAGCCTGCCCATCGCAGTGAGCACAAGATCACCAATGCCAGAAAGGCCTTGCAGTGTTTCCGGTTTACCGCCAAGCATAACAGTCAACTGTTTCATTTCATCAAGCCCACGCGTCAATAAAAATGCCTTTGCGTTGTCAGTGTATCCGGCGCCATCGAGCATGCCAACACCAAGCGCTATAACATTTTTGAGTGCACCGCCAACTTGTGCGCCTATAGGATCAAGCGCGATGTATGGCCGGAAGTAACTGTTGGCTAGCATTGCTTGCACAGTACGCGCAACATCACAATCGTTTGCTGCGATAGTAACTGCGGTAATTTGCTTGCGTACCAAATCATGCGCAAAACTTGGGCCGGAAAATACAACTTTATGTATAACGCCATTACCAACATCCCTAAAAACGTCATCAATAATTTGGCTTGGCAGTAGGAGCGTTTCCTGTTCGATTCCTTTACTTAAAATAACCCAAATTTGTTGGGTGGAGATACAATAGGAAGCCTCTTGCAATACAGAACGCAAAAACTTAACCGGTGTCGCTTCAAAAACCACCTGCGTCCCGCACAGAGCATCTTCAAGGTCATGAGTTGCAATAATATTTGTATGAAGTTTTACACCAGGCAAATACTGCTCATTGTAACCGTTTGTGGTAATTGCATCCGCAACCTCTTTTTCATGGCACCAGAGCTTAACCGTATAACCATTTTCTGCAAGTAACATCGCTACTGCAGTTCCCCAAGCACCACAACCGAGCATACATACCGTTTGATTGTTTTGCGTAGCTTGCATAAATCAGTTACCAAAATTTCGTTTGCATTGATTAAAATAAGCAACTGCCTGCTTGAGGTGTTCTTCGGTCAGATCTGGCCACAGCGCATCTATAAAATAAAATTCACTGTAAGCTGATTGATACAGCAAAAAGTTGCTCGTGCGATGCACGCCACCAGTCCTAACAACCATATCAGGATCAGGCATCCCAGCAGTCCACAAATAATTTTTGAAGGTGTCCACGGTCAAATCTTCAATATTCAGCGTGCCACTCGCCACAGCTCTCTGCACACTTTTTGTTGCATTCACCATCTCTTGCCGAGCGCCGTAACATAACAGCAGATTAAGATTGAGCGCAACACAATGAGCTGTTTGCTGTTCAATATTTTTACAAATTACCGCGATGTTTGATGGATACAAAGACCAGTCACCAAGAAAGCGAATCCGAATATTATTGGCTACAAATTCGTCCAGCTCCTTTGCCAGCTCGTTTTCTACCAAATCAAAAAGATAGCCTACTTCTTCAGTAGGGCGATTAAAAAAGTTTTCAATGGAAAGCGTGTACAAAGAAAGATAGGCGATTTTGTTTTCTATGCAAAATCGCATCGCTATTTTGGCCGGTTTAATGCCTTCTCTATGCCCCAAGAGAGTATGCAGGCTACGTTTTCTTGCCCATCGGCGGTTGCCATCCATGATGCAGGCTAGATGCTTTATCATAGTAGTTTTTAAAATTTCGCCGTGTTATAAGACTGATCCACTTTTTTAGTCATCGGTAAAACGTCGGTAGCAGAGCTCCATACAGCAATTTTATTTCGAACAAATTCTACAATGCGATAGGTGATTAACATGCCGCTTGAAAATAAAAGTCGCTCAATCGCAACAATCGGTATCAAAGCAAGCCACATCGTCGCGGTCATTGGAACGGTATAAAGCCAAATAACTGATCCGACCGCATGGGCCACTAACGTACTGCCCAAAGCCTGAAAGAACAAAGATTTACGAGGAAAAAAGTATAAAGCGATTGGTATGAGCCAATAAACAGTATACAAAGCTGCCTCACCGCCAACTGGATGGGCTATGAAAACGACTATGCATAATGCTGGTAACAGCAACCGTACAAAAAAATTGGCATGCGCCCAATACAGTGAAGCGCACAGGCCAGGGATGCAATAAGCCAGATAGTGCGCTGAAAATGCTCCGCCCATGACCAAGCGAGCCAGAAAAACAGTCCAACTACCCAGCACGCCTGCAAATGCGCCTGCCAAAGGCACGGCTATGCTCATTCCGGAAAAAAAGCCAGAATAGGTGCCTACCATATAGCTAAATTTTACAAGGCCTGCTAACTTTAAGAGTAAGATACTTGAACCGCAAACCATGGCAGATTTGGTAATTAATGATCTATAATTCATAACGTTCTCCTTATCAAGATATGCCTGGGAAATTGTATTTAAGGTACTACGAAAAAAAGATTAATCAACAAGGAACAGTATGCTTTACAAAGCAATTATATTCGATATGGACGGCACAATCCTCGACACAGAACATATCTGGGCACGCGCAACCCAGGAACTGATAGAAGCACGGGGCGTTACCTATACCCCTGAACTGGCCACTGAGCTGAGTTTACGGCTTCATGGGGTTGCTATGCACAAGGCATGCCAAATTGTGAAAGAGGTGGCACAGCTCGACGATGACATCCATGACCTGTATATCGAAAAAGGGCATAGAGCTCATACCCTGTTTGCCGATGAAGTACGGTTTATGCATGGCTTTTTAGATTTCCATAGCAGGGCACAAAAGCATCAATTAAAGATGGGAATCGCCACCAATGCCCAACAAGAAACAGTTGCCATTGCTGATAAAAAACTCAATCTCACAAAATTATTCGGCGAACACATTTACCACGTCAACCACGTGTTTAATGTTGGCAAGCCACACCCCGCAATTTATCAGCACGCGGCGCAACAACTGCAAGAAAATCCAAGACACTGCATTGCCATTGAAGACTCCCCAAGTGGTATAGAATCTGCTCAGCAAGCCGGCATGTTCTGTATTGGCCTTAATTCCGCAAAAAAACCAGAAACTTTGCACCGAGCAAATATCATTATTAATTCATTTGATGAAATAGACCTGCCAACTTTACTGGTCATGCAGGCAGAATAGGCGCAATCATGTTTTCACGTTTTAGAAATAAACCAGAATATCTGCACAACCTTAACCCGCGTAATGGCATTATCGCTTTTGATTTGCATGGGGTACTTTTTAAAGCAGACTTTTGGCGAATCATCCGCTTATTTTGGAAAACACCGCACAAGCGTATAATAATCGAGCATGGGCTCAATCCGCGTGTGATGCAAGATTTTTGGTGCGTTGCCCGCAGAGGATTGGTTCTCGAGCAGTTTTTTTCTTATGCCGCAACAAAATATCCCCGTCTGATACCAGTCATTCCGCTTTTAAAAGAAGTAAGCAATGCGCACCGGCCCCAAAAGGCTATCATTGAACTCGTTGGGGAACTCAAAGCAAAAGGCTACACATTACATATTCTTTCTAACATCGGCAAAGAGATGTTCACCGATTTATATACCCAGTTTCCCCACGCCTTCCAGGATTTTGACGCAATTCGCCTTGCTACTCCTACCGATAATTACCTTTGCAAACCCAATCCTGCGCTCTATCACAGCTACCTCAAAGAATTTAACCCTCATAACAAATTGGTCGTATTAATCGATGATCGCAGAAAAAATGTGCGCGGCGCGCAAGATGCGGGCATGATAGGGGTTCGCTTTAAGAATGCCGGTAAATTGCGCAAGCAAATCATAGCGCTAGAAAAATAATATGTAGGCAAGCTTCGAAGGGCTTCTTCTGTAAAACATCATCGAAAGGATGTTTCTTATGCACCACGAAAAAATTTCGCTAAAAACCGCCATACTCCTTAATATCAATATAATGATTGGGTCGGGCATTTTAATTGGTCCGAGCAGAATCGCGCAAGTTGCCGGCAACGCAAGCTTTTTAGCGTGGCCAGTTGTCGCACTTCTTTTCCTTCCATTAGTCTTATGTACTGTTCAACTGAGTAGAATGTTTCCTGGCTGTGGAGGCTTTTATTCCTACGCAAAATCAGGCATTAATACTGCTGCTGGGTTTGCCAGTGGCTGGCTTTATGTCATGGGCTACGCATTTTGTATCGCCATTGGCGTGATGGCGCTGCGAGAATTTTGCTTGCCATGGATACAAACTGCTCCGCTCACCTTTTACATACCTTGCTTAGCCGCATTTTTTGTCTTTAACTTATTGGGCCTACGTCTTCTTTCGGCAATTCTTAATTCTTTGACGATTACTAAAATTGTACCGCTCGTTGCGCTAATATTACTGCTGCCGTTGGTTATCAACTTTGACTACACTATCTCCGCTGCAGCAATAAGTGCAGTACCGATGTCACTGCCACTGGCAATGTTCGGGTTCTTTGGCTTTGAAGCCTGTTGCAGCATTAGCCACTTAATTGAAAATGCCGAACGTAATGCGCCACGAGCAATCGCTTATGGATTCATGATTACCGCCGCGCTCTATACCCTTTTCCATTTCGGTCTTTTACAGGTCATGGGCGCAGAAAACCTTGCAAAATATGGCGCACCTGCATTTGTTAACTACCTGGATTTACCAATTCCATACCTTGCCTCCTTGCTTGGTCTACTGATTCCAATTTCTGCTGTGTTAACGGTTATTGCTAGCGCAAACGGACTATTAAATGCAAATTCAATTATGTTACATTCATTGGCATCAGAAGGGATTTTCAAAGGCAGCCATTTACTCGCAAAAACAACAGGAAACAATCGACCATGGGCAGCAATCCTGTTGCAAATAGTCCTTGTATTCATACTGCTTATTACCATCCAAGATATGGGAATTATTGCATCACTCTGTGTTTTTTCTGTCTTTCTTGCATTTATACTCCCGTTTCTTTCATTGCTAATTTTGCAAAAGAAAAAACAGGCATTCAAGCACATGGCTTTGACCATAATTGCTCTGATATTTGTTATTGCCTTGGCGGCATACAGCTGGTACACCCTCGGAACGAATATCGTTGACCGCTGTATTTATTCGTTGCCTTTGATAGCCGTTATGCTTGCTGGTTATTTCTTGTATACCGGCGAAGCCCGACGTAGCCAATAGGCGAATAAGGGCGAAGCAAAACGCAGCCACCACGGCGATGCCGTAAATAGGGATTGTCTTGCAAATCATAGCGCTGGAAAAATAGAAGCAAACAACTTGGTCTTTTGCTCCGTAATCTGCTACAATTACGCTTTGTTATGATTATTGAATAAAGTTATAAATAAAGCTGCCGCGCGGTCAACGATACCGCCGAAGGACATTGCCTCATGCAACACGAAAAAATTTCACTCAAAACCGCCATACTCCTTAATATCAATATAATGATTGGGTCAGGCATTTTAATTGGTCCAGGCAGAATCGCGCAAGTTGCCGGCAATGCAAGCTTTTTAGCATGGCCTCTTGTTGCGCTACTTTTTCTCCCGTTAGTCTTATGTACTGTTCAATTGAGCAGAATGTTTCCTGGCTGTGGCGGGTTTTATTCCTACGCAAAATCGGGCATGAATACTGCTGCTGGGTTTGCCAGCGGTTGGCTCTACGTCATGGGCTATGCATTTTGTATCGCCGTTGACGTGATGGCACTGCGAGAATTTTGCTTGCCATGGATACAAACAGCCCCACTCACCTTTTACATACCCTGCTTAGCCGCATTTTTCGCTCTCAATCTTTTAGGGCTACGTCTTCTTTCAGCAATTCTTGATTCCTTGACGATTACTAAAATTGTACCGCTTGTTGCACTGATATTACTGCTGCCGTTTGTTATCAACTTTGATTACACTATCTCAGCTGCAGCCATGAGTGCAGTACCGATGTCATTGCCACTGGCAATGTTTGGATTTTTTGGCTTTGAAGCCTGTTGCGGCATTAGCCACTTGATTGAAAACGCTGAACGCAATGCGCCACGGGCAATCGCTTATGGATTCATGATTACCGCCGCGCTCTATACCCTTTTCCATTTTGGATTGCTTCAAGTTATGGGCGCAGAAAATCTTGCCAAATACGGCGCACCTGCATTTGTTAACTACCTGGATTTACCAATTCCATACCTTGCGTCCTTGCTTGGTCTGCTGATTCCAATTTCCGCTGTATTAACGGTTATTGCTAGCGCAAACGGACTTTTGAATGCAAATTCAATTATGTTACATTCGTTGGCATCAGAAGGAATCTTCAAGGGCAGCCATTTACTCGCAAAGACAACAGGTAACAATCGACCATGGGCAGCCATCCTGTTGCAAATAGCGCTTGTATTCATACTGCTTATTACCATCCAAGATATGGGCATTATTGCATCACTCTGTATTTTTTCTGTCTTGCTTGCATTTATATTCCCGTTTCTTTCATTACTGATTTTGCAAAAGAAAAAACAGGCATTCAAGCACATGGCCTTGACCATAATTGCTCTGATATTTGTAATTGCTTTGGCAGCATACAGCTGGTACACCCTCGGAACGAATGTTGTTGACCGCTGTATTTATTCGTTGCCTTTGATAGCCGTTATGCTTACTGGTTATTTTTTATACACCGGAGAGCCAAAGCGCGGACACCACGGCGGTGCCCGCTAAGCTAAAAGCGTAGAGGGGCGGGTACAAAGCATAAAACTTTAGAACATTTCACAATGCCCATTCAGCTATTTGAATGGGCATTGTACTTCAAAAGATTTCCATCACCTCAGCGAAGATGAGGACCGAGAAAAAAAATAGTATAAAAACTAAAAGGGGCTAATTATGAAAATAATACAAGACAAAATTTCAATAGAAGAACTGAAAGTAATGTCTGAAAAGATGTTTCATAAGTTGGTAAAAGCTGTTGTAGATCTTGAGCGTGGCATTATGGCGGTTGATGCCGAAATGCATTCTGATTTAGAAGAACTTTTATTAGAAAATGAGTCAAAACAGGACAATCTTTGGGGTATAAATTTTCACCCAGATAACCCTGATCAAGAGTTCATAGAATTTGATTCGATGATAAATATACGTCCAAGCCAAGGTAATAGAAGCCGCTACGTTGAAAATTCACAAATACGCGAAAAAATAATTAAGCTAGTTTCTCGGCTGGTTCAACAATGATAGAAAAAACAATAATCCATAAAGAAATGGCTGCTGGCCGATGGTTTACCTTTTCATTAGTTAAACAACTTGCAAATATAGGTAGCGACGTTGAGCGGACTATTGCATGGAAAAACAAGGGAAACCTTGAATATAGTCGACAAGCCGCAGAAAGAGCTATCGAGCTTTTGGATCTAACTATTAGTGACCCTAAAAATCGCAAGCGGCTCAGAGAAATACTGCGCGTTCGCAATATGTTTGCCGACCATTATATAGGAATTAATGAATATTCTTTTACTGATGAATATTGGCAAAAATATTTCCTTGATTTTGGCTATGCTGCCGCCATTGAGCGGGGACGATAAAAATTAGCCATAATTTTGTAAAATACCGTTATTATGAATAGGCGATGACATTGATCATCGCTTATTCATTTAAGTTTGCAATGCTGGCATAGCAATGATACAGCCCTGTCTAAATCATCGGTTAAAGTAATTAAGGCGACATGCTCCTTGGTGAGCAGGCCATGTTGCAATGCTTCATCATTTACCCATTTCATGAATGGCCCCCAATAGTCTGTGTCAATTAAAATAACCGGCATCGGCTCCATTTTTTTAGTTTGCATAAGCGTGAGCACTTCAGCAAATTCGTCCAATGTCCCAAACCCCCCAGGAAAAATGACAAAACCAGCAGCGCTACGCGTCATTAAATATTTACGGGCAAAAAAATAATCGAGCGAAAAATACTCGTGCACACAAGGATTTGGACCTTCAACACCTTTAACGCCGATACCAATACTGCGTATTTTGCCATCCTTTTTAATTTTTATTTCTTTCGGGCTGGCGCCGCAATTTGCTGCTTCCATAATCCCGGGGCCTCCACCGGTTATAACGGAAATATCATTTGCTACCAACATATGAGCAAGCTTATTAGCCTGATGTGCATAAGGATTGTCTTGCAAAACACGCGACCCACCAAAAATAGTCACAATCGGTTGTGGCAGTCCAGAAACGCGCCATGCTCCATACATCAATTGAAGATAAACACGAGCTAAGTGCCACCACATTAATGCAACAATTTTAAGACGATGAAAAAACATAAGCGCTCCTTTTTGCAACAAATTGTTTACACTGCAAGAGTAACTAACTCATGCTAAAAAAAACAATAGTTAACCAAATTTAAAAGGTCTAAAAAAAAGGAGCTACCATGCAAATCATCGCACTCCTGTTGTTATTTCTAACACTCAATGCGACTGCTATGTGCAAGGAAAATGCACAAATACTCAAAGATCTTGCACTCAAATATGCTATATTGCGCTCAAATCCAGAGGTTGCTAAAAAACTAATTATCGAAGGTGCTAATGTAAACAGTAAAACTGATGACGGAACCCCACTGTTGTTGGCTGCAACTGAAAAAGGGGACCTAAAATCAGTACAACTACTTCTTTTGCACAAGGCAGATGTTAACGCATGCAACGTATACCATGAAACAGCCTTGATGATCAATGCACGCCTTCATGGCATTACTAAAAACGGCGATGATGGCATTTTACCTTTTTTGATACATGCGCCCGGATTTCAGGCAAACGCACAACGTAAAAATGGACACCGCGCGCTTACACTCGCAATGACCGACGGGCAAAATCTTAATTATTACACGCGCCCTGAACGGTTCAGTATCATCCCAAAACACGCGCATTACTTTACTCACTTGTTGGAACTCATCATTAAAAAAAATATTTTTATAAATTACAAACACTACAACCAAACTGAACAATGTGCGCGCGACGGATGCAGCACCACACAACAAATATGGAAAACCTACGCTCCGCAAATTTTAGAGCACTTGCAACAGCATACGCTCCTTCTTGTAGAGCGAATCCCACAAGACCTGGCAAGAATTGTGCAAAGCTATCTGGGTTAAATAGGCAACAGCCAACTTTTTCAATTTTAATTTTTACCGTTCTTCATCGCATACAATAATGAAAATCTTCAAACTCTTCCATTTGAGATTTTCCTTTTTATACCCTCAGAAAGATAATAATTTATGGTCCTGACTATGAAAGGAAAAAAGGATATGAAGTACAAAAAAATTGTAATGGTTTTACTGATGCGTGCAGCGCTGCCGCTCTGCACGCTTGAAGCAACCAGTAAAGATTTTGTTCCAGGAGAAAACAAAAATCTGCTCAAACCTGAAAACTGTCCTAGCTTTTTCCCAACCTGTCCACGCGCCTATTCATTCGCGTGTCGAAACAGCACGCAAACTATTAATACTGGCCAACTTGTCACATTTACTGATTCCCCTGAATCATCTTCCAACATTACCCAAACAACAACCACAGGAACCACTTTTACCGTACAACAAGCAGGCGTTTATTTTATACAATTTTGGGTATTAGGGCTCAACTTACCCGATATAAAGATCATCAGTTTTCAAGTCTTTAAAAAGGGTGCTGGCATTCCTTGCGCGCAGTATGCAAGTGATGGATTCCCGATCCTTGGCACTGGAGAGGCAGACCATAGAATTAATGGCTTTGTGGTAATACGACTAGCAGCGGGTGACACCATTGACCTGCGCAATGTCGGCGGTTTCACATTCATTGCTGGTGCCACCATCGCCTTCGAGCGCATTGCAGACTAACAGGCATTGTTGCATATATTTTTTGTGATCAAAATCATCTATAAAAAAGGAACTAAATATGAACTCTATAAAGATAGCATTACTGGCGCTGGTAGCGCTGCCTGGCAGCAACTGCATTGCAACGGCAAAAAAGATGAGAGCGGACGATCTGGTTTGCTCAGCGGCGATTCGGGGCTGCGGTAAAAAAAAATGTTCACCGAACTATGCGTTTGCATGTTTGGTTGAACCATTAGGAGATTTTAATTTCATTCCCATCTTGCAAAGAATTCCCTTTGACCCCTCAACGTCCACCGCATCCCATATAACTCCTCCTTCAGCTGGTGATCCATACACTTTCACCGTGCAAAAAACCGGAGTTTATTACGTACAGTACCGCGCGTGGGGTACCACAGACCCCGTCAATCTGGTCGGAAATCCGTCGCAGCTTGTTCCACCTTTCACACTTGCTCCCATTTCCGTCGCACTCTTTCAATATACCAGCAACAATCCCGCAGATGGAATCCAAATTCCTTGTTCAGCATGCACCAGTGATGCGCAAGAAGAACCTATTCATCAAGTGAATGGCTTTGTGCAAGTAACCCTGCAAGCTGGCACCAAAATTGATCTTCGCAACATCACCGTCCCAGCGCCAGGTGGGGCTGGACTTCTCGTCCTCGGTGCCCTGGACGGTACGCCGGGCAATAATAATGCCGCACTCTATATTGAATATGTTGGAAAAAACTAAATTGATAGCAAAAAGGAACCCTAATGAACTGCAAAATAATTATTTCTTGTGCGCTGGTAGCGCTGCCCTTGACGAATTTGGTTACCGCAACAACACGCAGTAAGCACATAGCGCTCAGAAAAGCACCATGCAAACCTCGATGCAAAACACAATGCAAATCAACCCATGCTTTTACCTGTAATGTAAATACGGCTCAAACATTACTACCGTTTGATCCATCGGATCCAACAAATCCAAATTCTATTGTCACCTTTGACTCACCATCAACGTCTTCACATGACGTTACTCCTCCTACTGCGGGTGGCACTGAATTTACCATACAAAAGGCAGGTGTTTACCGCATACAATGGCGCACATGGGGGTTTAATACCATAAACTCCTCCTTTCCTCTAGCTTTTCAAGTATTCAAAACCGACGCCACTAATATACCAACCGCTCTCTCTTGTTCGTCAGAATTAAGCGATGGTCTTGGTTCTAACAATGTAGAACATGAGCTGAGCGGTTTTGTGATTGCAACATTGAACGTTGGCGACACCATTGATCTTCGTTCCTTGGGCACAATAACACTTCCCGTACTCACATCCCCTTTCCCTGCTGGCCCAAATGCGAGCATGTTCATAACACGCATGGGATAACTACCGACAATTTTGAGCAAAAAGTTGAGGCTGATACATTACCTATGTGCCAGCCTCAACTTTTTTTTTACACACTCCTAGATTCCGGTTCCACTTTTATGCTATAAAAAAGAAAAGAACAAAAAATATAAAGTAATAGGCCAAAAGGCGTGGACATAGGACTGGCATAGGAATATAATTGTTAAAAACCCAGGGAAAGACAATGACCATACAAAAACGCGCGCTACTTATTTTCATGATCCTTTTTGCTGGTCCCCTCGTTGGCGCCCAGTCTTCGCGGGACTACCCAGATGTCGCCCCGAGTCTATTCCTGAGTAGCGATAGCATATCGAAGGGCTACAGCAGGCAGTCCCAGGATCAATCCACCCAATCAGTTTCACTGTCGTCAAATGAAACTAATCAATCATATAATTCCTTTGACGCGGCTTCAGTTACATCGCCAACTGAACCAAGTAAATCTTATAATTCCGAACTCGCATCTGCAACAACATCATCAACTAAAACTAATCAATCATATAATTCCTTTGACGCGGCTTCAGTTGCATCGTCAACTGAACCGCCTCAAGTTTGGATCACCGTCTTTATTCACGGTATAAAAAGTATTAAATCACACATTACCATTACCAACTTTATTCGCTTTATGACCGACACCTGCGATGACACGCTTTATGCCCAAACCGTCAAATTCATGCGACAAGATCCAATCTTTTATGAAAACCAACCAATGCAGGAAATTGGACTCAAACGAATTGATACCAATCGCATAGAAAAAGGTTACGCTGCTGGAGCCATGGCACTTGGTTTTGAAGCAACGTCACGCTTAGCCAATCCCGGCAAAAATATCGAAAATCATTATTATACATTCGGCTGGTCCGGTATCATGAGCGCGCGTCAACGGTACCTTGAAGCGGTCAACTTATATCAAGCCCTCGGCCAAGAAATTGAAAATTTCCGTGCACAAGGCATCGAACCAAAAATTCGCTTGGTTGCTTATAGCCATGGTGGCAATGTTGCCCTGAATACCGGACTTGCTAAACGCAACAATAAAACTCGCTTTGATTTTAATGCCGACGAATTGATTTTATTAGGCGTGCCCATTCAAAATGAAACCGACTACTTGGTTAACGAACCATTTTTCAAAAAAGTTTATCATATCTATTCTCGATCTGACCACGTACAAAAATTGGACTTCTTTTCCTTTAATCGCTTTTTTTCACAAAGACTTTTCAAAAGGAGAAAAGATTTCACCCTGCCAAACAAGCTGATCCAGATCCAAATAAAGTGCACCCGCACCCTCAAACGTCAGCATTGCAAAAAAGAGCACAATTATCACAAAAAGGCGGTCACTTCTGGAAAGTCCTGTTATGCACGCAATGCATCTCCTGGCCACATAGAATTTTGGTTTTTTAGTTGGACTCCTGCCAACTACCGCAAAACCTTCCCGCTTTACCCTATGCCAGTAGCAGTCTTCATTCCGTTAATACTACGCGAAGCAGACAACTTTGAAGAAAAGGAACGGTTTACCAAGCCAACGCTCATTGACATCAGACCGCAACAAGAAGTTATCATAGTTAAAAATCAAAAATCCAATACGGTACTGAACGTATCTCAATTTTTACCTGAACAAGAATTTAAAAAACTCGGAGAGCAGATTCTGCAATTCAAGCCTGAAGGACTCACTGCTGAAAAATATAACGCTCATATTAGAATGGCTTATGATCGCGCTCAGGACGTAAAAAAAGCAGAAAAATCGGCTCAAAAGCTGCGGTTGCGCAACAAACGCAAAGCAAAAAAAGAACGGCGAAAACAAGCGCATCGAGAGCGCGCGCAGTACAAAGAATGTAAAAAGCAGGCAAAATGGGAACAACGCCACCAAGCATATGAAGCCCGCTTGAATGCAAAAAAATCTGATGAAATATTAAAATAAAACAACAATTAACTAAAAAGGTATACTAAATATGTTCATTAAAAAAACTATGCCAATCCTTTTTATAAGCTTATTGGTAATGATGACCCCATGCCACATAAAAAGTATGGACAGTAAAATAAATAGCATGCGCACGCTATCTAATCAGTTGGTGCGTGGGTCAGGTGCGACGATTGCCATCGCTGGTGTCAGTTATGCCACGCTCTGCGCAGCATACGCAACCAAACTTATCTATGACCGCTACCAAGCCAAGAATGCATCAGAAACTCAAGAAGCTTCCGACAAACAATGGACCGCATTGGGACATGGCGGCATGGCGCTTGGCGCAGCAACATTAGGCTGGTGCGTTGCTAACACCAAAGACATATTTACTATGGTGCACATTGATATTGTTGCACTCATTAGCTTGATCTTGCAATCACGCAGGAGCTAAAACCCAACTTTAAAAATTTGTCTCAATAAAAAAACCGAGCCACCTATAACGGTGTAGCTCGGTTTTTTATTTAAAGTTCTCGATCAACGATAAATGATGATGTTCCTCATCAGTCAGGATAATCATCGCTTTCATCAACATCTATTTGTGGAACGTGATCAGACATACGAACTATATTCCATAATTCGATAAACTCTGGCATCTTCATCTGCTGCGCCCGCAATGAAAATAACTCCTCCGGAACTAAAGCCAAGTCATAATGGGCTTGCGCTAAATTATTGCGGAGCGTGCGTCGTGGCTGATGGAAACAAACTTTGATAAATTTCCAAAATTCTTCTTCATCAGGAATCGGCTCAACATCTAGGCGCGGCTTAAAATGCAAAAGACGAGAAACAACTTTTGGCGGTGGATAAAAAGCACCTGGCAAAACCTTACTTAATTTTTTCCATTCAAAATAACGCTGGAAAAATAAAGATGGGTAACCGTAGCCCCTGCCTGATGTTTTTAAAATCTTTTCAGCAACTTCTTCCTGAATCATGATAACCCCTTCTTGCAAAAGATGTCTATTGCGATGAAGTACACGCAAAATAGGATAGGTTATTTGATATGGCAAGTTGGCTAGTAAGATCCAAGGCTTGTACTGCTCAAACTGTTCAAAATCTAAATCAAGAATATTTTCTTCAAAAACCTCAAGACGCGGATCATTTAAAGATCTTCTGACGTAGCCAGCCCATTCGTGATCAATCTCAAAAACCCAAAGACGTGCGATATCTTGCTGCAGGATGGCTCTGGTTAGAAAGCCATCACCGCAACCAATTTCAAACACTGAACTTTGCGCATTCAAAGGAACGCTACTGACAATAGTGTCAGTAACACTACTGTCACGTAAAAAATGTTGCCCGTATCGTTTTTTTAACGCGATGCCCTGAGCAGAACCATGTTTCACAAAAATACCGCCTTATTTCATTAATGCATCTTTATAAAAGTCTAACTCTTCTAACACCTTACCGGCACCATTCACCACGCAAAAAAGTGGATTGTCAGCCACGCGCACCGGAAGACCGGTCTCTTTAGAAATAAGCACATCCAAACCTTTGAGCCCGGAACCGCCACCTGCCAAAACAATACCGTTGTCGACAAGATCAGAAGAAAGTTCTGGTGGTGTATTTTCTAACGCCACACGTACAACGTCGATGATGCTTGCCACTGTTTCCAATAATGCTTCGTTAACTTCTGGGCTGGTAAGTATGATGGTTTTTGGCACACCAGTAATAAGATCGCGTCCTTTAACCGGCATAGTTTCTTTATTTGACTGCAACATTGCAGAACCGATTTCTATTTTAACACGCTCAGCTGTACGCTCGCCAATGAGCAAATTATATTTACGTTTGACGTACTGTACAATTGCGCGGTCCATTTCATCTCCGCCTACCCGTACTGAACGGCAAAAGACAACGTCTTTCAATGCGATAACCGCAACTTCTGTTGTTCCGCCACCAATGTCAACAATCATGCTTCCGCAAGGATCCTGCACCGGAAGGCCAGCGCCAATAGCTGCTGCCATTGGCTCCATAATGGTATAAACTTCACGCGCGCCTGCTTGTTTTGCAGTGTCTTCTACTGCGCGGCGTTCAACTTGCGTAATACCAGAAGGAACTCCAATGATCATACGTGGGCGAACCAGTGTACGTCGATCATCATGTACCGCTCTAATGAAGTAGCGCAACATACTTTCCGTTAATTGGAAGTTAGCGATAACCCCATCACGCATTGGACGGCATGCAACAATACTTTCTGGCGTTTTGCCCAACATTTCTTTTGCCTTTTTACCGGCAGCCAACACGATATCAGTATTTGCTTTTACGGCCACAACTGATGGTTCATTGAGCACGATCCCCTTATTGCGGACATAAACAACCGTGTTTGCAGTACCTAAGTCGATTGCCAAATCATTTGAAAAGATGCTGAACAATCTTGTAGCAGGAAAATATTTCCGAACCCTATTCATAAGCCCATCCCATGTGTTAAATAAAAACCATTAATTATTTTACGTAGTACAAATTTTTATCAGAAAGCAACTTCCGCACCAAGTGAAACTTTTTGCGTTTTAACTGCATTTTCCGGTGTCACCAGCAATGCAGTCGGAACATCCCACGCAAATGTAATGATTGGATCAAAACCACGCGTTACCTTCGTTTTACCAAAATCATACAAAACACTTAGCGTAAAATAGCTCGAAGCCCACTGCGAAAACTCACATGCAGCGCTCAGATTAACCGGCACCTTTTTGTCACGACGTTCGTCAGTCCAGTTGTCACGCAAATGTTTAATCAATGTATACTGAACGCGAACCCCCATACCCTCTCGCAGATTCTCAAAGGAAAAATAAGGAACAAAAATAATGGTCATACCTGGCTCAACGCGCAATCGGCCCAGAACACCACCAAAAATGAATGGCTCATTGCCGATTGGCATACGCTGCAAACTGGTACGCGCAAACCGTTTGCTCAACCGAAACGTTGCTCCAACTTTCCAGTCTTCTTTCAATTCAAATTCTGCGTCAGCACTACCATACACGCCCCAGTGCCCATTGCCACCAAATGGTATGGTTGAAGGTTCATCAGGAACCGCTCTTACCCCTGAAGGAATAAGCGTTCCGATACGCACCCCGCCCTGAATAGATCTAAATTTTAAGGTATAATCGCAACGATGGCCAAAACGAATATAGGCATCAATATCACCAAAGCCCCTCTGAGAAGAACATTGCTCATTTAAATGGAGCGCCGAATGTATAAAACGACGATCTTCTTCCAGCTCGCGCCTTTCTGAAGGAGTAAACACCGCCACTTTATCTTTAACTAAATGAAAATCATACCGAGAATTAACATGCATAAAGGCCATATACATACCTACCGAGAGCCAATCACGAATTTCTTGCTGATATGAAAACGCAATTCCTTGCGTCTGAATTTTACCATCTACGTCCCACGGCAATTCCTTGCCAGCAAATTCTGCCCGCATGGGATACGGGTGGCCCAAGGCAACCAATGCGGCAGCCAGGTCATTTTGATTATACTTGCCAAAAATCCTGCCAATACCAACTTCCGACCCGTTTTCTATCGCTGCATCCGTATCATTACCTGCAAAGCCTGAATCAGCGGTGGTAATAAAAAGATCCGACTCGATGTGAGACGGACGGCCTTCTATCATAAGGTAAGGATGCTGGATGAGCGGCATGAAGCGATTGTCAAAAACCATCGCTTGAGAAAGAGTAGAAGCCAATACTGCAACTGCAAAAACTATATATCTTTGTTTCATTATTTCCTGTATCCCAGACGTCTAATTCTTAGTAGCTCATTAGTACAAAACCGTTTTAACTTTAAACCCTGCTCCACTAAAGCTTCGCAGGCTGCCTATATGGATCAAAACCTTATTATTGTATAAGGAATTAATTAATCCGCTACCCTACTTCGCGTTTGCTCCGCAAACTAGCTTTCGAAGGGTTACTACGCAACTGACACTCCTCTTTCTTCCTTTAAGAAGAAGGCCTGCCTTACGAAGCTAGTGCACAGCAATGCGTAGTAAGGAAAGAGGGGGATTCGAACCCCCGATCCCACGTTAATAGGATAACTGCTTTCGAGGCAGCCGCATTCGACCACTCTGCCATCTTTCCATAAAAAATTATTTAATCACTACCCTACTACGCGTTTGCTTTGCAAACTAGCTTCGAAGGGTTACTTCGCCAATTAACATTCCAAATCCCTCTTGTTTCCTTATCCCTCGCCTGCGTACGTAGCCTTAGCGAAGTATGGGGCGAAGTAAAAAACCCGTTATCTATAATACTTTAATTCTCATTTTTTTGAAAACTTATCATGACCCCATTTTTTAAAAACAAGCAGGCAAAGGCCCTATTTTTGGACAGCGATCTCTATTATAGACTTAAAGAGGGTTTATGTTAAAATCCTTTGTGTACTGTACCTGAAAAAGTCAAAAGCAAATAGATGCAGTACGCTAAGCCCTTCGAAGCTAGTTTACGCAGTAAACGCATAGTAGGGGGCGAATAATCTAATTCTTTATTTATATAACAAAGGGTTGTTATGATTCATAAAAATTTCCAAGCCATCATACTCGCAGCAGGCAAATCATCCCGCTTTAAAACCGGTAAAACCAAGCTTTTAGAAAAAATCTGTGGCCAAGAAATGATCTTATTTGCCACAAAGCTCTTTGAAACTCTGGATGTGCCAACAACAGTCGTTGTCGGTTACCAAAAAGAGCTAGTCACTGAAGTAGTCACCAAAAACCATGGCAACACCGTATCATTTGCCATCCAAGACGTACAACGTGGTACCGGCCATGCGATTTTTTGCAGCAAGGACGTCTGGCATGAAGACCATATCCTTATCATGAACGGGGACGCACCTTTAATTACTGAAGAAATTATAGAAGAACTTTTTGCCAAACATGTGGCAACCAATGCGGCCATAAGTTTTGTAACCGCGCACAACGCAGACCCAAGTACACGTGGCTATGGCAGAGTCATTGAAACCGACAACCAAATACGCATCGTTGAAGAAAAAGAATTTGCAGGCGACGCCCATCAACATTGCTGCATCAACGCCGGTATTTATATCGCCAAAAAAGAATTTTTAACGACCTATATAGAAACAATCAACAGCGACAATAACAGTAAAGAATTTTACATCACTGACTTGGTTAAAATTGCCAGCGATGAAAAATTAACCGTATCAACGGTTTCTGCGCCATTTGACAGAATCCGCGGCATCAACACTTTTCAAGAACTCTGGATCGCCCAACAAATTAAACGCGGCGAACTCATTAAATATTGGATGGACAACGGCGTAGAATTTTCCGTTGCACAAAACGTGCATATTGAACTCAACGCACAGATCGGAACCGGATCGCGCATTGGCGGAGGTGCGCACATTCTTGGCACCACCACCATCGGTCGCAATTGTGAAATTGGTGAATTTTCTATCGTTGAAAATTCAACCATGGAAGATGAAGCAATTGTACACTCACACTGCGTTGTTAAAGATTCTCACATTGCAGCGCATGCTCAAGTTGGTCCTTTTGCACATCTGCGCAACCAAGCTAAAATTGGCGCACATTGCATCGTTGGCAATTTTGTTGAAGTGAAACAAAGCACACTCGGTGAAAACACAAAAGTAAAACATCTAAGCTATTTAGGTGATGCTGAAATCGGCACTCACGTAAACATTGGCGCAGGTACCATCACCTGCAACCATAATGGAATTAGTAAGCATAAAACAATCATTCAGGACAATGCCTATATCGGTAGTAACAACACACTCGTTGCTCCGGTTATTATTGGCAAAAAAGCATTCACTGGCGCTGGATCGGTTATCACCAAAAATGTTCCCGAAGGTGCTCTTGCACTTGGAAGATCTCGGCAAGTAAATAAAGAAGGCTATGCCGCAAAATTGATGGATAAGACACTGCTACAAGATGTTGTCGATTCAGATACCAGCTCCAATAGCAATTCACTTTCATTCATTGGCGCAGTAAAAACAGAAAACAATCCTTCTTCCATGTTTGATCAATAGTGATACAATTCATACACACTGCCGACATCCACTTCGGCATGGAAAATTATGGCAAGTTAGATACCAAGACGGGAATTCATTCCCGTCTTTTGGATTTTAAAAAAGCGCTCGATGTCTGCATTGACAAGGCAATCGCGCAGGATGTTGATCTGTTTATGTTTTCTGGCGATGCCTACAAGACCGCGAATCCAAGCCCGACACAACAAAAATTATTACTTCAATGTTTTTTGCGTCTTTACAAAGCAAACATTCCGGTTGTTATCGTAATTGGTAATCATGACAATCCGCTCAGTTTTGGCAAAGCGAATAGCATGGATGTTTTTAGTGAGCTCCCCATTGACGGATTCCATGTCATAGCAAAACCAACCATTCTTAATTTGGTCACAAAAAGTGGTCCAATTCAAATCGTCGGTATTCCATGGCCAACGCGCAACACCATTTCCATCGGTGATCAACATTTACTTAAATCGGCTGCGCACATTACCGAATATATTTCCAAAGCGGTAGGCTCCATAATTACCAACTTTGCACAACAACTTGACCCGACAGTACCTGCCATACTTGCTGCACATTTAACGGTAAGTTCCGGTATATTTTCCGGTTCAGAAAAACGCGCAATTTATGGCACCGATCCAATTTTGTTGCCATCGCAACTCGCCATTGAACCATTCGATTACGTTGCACTCGGTCACTTGCATCGCTATCAAAATTTAAATTGTGGCGGCTACCCAGCAATTGTCTATTCCGGTTCCATTGAACGCATCGATTTTGGCGAACGCAAAGAGGAAAAGGGATACTGCCTGGTCACCATTGAAAGCAAAGGCAACACCAACCACGAATTTATTGAAGTTCCCACGCGGCCCTTCATCCAAATTGAAGTAGAGCTCACGAGCGAGCAAGGGCAAACCGAACAGCTGCTCGCTGCTATTGCTAAGTATGACGTCACCGATGCGGTAGTAAAAGTTCTGTATCATTTGCCGACCGGCAAAAAAGATTTAGTTGATTTGCAAGCAATTCAACGCGCATGCTTGAATGCTATGCACCTGATTGGCATCATTCCCGTGCGCAAACCAATCACCCGCGAACGCCGCATGGCACTCACGGTGGACATGGATCTTGCAACACTCCTTGATAATTATTTTGAAACTCGCGATGATCTTCGCGAGAAAAAGAGCGCGCTTATTGAAAAGACATTGCAGCTTATTGAAGAGCATGCAGCTTCTACTGAAGCTGAGCACAGTCATGAAGGGGGATGAGGGGTAACAATTGTTTTACCTTTCAACTCTTTATATTAATCCTTTTTTTCTAATCATGTTTCTTTGGACCTTCAAAATATTTCTTGTTTCTTTCATTATACCTTTTGGGCCTACGCGGCCCGAGCGGTTAGGGAGCTTCTCGCAAGCTCCCCAACACCCCACGCGACCAAGGAGGACCTTGGATCCCTAAAACACGCTTCAATGGCTACGGCCACCAAGCCTTTCATCTCGCGTCTCAAAAAAAATACGCATGCTCTACACAAGGTTACGAGACCGCTATTTTTTTGGCCGCAAGCGGCTTGGTGACGGCACATTCGCCTGACGGCTCAGAGCCCCAACGAAGCTAAGTCGGAATCTATGGGGATCGGAAGAAAAAAAAATGTCGTATCTAAATCCGAGCATCCTGAGTGATTTTTGAAAAAAATTGTATCGAAGGACCCGCCTAAATTTTCTGCGGCCGCAGCGGCTCTGCAGATGTACACTCGCCTGTCGGCTCGGAACACCGATAGGCTTACATGTGCCAGGGGCAAGAATCAAAATTATTTTCTACCTCCTTGTCATATATCTTACACCAACAGAAAGTAATAAATGTAAGTACAATCAAAGCTTCAGGGTAGCCGAGCCAAGGGCGAGTGCGTATCTGCGTAGGCGCTTGCCTGTCCGCCATAGCTTGTATGTATATGTAAAATATGTCGCTCAAAGCCAAAGCGAAGGAGGAAGGACGAAACCCGTCTTCGCCTAAAGGCTACGCATCGGGCTGCGCCCAGGGGCTTGAAAGAGCGGTCTCGAAACCTTGTGTAGAGCATGCGGTTTTTTTCGAGACGAAAGATGAAGCCGCAGCAGACGTAAGCTGATGAAGCGTTCTTGATGAGGGTCCACGGGAGCTTTGCTCCCTGGTCGTCGGGATTGTTAAGGGTGCGGGCGAAACCGCGCCCTTAACCGCCCGGCCTGCGAAGGCCAAAATAAAACATGAAATGTAAAAAAAGATTGTTGTGCAAAAAAATATAAGAAGGCCCAAGAAACATAAAGGAAATCTTATTTAAAATATTATAATCGCCGCACTCGATTTTAGTTGCTCATTGTACTCCTGCATCAACTGTTGATACCGTGGCCGCCGCAAAGTATTGGAAATTTCCATAGATCTGTCTGCCAAAGACACCAGATGCTCTGGCCGCGCTTCACACAATTTAAAAAGTTCAAAACCACCGGGCACTTCATATGGTTCGGAAATTTCTCCCTGCTGCATAGTCGTGATGAACATTTTGTCTACGGCAAGGTCACCCTGCATAACCCAAAATGGTTCACCGAATTCAAAATCGCATGTCTGGGATTTTGAGATTAATGCTTCTTTTTGTTCTTGTCTGGTCATCGTATTAGAAAATGGAATCATCACCTTCTCTAGGCGATAAGAAGCCGGTTCGGTCATAGGATTTGCTTCATAATAAGCAAGAATATCTTTTTCTGGCACTAACAATCGGGAACGCACTTTGTAATCCAACACATTATTAATGGTATTAAGCATAGCCAGCTCCTGACGGCCTTCTTCATAGGTATAGCCAGCAGCAGCAAACATTTCCTTAATTTGATCAAGCGTCAAATTATGAGTACGCTGCATAGCCTTTAAATGTTGGTCGACCATATCTTCGTCGGGCACCATTTTAAACTTAACCGCATCACGGTACATTAAATGCGCAATAATAAGTTCTTCAAGTTGCCGCTCTGAACCATCCAAGCTAATCCGTTCAACATCTGACTTGGTAATAAGGTCAGTACCTTCTTCAGTGTAAATAACCGCTTGTATAGTGTCTATAAGATAAAGCGATGGATCTACCACATTCTGTTGCGCTACCTTTTGTGTAGTTGCTGCAGGCGGTGTGCTCGTCACGTTTGCTTCAACCCCACTTGGCGCTGCTACTGCATGTGCTGCTATAAAAGCCGCACAAAATGCGCACACCACTACTAAAAATTTTTTATCTAGTTTGTTCATCATCATGTTCTCCTGCAAATAATAAAGGGGAATTTACCAGTCAGGCAAATTCCCCTTTATGTTGTTACTTTAACTCTTTACTGCTCAAGCTTATGCTGCTTGTGCCGCAGAAGGTTCAGTTGCAGCAGCTTCTGCTACTACTGTTTCACTCGCTGCGTCAGCTTGGCATTGTTCTTGTCCAGTTGCAGCATCTGTTTCTTTTTTAGCTTTTAATGGCTCTTCATTCACCACAACATGATATTGTTCTTTAAGTTGTGTGATCTCTTTGTCAAACATCGCCATGCGTTGTTCTTTTTCTACAAATTGCTTAATACCATTAGCAACTTGCTCGAATGGACGGTATTGTGGATCGATCTTTTCATAAGAATTTACCACCCAAACTTTACCATCAGCCTTAACAACTTGTACAGAAGGAACGGTAGTCACGGAAGAAATCGCTTGACGCAATGCAGGATTAACACCAGCGCTTTCAGCATTCACTACCTTAAAGTCTTGCAACTTCAAGCCATCTTCTCTAGCCATCTTCTGGAAGCAGCATTTACCTTGTGTCTTGGCTGCAAATGCCTTAGCATCAGCTTCCTTGGTGAAAGCTACACCTTCTGCTTTTACACCGCCACGAGAAATCATCAAATCTGGCATAGTAGCTTTGTTGTCTTCGTAGTACTTCTTAGCATCTTCATCAGACACGTTGATTGGATGAGCCAAGCTGAAATACTTGGTATTCAACATACGCTCAACTGAACGGGTCATGCGAGACAATTCTGCTTGGTAGTCTTCCTGTTGGTTAATTTTGTTGTCAACAACATACTGGTCTACAACTGCTTGGCTTACCATACCTTGCAAGAAGTTAGTTTTTGCATCTGGCATTAAAGGAAGCACTTGACGCAGCTGTGGATTTTCTTCTAAAAGTTGTTCAAAGTCACGCTCTAAGCTTTTGTCAGAAATAATGGTTTTGCCATCCAAAGAAGCCAGCATCTCACCTTGTTGAACGAGCTCGTCATTACCAGCTCCACCGCAACAACCTCTTTTTTTAAGCCAATCGCAACCTGGTAAAACAGCCATAGAAGCGACTACAAGCGCTATAAAAAGATTCTTATTTTTGATCATGGTATTCATTTCCATATATCCTTCGAGTTAAACTAAAACTATTATTTTTTTACATTCTTACAGATCCGCTCATCCTACTGTGCCCTCTTAGGGCGAACTTGAAGGATACGCAAAAGCAATAGTAGCACAGAATATATGAACGTCAAATGAAGAAATTATTGCAACGTCACTTGAAAAGATGGTTGCATTGACATGAAAGTGCTTCCCAAAAAAATTAAAAAATTATAGTGTATGACCTGATCAAGGATTTTGTCATACAATAAAGGAAAAAATATGAAAAATTTACAACTTTTATTCACCTTGGCAACTCTCACAACCTTCATCCCCTACAATGCCCAGGCAGCAGAACAAAAAGATCCTCTCGTTCCCCTCAATGTCCAGATGAACGACAAAAAAGAACCTGAACCACAACCTTGGGGCGATTGGTTTGCTGACTTGCTATTTCGTAGCGCAAGGCAAAAATGCACCAACAAGATAAAGGACGGTAGCTTATCCACTTATGATCTAAAAGAACAAAGAACTAAGTTTTTTGCAGCTGGCGATGATCTCATCGAAAAAATGACCAAAGAAACAGATCGCCTGGAACATCTACAAATACTTGCAAAATATAATCGTGATAACTACCAAACAATTGAGTTCCCACCAGACATTAAACAAAAAATGATGGTCATAGCTATGAAACGAGGAGCAATCGCAGGAGATATTGTTCGCTCTCTATCGCCGAAAGATGCGCGACCAACAGAACCAAGTAGAGTCAAAAATTTGACCCAATTCATCACCCCCTTTATTAAAGCAGATGAAATACCAGAAATATTGAGCAACCTTATGACTGAAGAGCAGTGCCAAGCTGTTGCTGAACAGTTTTTACAAAAACTCATTGCGAATGGTAAACTACCCGCAATGCTTGCCAAGACGCTCGACAAAGAGCAAACAACATCATTATATACAACTATACTGATGCTGAGGAACGCCAAACTGGCGCAAGAGAACCAACACAAGACAACCATAAATGCCGCAGGGCGTAGAATGCTATCGGCAAGTGAATCTGAAGTAGAGGTAACCGCATCAGAGGATGATGATGAAGATGCTGAAGAATCCAAAAAAGCGGGGTCGCCCCTTATGGCACCATCATTTCCCATACCCTTTAACCCTGGGGGCAGAACATTACGCGACATGCAACCAACACGGTAATCTCTCGATCGGGACGATCGGAAAGAAAGTATTTCGCTACACAACTCGACATGCAACCAGTACCGTAATTGAAGCGGGCTTGAGTAAGACAAGTTCCTGTGCTGCAACTTTGAGCGTAGAGCCGGTTGTCATCAAATCGTCGATCAGTAAAAGATGTTTGCCTTCGTATTCAGTTGCATCACGCACATTGAGCTCGAATGCATCCTTTAAATTTCCAGCACGCTGCAAGGCAGAACAAGATGCTTGTAATTTGGTGCGCTTAACTCGCTTGAGCAAATTAACCATCGGCTTGCCACTTTTTTGTGCAATAACAATACCCATTTCTTGCGCTTGGTTAAAACCACGTCGTGTATACCGCGTCCAATGCAACGGCACCGGTACGATATAATCAAACTCCGTATGCTGCACATAGGTCATTTCCCACATCAACTCACCAAGCTGACGACTGGCAACAATATTTGAATAGCGCTTTGCTAAAATTAATCCTTTCAGCGGATCTTGATAGCCAGAAATGGCAAGTACTTTAACCGAATACTTTTTGGTTAAAGGAATCACAGCAGAAACAACAGGCCGCACCATTAAAATACATTCTTCGCACAAAGGAACCCGCTTGAGCATAAAGACCTTGCAATAAACGCAATAAGGAGGAGAGATGATAGCTGCCACCGTTTTAAAGAGGTACTTAAAAAAATACCGCACGCCAGTACGCAAACCCAACAACCCAAAATTTACTGCATGCTTCATTGCAACCCTAGCAGATACAATATGGCACAACTGAAAACACCAGCAGCAACATCATCTAATACAATGCCCCATTCACCAGCAAATGATTCAATCTGATGGATGCCAAGCGGTTTAAAAATATCAAAAAATCTAAATAATAAAAATCCTACCACTAGTGCAGGGATGCTCATCGTGACCCCGCAAAAAGTTACCAAACAGCCAACTAATTCATCGAGCACAATTTCTGAAGGGTCAGAATGATGCTTCCCGTCTTTGCCTTCCTCCTTCGCTCCGGGTTTACTCCTGAGTAGCGATAGCAGCCTGCCCGCCATAGCTGTAGGCGACGGCTGGGTATCGAAGGACGCGGCTTGGTTGGTAAATGCTGGCAGTGCGCGACCAATAATAAAAAGCGCAACGCCGCACACAAAAAGCAGCAACGCAGCATGTGTAAAAAAATTAAGATGCAGTTGCGCAACAGACCAAACGAGTGGCAGTGTTACTAACGATGCTAATGTTCCTGGCGCTGCGCAAAAGCCTATTGGTCCCAGTGTTGCGGCGCGCACAAACCAATCAGGACGTTTCATGATCGCCGAATATTTAAAATTACCATAACGCAAACTCCCACAACGATGCTCACATCAGCAATATTAAAAAGCGGCCAAGAAAAATTACCGTAAGAAAGATGTATAAAATCTACAACGCCACGATATACAACACGATCAACAAGATTGGAAGTCGCACCAGCTAATACGCATAGCTCACCAATAATAACATTGCCAGCGCGGTAGCTATCCACGGTGTGCCATACCAGCCCAGCAATAATAATAGCTATTAAACTACTCACTGCTATAAATACCAAATCATTTGCCGAATGGAACATACTCCATGAAATGCCACGGTTGAAGGCAAGATCAAAGGATAAAAAATTATTGACATAAAAGCCGTTTGCAAAATGATGCAATGCATAATACTTAGTACTACGATCAAGCGTAAAAAGTGCTGCAAAAATAAATCCATCGACTATTATATTTAGTTGTTTTGTATTCATATTTACCGTATTGTTGCGCCCAATGATTTGAGTTTATCTGCCACTTTTTCCCACACGCCATCTACTTCTTCTTTGGTTAATGTTTTTTCATTATGTTGCAACACAAATCGGAATGCAACCGCACGTTGATCAACCCATTCTGGTTTTGTAAACACATCAATGAGCACCACCGATTTAATCAGAGCATCGCAACCTGCGATAGAACGGGTCAATTCATCAACCGTATAGTAAAGTGGCACAAGCATACTAATGTCGCGCACCACTTCAGGATACTTTGACGCTGCCACATATTTTTTGAGTCCATGTTTGTAATTTAGCAAATAATCGCCATCAAGTTCAAAAATGAAGGCATCTCCTTCAGCAACTTTGCGCATAGTTAATGGATTCACCTTACCAGCAAAACCGATCACCACATCGTCATGCCGTAACTCGGCTGTTTGGTATGGCATAAACAAGCGCTGCAATAATTCCTTCATGGCAAAAAAATCTAGTTCATGATGCCGATCAAAAAATATACCCGCCAAAACCTTTTTTTCCATCACAGTACCATTCACCGGCCTGCCCACCGTAGCTCCT